>Ga0307505_10000760_pt1 | contig 31852 bp, 31 predicted proteins | sample 23_S_MG_FD_202183 | JGI IMG/M metagenome (GOLD analysis project Ga0307505, IMG submission 202183) | Soil microbial communities from Populus trichocarpa stands in riparian zone in the Pacific Northwest, United States - 23_S | ecosystem: Environmental > Terrestrial > Soil > Riparian zone > Trees... | reverse complement strand
TGCATCCCCGCCAAGGCGCTGCTCGAGGCGGCCTCATACGCCGAGAAGATGAAGAAGGCCGCGGAGTTCGGGGTGACGCCGGGCGACGTGAAGCTGGACTTCGGCGTGGCCATGAAGCGCTCACGCGCCGTGAGCACCCAGAATTCCAAGGGGGTCGAGTTCCTCTTCAAGAAGAACAAGATCACCTGGATCAGGGGCACCGGAAAACTCACGGGGAAGAATGCCGTCACCGTGAAGACCGCGGATGGAAAGGAAGAGAAGCACGACGCGAAGAAGGCTGTCGTCATCTCCACCGGTAGCCGCGTCAAGGGACTGCCGCAGGTCGGGCTCGAGCTGAACAAGAAGACCGTGATCTCTTCGGACGAGGCGCTGATCCTCGAGAAGGCGCCGAAGTCCATCGTCATCATCGGTGCAGGCGCCGTGGGCTGCGAGTTCGCCGACGTGTTTGCGGCGTTCGGGTCGCAGGTGACGCTCGTGGAGGTCATGCCGAACATCCTCCCCGTGGAGGACACCGATTCATCGAAGGAGGTCGAGCGCGCGTTCAAGAAGCGCAAGATCGACGTCCTCACCGGCGCGAAGATCTCGAACGTGAAGGTCGGGAAGGACTCCGTGTCCATGACGGTTGAAGCGGGCGGCGAGAAGAAGGAGCTCAAGGCCGACGTCGTGCTCGTCGCCGCCGGCCGCGCGCCGAACGTCGAGGACCTCGGCCTCAAGGAGCAGAACATCCAGATGACGGACCGCGGCTTCATCAAGATCAACGAGAAGATGGAGACGTCCGTGAAGGGCCTGTACGCGATCGGCGACGTGGCCGGACCGCCGATGCTCGCGCACAAGGGCGAGCGCGAGGGGCACATCGTCGCCGAGGTCATCGCCGGCAAGCACGCGCACACCATCGACTACACCAACGTCCCGGGCGCGACGTACTGCCATCCCGAGGTCGCGTCCGTCGGCCTCACCGAGCAGGCGTGCAAGGAGAAGACGCTCGAGTACAAGGTGGGCAAGTTCCCCTTCTCGGCGAACGGCCGCGCGCGCACCTCGGGCGAGACCGAGGGCTTCGTGAAGGTCATCCGCGGGGCCAAGTACGGCGAGATCCTCGGCGCGCATATCGTCGGCGCGCACGCCACCGAGATGATTCACGAGTTCGTGCTCGCGCGGACGAACGAGTACACGGTGGAGGAGATCGACCTGGCGATCCACGCGCACCCGACGCTGTCCGAGGCGATCGGCGAAGCGGCGATGGATTCACTCGGCCGGATGATCCACGCGTAGCCAACCCGGGACGATGTGGACCTGAGCGCGTGAGTTCGGCACGGTAGCGGCGCGCGTCCGTCGTATGATCGGCGCATGCGACACGCCCGGCGCGGCCGCAGCTGGCGGCCCCACATGGCCGTCCGCCGCGCACTTCTGGACCTGATCCTTCACAAGGCGGCTTTGGACGGCCTCGATCAGTGGACGATCGCGCACTGCGTCGGGATGACGCGCCCCCGCGCGTCGAACCTCCTGAACGGCCACATCGGCAAGTTCAATAGCGAGACGCTGATCGACGTCCTGGCGCGACTGGGCGTGAGAGTCGAGCTCACGGTGGTCGAGCGGCGGAGCTACCTGCGCTGGAATGTCAGGAACCCACGCCCGCGTTGGCGGCCGCCGCCCAACACCGTCACACGAATCGATCCGTGAGGCGCCCTCGGGGCCGGGGGCATGCCTCGCCCGGCAACTTCCCAGTATCAGTTTTGATACTGTGGAACTCCGCCTGACGACGACAACTTCCCAGTATCAGTTTTGATACTGTGGAACTCCGCCTGACGACGACAGCTTCTTCCTAGTATCAGTTTTGATACTGTGGAACTCCGCCCGGCAAGGGGTTGCGTGACCCCCGGACTGCTGCCACCACGCGTCTGCTGCCCAGGCGCGAACCGCCAGCGCACTCCCCTACTCCTGATCGGGAGTCTCCCGACTCCGTAGGACAGCAGGCGCAGTACCGTACTCCTGTACGGTAGTATGCCCCGCACAGGAGACCACCATGCTGTCCACCACATTCAGGAACATCGGCCCCGTGGAGCGCGGCATTCGCTTCGCGCTCGGCTTCGCGCTCATCACCGTCGCCGTGGTCGTACCCGGCGCGTGGTGGGGGTACATCGGCGTCGTGCCGGTGCTCACGGCCATCGTGGGATGGTGCCCGCTGTACACCGTGATCGCGGCCGTTCGTCGGAGGGCAGCGCGGTGAGACAGGTCGCCGAGAAGCCCCGCTTCCGAGGGAACCCCGTGGACGCCGTCGTTGACGTGCGCTCGAGGCTGGAGTTCTGGATGGGGCACCTTCCGGGCGCTGTCTGCATCCCCGCGGATTCGATCGTGGAAGGGATGACGAAGCACGGCATCACCCCGTCCAGCCGGATCCTCCTGTACTGCGCCAGCGGCGCGCGCTCGGCGGTGGCTGAACGGACGCTCAGGGCCGCCGGCTTTCGCGACGTCGTGGACGGCGGGGGCATGTCGTCGGCCTCACAGCATTTCACGCCCGCTGGAGGCGGATGACCATGGACATGATCTTCACGTTTCCCGGCGGCGCGCGTGTCGACGGCCAGGTCGGCAGGTTCACGATCTTCACGGACCAGCCGCCCAACGCCACCGCGCCGTCGCCCTTCACGCTCTTCCTCGCGTCCATCGGCGCCTGCGCCGGCGTCTACGTGCAGTCGTTCTGCCGCCGCCGCAACATCCCGATGGACGGGATCCGCGTCGTGCAGCACAACACCGTCGCCGACGACGGCTCGGTCGGCCGGGTGGACGTCACCGTCGAGCTGCCCCCGGACTTTCCGGCGCAGTATCGGGATGCGGTGATCCGGGCTGCAGACCAGTGCACCGTGAAACAGCACCTCGCGCGCCCGCCCCAGGTCACCGTCGTCGCGGCGGTTCCGGCTTCAGCCGAGGCAGCTGTGTAGACTTCACCAGATGGAACCGCAGAGGCGCAGAGATCTGCTGGTGGCGGATTTCGGCGTGAAACCGTACGCCGAGATGCTCGAGCTCCAGCGAGCCGCCGCGAAGGCGCGCATCTCGGGCGCCCTCGACCAGGACCTGCTCATCCTCGTCGAGCATCCTCCTGTCGTGACCCTCGGCCGCTCGTCGAAGGACGCGAACCTCCTGGCCAACCCGGAGCAGCTCAAGGCGCGCGGCGTCGAGATCTTCGAGGTGGAGCGCGGGGGCGACGTCACCTTCCACGGCCCGGGCCAGCTCGTGGGCTACCCGATCGTGGACCTCAAGCGGCACAAGCAGGACCTGCACTGGTACCTGCGCCAGGTGGAGGAGACCCTGATCCGCGCGCTGGGCACCTTCGACATCGCCGGCAAGCGCGTGGAGAAATACACCGGTGTCTGGGTGGGCAACCGCAAGATCGCCTCGATCGGCGTGCACGCGCGCGACTGGGTCACCTGGCACGGCTTCGCGCTCAATGTCTCGACCGAGCTCTCCTACTTCGACCTCATCGTGCCGTGCGGCATCCCGGAAGTGGTCATGACCAGCGTGGAGCGCGAGCTGCTGGAGCGCGACGCCACCTGCCTCGCCCCACCGCCTGACCTGGCCGACCGCGTGCGCGATGCGGTCACGGCGAGCGCCGCCGAGGTGTTCGGGCTCTCGACAGCCCGAGTGCCGACCGAGCGGATCGAGTCCATCCTCGCATCCGCGTCTTCAGCCTGAAGGCAGCACCTACCAGTCGAACGCAGCCGCGCTGAAGCACCGCACGCTCTCCGACCGCGCCACGATCCGCACCCGCGTGCCCGCCTCCAGCCCGCCGTTCCCCGCATAGGGCACCACGCAGTTCAGCAGCAGCCCCGACGCGACGGCTACCGTGTACGACACGGTGGAGCCGGTGAAGATCACGTGCTTCACCGTCGCGTTCCCCTGCGGATCGGCTTCCGGCGCGAGCTCGTCGGCCCGCACCATCGCCACCAGGGGCGTGCCCTCGGGGGCGTCGGCCACCGCGCACGGAAGGTTGCCGATCTCCGTCTCCACGTGATGCCGGCAGAGCTTTCCGGGAATGAAGTTCGCCGAGCTCACGAAGCGCGCCACGAAGGGTGACGCCGGCGTGGCGTACACCGCGCGCGGCTCCCCCACCTGCTCGATGCCGCCCTCGCGCATCACCGCCACCTGGTCGGCGATCGCGAACGCGTCCTCGTGGTCGTGCGTCACCAGCACCGCCGTGGTGTGGCTCGCGCGCAGGATGGTGCGCAGCTCGGCGCCGATGGCGGCGCGCAGCCGGATGTCCACGTTCGACATCGGCTCGTCCATGAGCACGACGCCCGCGTTGCGGGCAAGGGCGCGCGCGAGCGCCACGCGCTGCTGCTCGCCCCCGGAGAGCTGATGGGGATAGCGCTCCAGCAGCGGCTGGAGCGCGCACAGCTCCGCCACGCGCGCAAGTCGCTCGCGCCGCTCCGCTCCCCCCAGCCCGCGCAGCCCGAAGGCGATGTTGTCGCGCGCGTTGAGGTGCGGGAACAGCGCGCCGTGTTGGAACACGAAGCCGATCCCCCGCTGCTCGGGCGGCAAGTGCACGCCGTCGCCGCTCACGGTGGTCTCGCCAACGCGAATCGTTCCCGCATCCGCGCGATCGAAGCCGGCCACGAGACGCAGCAGCGTCGTCTTCCCGGCGCCGGAGGGACCCAGCAGCGCCATGATGGACCCGGGCTCCACGTCGAGCGAGACGTCCCTCACGGCGGGACGCATGCCGCCGAACGCCTTGGTGACGTTGCCGATCCGCAGCCGGAGTCCGTTCATGACAGCACGTTCCGCCGCGCGCCCGCGCGCGTGAGCCAGCCCACCAGCAGCGCGCCCATCACCACGATGGCGAGCGACGGCGGCGCCGCCTCCATCCACATCGCGTCGTTCGTGCGCTGCCACACCTCCACGGCCAGCGTCTCGAACCCGAAGGGACGGATGAGCATCGTGGCGGGCAGCTCCTTCAGCACCTCCACCACCACGAGGATCGCCGCCGCCACCAGCGACCCGCGGAGCAGCGGCACGTGCACCTCGCGCACGATCCGCCCCGGGCTCGCGCCGAGCGAGCGCGCAGATTCGTCCATTGTCAGCGGGATGCGCGACAGCCCCGCCTGCACCGGGTAGTAGGCGGCCGCCACGAACCGCACCATGTACGCGAACAGCAGCGCCCCCACCGACGACGTCAGCAGCAGGCCGGGCGACACTCCCGCCACCGCCCGGATCAGCCCATCCAGCTGCGTGAGCACCAGCAGCACACCCACCGCCACCACGGACCCGGGCACCGCGTAGCCCAGCAGCGCCACCGTGGTGAGCGCGCGCAGCTTCCGCGAGCGCGCCTGGCGCGTGGCGTAGCCCAGCACGAGCGCCGCGCTGAGGGTGAGCGCCGCCGCCGCCAGCGCGACGACCAGCGTGTTGCGCACGAGCGCGGGGTATGTGGCGGCGATCGCGCCCGCGCGGGCCGCGCGCACCGACCAGGTCACGAGCATGACCGTGGGGAGCACGAAGGCCACGCCGAGCACCGCGGAGCAGGTGGCCGTGGCCAGCCACCGCGTGTGACGCGGCGTCTCCATCGGCGCCGTGCGACGCGCGTCGCTCACCGAATACACGGCTCCCCGTCGCGCCGCGCGCTCCAGCACCACGAGGATCGCCGCGAACAGCACCAGCACCACGGCGATCTGTCCCGCCGCCGTGCGGTCCATCATCCCGAACCACACGCGGTACACCGCCGTGGTGAAGGTGTCGTACGAGAACATGGATACGGTGCCGAAGTCGGCCAGCGCCTCCATCAGCGCCAGCGCCAGGCCGGACGCGAGCGCCGGACGCGCCAGCGGGAGCGCCAGCCGCCAGAAGGCAGATCGCTGGGTCTGCCCCAGGCTGCGCGCCGCCTCCACCATGGCCACGCCTCGCTCGGCGAATGCGGCTCGTGTCAGCAGGTACACGTAAGGATAGAACACCAGCGACATCGTCAGCACGATCCCCCACCAGGATCGCACGTCAGGGATTCCCGCACCCGCGCCGAAGGTGGCGCGCATCCAGCCCTGCACTGGGCCGGTGAAGTCGAACACGGCGATCATGATGAAGCCGTACACGTACGCCGGCATCGCGAGCGGCAGCACCAGCGCCCACTCGAAGAAGGCGCGCCCCGGAAAGCGATGCACGGCCACGAGCCACCCGAGCGTGACTCCGAGCGTGCCGGCGCCGACCGCAACGCCCGCCAGCAGCGCCAGGGTGTTGAGCGAGAGCGCGGCGAGGCGCGTCTGGAAGAGATGGCGCCACACTTCCCACCGCGGCTCCAGGGCGTTGATGAACACCGCCATCACCGGCGCGGCCACCACCAGCGCCAGCAGCACTACCGCCCAGTTCCACCTGAACGACCACGAGGGCGCGCCGAGGCGCGCGGGATCGCGCCGCGGTCCCCGACGTCGGGGCTGGATCTGGACCAGCCGGTCCGGCACTCCATGGTGCCGGACCGGAGGCATGCCGTCTCTATCGATAGCCGGCACGGTCGGCGAGCTTCACGGCCGCCGCCTGGAACTCTCCCGACGCCGCCACACCCACCGACTGCGGCTTGAACGTCCCGAACGCCGCCAGGATGGGATGCATCCCGGCGGCCGGGTTGGCGGGATACTCGAAGCTGCCGCGCGCGAATGGCTCCTGCGACTCCTTCTGGGAGAGGAACTCGAGCAGGCGGATGGCCGCCGCGCGGTTCTTCGCGTGACGCGTGACGCCGGCGCCCGAGATGTTCACGTGCACCCCCGCCCCGGCCTGGTCCGCCCACACCGGGGCAACCTTGAGGTCAGGGTTCCGGGCCTTCAGACGCGCCAGATAGTAGTGATTCGTGATGCCCACGTCGCATCGCCCCGCGGCGATCGCCTCGATGATCTGCGTGTCCCCGTTGATGTAGATCGGGTCGTTCGCCATCCAGCTGCGCACCATCTGCTCCGTGGCCGCTTCTCCGTGAATCCGGATCAGTGAGGCCAGCAGCGACTGATTATACACGGCCGTGGAGGTCCGCAGGCACAACCGCCCCTTCCACCGCGGATCGCCCAGCGAGGCGTACGTGGGAACCTGCTCGGGACGCACCCGCTCCGTGCTGTACATGACCGTGCGCGCGCGCACCGCCACCGCGAACCAGCGATTGCGCGGATCCCGCAGGTGCGCCGGGATGTTGCGCGCCAGGACCTCCGACTCGATCGGCTGGAGCAGCCCCTGCTCCGCGGCATACCAGAGGTTGCCCGCGTCCACCGTGAGGAGCACGTCCGCGCGCGTCCGGTCACCCTCGGCGCTGAGGCGCTCGAGCACTTCATTGTTGTTGCCGTTGAAGAACTCGACGCGGATGCCGGTGGCCTTCGTGAAGGCCTCGAACACGGGCTCGGAGCCGTAGTGCGACCGGGACGAATACACGGTCACCACCTGGTCCTGCGCCGACGCCGTGGCCGGCAGCGACAGCATGGCGGGCGACAGCAGCGACAGCGTCGCCCGCTTGAAGGAATGGTTTGTCATCCCTGAAAACTGACCACTGCCGGCATAGCCGACAAGGTTTATCGGAATTGACTCAGGTTACGAGCGCCGTCCTGGCCAGCTCCCGCCCCCGCTCGGTGAGCCGCAGGGTGTCCCCTCCCTGGCAGTCCACCAGCGAACCCCGCTCGGCCACGCGCACGATGCGCTCGGCGAAGTCGGGTTTCCAGCGCAGGTGCTGATACAGGTGCGCCACCCGGTTCTCCTCCGCGGCCTCCGGGCTGTTCTCGTGCTGGAGCAGGTGGATCACCAGCATGCGCTGCGCGAACTCCACGCGCTGGATCCTCCGCCGGCGCACGATGGCCAGCAGCCCGCGCTGAGGCGCCAGCAGCCAGCTCGCCACGAACAGCAGCCCGGCCATCGAGGCCATGGACCCCGCGAGCGACGCATCCATCACATGCGCCAGCCAGTACCCCGCCACCGCACTCGCCGCCGCGATCGCGACGCTCAGCGCGATCATCCTCGACAGACGCTCGGTGAGGAGGAACGCGGTGGCCGGCGGCGCGATCATCAGCGCGATCACGAGCACCGAGCCCACGGCGTCGAACGCGCCCACCGCCGTCACCGACACCAGCGTCATGAAGCCGTAGTGCACTATCGCCGGCGAGATGCCGAGCGACGCGGCCAGCGAGGCGTCGAATGTCGTGAGCTCCAGCTCCTTATAGAAGGCGGCGAGGAAGCCGAGGTTGAGCGCGAGGATGGCGCTCATCACCCACAGCGCCTGCGGACCGAGGTCCATGCCGCCGATCTCCACGCGCCGGAACGGCGCGAAGGCCAGCTCGCCGAGGAGCACCGCGTCCACGTCCAGGTGCACGTTCCCCGCGTGCTGCGCGATGAGCACCACGCCGATGCTGAACAGCGCCGGGAACACCAGCCCGATGGCGGCGTCCTCGCGCACGAGACGCGTGCGGTGCGTGAGCTCCACGAGCCACACGGTGAGCACGCCGGTGGCCGCGGCCCCCGCGATGAGCAGGGGCGACGAGAGGTTTTGCACCACGAGGAACGCGAGGACGATGCCGAGCAGGATGGAATGGCTGATGGCGTCGCTCATGAGCGCCATGCGACGCAGCACGAGGAACACGCCGGGCAGCGCGCACGCCACCGCCACGACGATCGCGATGAGCTGGATCTCGAGCTGGAACTGCGTCATGGCTCGTCGCCCCGCTGCGCCCTGCCCTCTGCATCGGCGTCGCGCTGCACGCGCTCCGCTTCGCGCCGGCCGGAGTCGGTCAGCCGCCAGCCGTCGGCGGCTGCTCCCTGTGCCTGCACGTGCGTGACGTAGCCGTCAGCCTGGAGGCGCGCGAGCGTCAGCTTCACGTCGCCCGCGCCGAGCGCCTGGAGCGCCTTCGCGGAATGTGCGTGGCCGGGATCGTCGTGCTGCCGCTCCATCTCGTGCAGGTCCAGCAGCGTGGCCTCGGTGCGCAGCACGCGACGCGACCGCCGGTGACGCAGCCACGACCACACCAGCCCGCGCCCCGGCGCGAACAGCAGCGACACGATCGCGATGGCGGTGAGGCACAGCACGATCATCGGACCGGTGGGCAGCCTGGCGCTGGTCGCGCTGATCAGCGCGCCCGAAGCACCCGCCAGCGCGCCGAACGCACCCGACAGCGCGACCATCGGGCCCAGCCGGTTCGTCCACTGCCGCGCGGCCGCCGCGGGCGCCACGATCATCGCCGCCATCAGCACCACGCCCACGGTCTGGAGCCCCACCACCACGGCGATGACGAGCACGGTGGTGAGCACGACGTCCATGAGGCGCATGGGCATGCCGAGGCTGGCGCCGAAGTCGCGGTCGAAGCTCAGCAGCTTGAACTCCTTCCAGAACGCGAACGTGACGAGGTACGCCACGAGTCCGAGGCCGGCGATGATAGCGACGTCGCGCCCGAGCTGCGTGGCCGCCTGGCCGAACAGGTAGCGGTCCAATCCCGCCTGCGCCGCGTCCGGCCGATGCTGGAGGAAGGTGAGCAGCACCAGCCCCAGCCCGAAGAACACCGAGAGCACGAGACCCAGCGCGGTGTCCTGCTTGAGCGGCGTGGTGCGCGTCACTCCCATCACCACCAGCGTGCCGATCCACCCCGCGGCGGCCGCGCCGAGCACGAGCACCAGCGGATCCTTGCTCCCGGTGAGCAGGAAGGCGAGCGCGATGCCGGGCAGCGCGGCGTGCGAGACCGCGTCGCCCAGCAGGCTCTGTCGCCGCAGCACGGCGAACGAGCCCAGCCCACCGCTCACGATGCCGAGGGCCGCGGAGCCGAGCGACACCACGCGGAGCGTGGGATCGCTGAAGATGTCAAACACGAGTGAGGAAGGGCAGCTTGCCGCCGTAGGTGAGCCGCAGGTTCTCCTCGTTGAATACCTCGCTCACCGGCCCCAGCGCGATGCGGCGCACGTTCAGCAGCATCACCCAGTCGAAGTATTCCGGCACCGACTGGAGGTCGTGGTGCACCACCACCACCGTCTTCCCCTGTCCGCGCAGCTCCTGGAGCAGCCCCACGATGGCGTGCTCGGTGCGCGCGTCCACGCCCTGGAAGGGCTCGTCCATGAGGTACACCGCGGCGTCCTGCACCAGCGCGCGCGCGAGGAACACGCGCTGCTGCTGCCCGCCGGAGAGCTGGCTGATCTGCCGCCCCGACAGCTCGGCCATCCCCACGTGCTCCAGCGCGCGCATCGCCGCGTCGCGCTCGGTGCGCCCGGGGCGACGGAACCAGCCCAGCGCGCCGTAGCGCCCCATCATCACGACGTCGAGCACCGTGGTGGGAAAGTCCCAGTCCACGCTGCCGCGCTGCGGCACGTACCCCACGAGGCGACGCTGCTCCTTGTACGGCTTTCCGAAGATCATCACTTCGCCCGCCGCGGATTGCACGAGGCCGAGGATGGCCTTGATGAGCGTGGTCTTGCCGGCGCCGTTGGGGCCCACGATGGCCATGAGCACGCCGGGCGGCACCACGACGTCGATGTCCCAGAGCACGGGACGGTCGCGATACGCCACCGTGAGGTCGTTGACGACGATGGCGGAGCGAGCCTGCTCTTCTGCGCCCGGAGGAGGGATCATGGCGTTACGGCGGGCGCCGCGCCGCCGAGCGCGGTGACGATGGTCTCGACGTTGGAGCGCATCATTCCCAGCCAGGTGCCGGCGGGCGAGCCGGGATCGCCGAGCGCGTCGGAGAAGAGCTGGCCGCCGATGGCCACGTCATGGCCGCGGGCGCGCACGGCGGCCTGCACCGCCTCGATGGTGCGGCGCGGGATGGACGACTCCACGAACACCGCGGGGATGCGGCGCTCGGCGATGAACGCCGCGAGGTTGCGCACGTCCGCGGTGCCGGCCTCGGTGGCGGTGCTGATGCCCTGGAGGCCGCGCACCTGGATGCCGTACGAGCGGCCGAAGTAGTTGAACGCGTCGTGCGCGGTGACCAGCACGCGCATGGTGGGAGGCACGGTGGCCACGCGCTCACGCACCCAGCGGTCCAGTGTGTCGAGGCGCGAGAGGAAGCGAGCGGCGTTGGCGCGGTAGGTAGCGGCGTGCAGCGTGTCGAGCTCCGCGAGCGCGTCCGCCATGCGCTCGGCGGCGTGGCGCCAGAGCACCGGGTCGTGCCAGACGTGCGGGTCGAACTGGCCAGCGAACTCGGGCGGGGACATGAGCCGGTCGCGCGGCAGGGCTTCGGCCACGGCAACGGTCGGGGTGCGCGCGCCGAGCTGGCCGAGCACGTCGGCCATCTTGGCCTCGAGATGGAGGCCGTTGTAGGCGATGATGTCGGCTTCGGCCAGGCGGCGTACGTCGCCCTCGCTGGCCTTGTAGAGGTGCGGATCAACACCGGGGCCCATGAGGCCGGTGACCGCGACGCGCTCGCCCCCAACCTCGCGGGCGAGGTCTGCCACGATGCTCGTGGTGGCGGTGACGCGTACGGTGCGCTCGCCCAGGGGGCGGCTTTCCGCGACGGCGCACCCCGCGAGCCACGCGAGCGAGGCGAAGGCCGCCAGGAGTGCCCGCCGCATTTCAATCCGGTTTGTCATTTGGGACAAACTTAATTGAAAGTTAGGCTGGCATAAACCGGCGCCGGCGACCTGCCCTCGTCGGCCGCACGTTCCCGGGCCGCCACGCCGTAGTATCAAAACTGATACTACGATTGCGCGGGGCGTCCCCGGCCACCCGCTGCTACCTGGACGCCTTGCGCTTCTTTGCCGCGGGACGACGCTTCGCCGCCGCCTTCTTCGCCTTCGCCTTCTTCCGGGCGCGCCTGATCCCGGCTGCCGCTGCCGCTGCCGCGCCCGCAACCGCGGCGCCGACCGCAGCGCGCTTCCCCCACTTCTTCAGGCCAGCCTTGCCGGCCTTCCGGATCACCTTCTTCACCTTGCGACCCAGCTTGATCTTCTTCATGGCAAATCCTCCAGGTGGATCGCGAAAGGTAGGTAAACCGCAGCGCGACGTCAGCCTCAGATCGACAGCAGCATGCTCGAGCAGCCCTCGATGCGCGGGTTGCGCAGTGCTCGGCTCGCCGCGCGCATCATGCTTCGTCAGGCCGTCGCGCGCAACGAGTTCGCATACGCCATCCCATTGTGCCGAGAACCTGGGAATCGGGAGGCCGAACGCCTACACGTCCGCCGGGAATGGCAGCCGGTACCGCGCGCCGAGGCAGTCCAGGCTGCGCTCGCGCGCCATCACCCCCCACTGTGCCCAAGGCGGCCACCTGGGCGAGGCGAGCGATGACGGCGACCTCCGCCCTGCTCCGCCGCCGCCTCTTCCGAAGGCGCGACGCTCGGCGATTCGGCCAGAAGGTTTGTCGTCTCGTCAGGACGACGGTGTCATGGCGTGCACACCACCAGGGCACCGGTGCGCGCGATCTGCACCGATGAGATCGGGGTGAATGCCGCCTCGAACCCGGCCGGCACGTTCACCGGGCCTGCCGCCGAGCCCCAGTAGTTGCACCGCAGGTCGAGCGTACTGAACGTCGCCGGGCTCATCACCGGCACGATGTAGTCCAGCAGATCGTTGCGCTGCAGGACGATGCTGCCGGCGGCCGGCGCCAGTGCCGCAAAGGGGGTGTACGTCCGCTCGATGATGTTGTCGGCGCCCGTCAACGCCGTGGCAGACCCCGCGATGCCCGCGTAGGCATTCTTGATGTTGTTGAGGCGGACGACCGCCGGACCGCGAACCTGCACCGCGCTCCCACTGATCGGATACGTGCCCGGCAGTGAGCGATCCGCGCCTCCGGTTCCCTCGCCGGCAAAGGTGTTGTTCTGGATGGCCGACGCGCTGGTGGTGGAATTGTCCACGAGCAGCGGCGTCGCGGTCGGCCGCGCAATGTCCACCGTCACGACGTTGTTGAGGAAGCTGATCGGCCGCCGCGTGAAGACGCACGTCACCGGGCCGCAGTCGCGGAACCGGTTCGCCAACACCGCCGACGTCGCGAGATTATCGCTGGTGATCCGGATGGCAGTGTTGTTCTGCCCGTTGAAGTCATTGCCGTTGATGACGTACGTGCCGCTGAAGTTCGTCACGTTGAAGCCGACGTCGCCGCCGACGAACCGGCTGTTGGTGATGGTCACCATCGGAACGCCGATGCCGGGGAGGTCGATCCCCGCGCGTGTGCCCAACGGCCCGCCGTAGGGGGCGGTGGCCGGCGGATTGAACTCGCTGCGTTCGAATACGAGGCTGCCTGCAAGGTCGTTCACCAGCACATTCCCGTCAGTGCCACCAGTGAAGCGCACCCCGCGCACCGCGGACACGACGAAGGGGGTGCCTGGAATGCCGCCGATGATGAGTGCGTGCGTCGCGCTTCCCGCATCGAGGGTCGCGCCCACCGGTCCCTCGGACTCGATCGTCATCTGACGCGTCACGGCGACGGCCGGTGCCGCATGGGTCCCGTCGCACAGCAGCACCGTGCCCCCCGGCGCCAGCAGCGCCACGGCCTCGGCGAGCGTCGCGACGGTACCACCCGCGCCGGAGCTGCACACGCGCACGACGCCGAAGGCGGAGGTTGGGTCGCACGGTGTGGCCAGGCCCGCGATGGGCGCGGTAGCGAACGGCGTGTACGCCGCCGCGGGAACGGTCACCGGCATACCAGACGGCGCTGCCCCGCCCCAATAGTTGCACTGGTACTGGCCGCCCCAGGCACTCGCCACGACGAAGGCAACGGTCTGGCCCGTTGCGTCATTGCGCTGGAAGCGCACCCCGTGCGTCGCCTGATGGTCGAAGGCGCGGAACCCTCCGATGATCCTGTTGTCCGTGGCGTCGCCGGAACCACCGAAGGTGATACCGGTGAATGCGTCGGTGATGGTGTTGCCCCGCACCACGTGCTTCGTGCCATTGGGGTCAATGAGCTGGATGCCATGCGCAAAGCGCCACCCCCCCGGCGTCGAGGGCGAGCCGCCGGTCGCGGCCGACGTGATGGTGTTGTTCTCGACGATCGCCGGGCTGGCCGATGTCGAGCGCAGTGAAGCGTTGACGGTGATCGCGCCAAGCGAGGTGGACTGGTTGCCTGCAACGAGGGTGTTCCGCGCCACGGTGACTGCCCCGGCGGTCAGGACCCGGATGCAGCCGCCGCTTCCGCAGTTCGTGAGGTAGTTGTCTTCGGCTCGCCCGAATGACTGCGTCGTCGTGGAATTGTCGTTGGAGAACACGATGCCGCCGCCGGTGAAGCGGTCGAAGGAGGATCCCGACACGATCGTCTCGACGCGGTTCACCGGCCAGACGCCGAGGTTGAGCAACTCGAATCGGCTGTCGCTCACCGTCACGCGCGCGGTGGGCACGCTGCTGGCCTCTACCCGCACGGCCACGCTGTTCGGGTTGCCGAACACTCCGCCCCCGGGGCCCACGAAGGCCACGTCGTCGATCTGCACCTGGTCGAAGCTGCCGGAGGGCACGATGCCATAGTCGGCCACCCGGATGCCGATGTCGGTCACGCGCACGAGCCCCTGGGTCACGCCGTCCACGCGCAGGATCGGCCGTGGCGGGGTCGTCGAGCCCTCGGCGTCCGTGAGCACCGCGCCGTCGGGGTTCTCCGAGCGCAGCGTCAGCGGCTTGTTGATGGTGGCTTTGACCGCGTGTTCGCCGTCACACACCAGCACCGTACCGCCGGCGGGCGTGGCATCGATGGCCTGCTGGAGGTCGGGGATGCTACCAGGGCGTCCGTCGCGACAGAAATGGGCGGCCGTCCGGTTGCCATATAACGAGACCTCGAGGTATGAGGCCGGCGCGCCGGCGAGGGTGACAGCCAGCTGAGCAGTCGCGGCCGGGGCTACGGACAGCGTCCAGCTGTCGCGCGTTTGGTTAAAGGCCGACGGACCGAGAACGATGCCGCCGTCCAGCTCCACGGTGGCGGATGAGACGCGATGGCTTCCCGACGCATCGCCGCTCGTGACTCGAAGCTCGAAAGGAGCCTCGAACCCGGCGGTGGACAGCGTTCGAACCTCACGAACCGGCGCTCCTCTGGCGCGCACGAACCGCACCGGCCCTTCGACGAGGTCGAGTGCCGCCTGTGTGCTGGCCATCGATCCGGCGCGGCTGAGCGCCGGGTCAGTGGGTGCTATGTCCTTGCATCCAGGAGCGGCGAGGACGGCAAGAATCAGCAGGGCGCGGCGCGGCGAGGCGAGCATGGGTGTACCGGCGTGAGGGGAAGGTTCCATGGCGGGGAGGCGACACACTGCCGCGGCCGCGCCTACATTACCGCTCCCCTGTACCCGTCGCAACGAACTGCCGTTTATAAACCCTAAACACCTGATTGTTGGTGGCGCGTCCTCCTGCCTGCGCGCCTTTCGTCGCCGGGCTCCAAACAGGAACTGATGGACCAGACGGCATGGTTCTCGGGGTGCCGGCGTGAGACGTATATATCCGCAGCGCCGCAGCACTCCACTTCACTCCCCGGGAGTCCCGATGCTGAACGACGACGACACCATTGGCCGGATCCTCTCCCGGCGCGAAGCGCTGGCTCTCCTCGGTGCATCCGGCGTCGCCTTGCTGGCCGGCCGCCCACTTCGCGCACAGCAGCCCTCCACGGGACGAGTCTGCGTCGTGCGTCCCGAGCAGACCGAGGGCCCGTACTTCGTGGATGAACGGCTCCATCGGGCCGACATCCGCAGCGATCCCACGAACGGCGTGACTTCGGTCGGGCTCCCGCTGACACTGGCCTTCAGCGTCGCGCGGCTCGCGGCCGACCGGTGTGTTCCGCTGGCCGGCGCGTACGTCGACGTCTGGCAGTGCGACGCCGCCGGTGTGTACTCCGGCGTGCGCGACCCGCAGTTCGACACCAGCGCGCGCAAGTTCCTGCGCGGGTACCAGGTGACCGATGCGGAGGGGATGGCCCGGTTCACGACGATCTATCCGGGGTGGTACCCGGGCCGCGCGGTGCACATCCACTTCAAGGTGCGGTCTGCCCCCGACGCGCGTCCGGGGTTCGAGTTCACCTCACAGGTGTACTTCGACGAGGCGGTGACCGATGCCGCCCACGCCCGCGCGCCCTACGCGGTACGTGGAACGCGCACCGTGCGGAACGACCGGGACGGGATCTTCCGGCGGCAGGGCGGCAAGGATCTCATGCTCGACGTCCGCACCGCGGGAGACGGCTATGCCGGCACCTTCGCGCTCGCGCTGACCACGTAGCCAGCCCGGCGGCGACTCAGCTGAAAAGCGCGGGCACGTCCACGTCCAGCGGCACGGCCGCTCCGGCCGGATGCCAGCGAAGTTCGCGATCTTCCACGCGATCGGGGTGCCCAGGACGAATGACGCGTACGGTTCGGCTCACGGGGTCAACGGCCCAGTACTCCGGCACCTGCGCGTCTTCCATATAAAAGAGCCGCTTCTGCTCCAGATCGCGGCGGCGCGTGGATCCGGATAGGACTTCGATCACCAGCAGGGGGGTCGGCGCGTTCTCGTGGTCATTGTGCACGTGCGGCGCCGGGACGCGAACGGTGAGATCGGGGAGCACTTCGCTTCCCTTCCGTCGGACGCAGGGAGTGCCCGCGTATACGAGGCCCAGCTTCTGCGCCTGCACGTACGGCACCAGCACGTGATTCAGCCGGGCGTGCACCGTCTCATGCCCGTGATTTGGCGGCGGTGTCACGAACAGCTCGCCGCGCACGAGCTCGTACTTGTTGCCGTCGTCGGGGAGGCTATGCACCTCCTCCAGCGTCCAGCGTTTCGTGGTGGTCGACACGCGCCGAGCGTAAGCTCGGCCGCGCCGCCGAGTCAATACTTCGTTCCGACGCGCAGTGCGAAACGCCGAGTTGACTCGGCGCACCCGCCGAGCGTATGCTCGGCCATGCGTGATGCAATGGACCCAGGCGCAACGATCCGATGATGCCCGCGCGCCGTATACGCCTACCATTGGCCAGTAAACCAACCTGGTCCATGGCGACGTCTCCTCACCTCTCAGGCAAGCTTCGCGAGACTCTCGGCAACGACGCGGGCGATGAGCTGATTGGCATTGTGGACAAGGCCGCCGGCGATATCTCCGAGCTGCGAGCGGATGTGGCGGAGCTGCGCCACGAGATGCACGTGGGATTTGGGCGGATCGAACAGGCAATCGGAGCCATGAGACTCGAGCTCAGGGCCGAGCTGGCCCAGCAGCTCGCCACGACGTCAGCTCAGCTGTCCGGCGAGATCGCGGCGGTGCGGTCCGAGCTCAGGGGCGATGTCACAGACCTGAAGGCTGAGCTCAAGGGCGACATCGCCGGCCTGAAGAGTGAGCTCAAGGGCGATTTCGCAGACCTGAAGACTGAGCTCAAGGGCGATGTCGCCGGCCTGAAGACTGAGCTCAAGGGCGATGTCGCAAACCTGAAGACTGAGCTCAAGGGCGACATCGCTGGAGTGAAGACCAGCCTCGCCACGGTGAAGTCGGACCTGATGATGTGGTCGTTCGTGTTCTGGGTAAGCGCAGTGGCGTCTATCGCCATGCTCGCTGAGGCAATGCGGCCGTGATGGCCAGGCCGGACACACGACGAGGCCGCTAGCTGGCCCGTTCTGCCAGTTAGCGACCTCGGCGCTCACTTCGGCACCAGGAGCCGATTTGAGAACATGTGTTTGCATGAAGCGTGCGCATGACGCGACGCCCGAGCCCGTCGTTGAGAGCTAATTGCTTGGCAGCGGTCAGCGTGCCACAAGCGTCGAGAAGTGCATCGCTTACCGATTAGTAGCGCGAGTAGCTGACTGTCAGGCGCACCACAACATCGTCGTCGGCGTATTTGCCCCATGTGGCATGTCGGATAGTTCCTGCGATGCTTTTGGCCTCCAGATTCACAGCTATTGCACGGTCGTAGCTGGCTACGAAATCCCGGCCAATCATCAGGCCTTTGCTCAGGTAGCGACCCTGATATCCGAATTGGTAGAACCGAAGATCAGGGCCGGCGCTCGCGCCAAGGTACGTCCTTCCTTCCGTGACCAGATAGTGCCGGAGGACGAGATCGATTCCGGCCACCCGCACGTCCGATGAGCCAAAGTCATAGCCTAGAATCGAAAGCGAGCCTCGAACTCCCCACAGGAATCGCTCGCTCCCGGCGTTGCCGATCGTAGCACTTGTGACGAGCTCGGAGACGTTTTGGCTGCTGCTTATCATGCCCATGCCAACACCGACATCCCACCAACGACCCTCGCGCAACACAGGTACGGCCTGCGCATCCAGCGACGACGTTACGATACAAACACACATGAGAAGCTGAATGATCGATCGCATGTTTTCGATGAACAGTGGTGTGGGACTCGCGCCCTATCTGGGTGCTTGGGTATTGGGCGGTCTCAGCCGCCAAATGTCGAAATTTCCTCCCTGGTTGGAGCTGAAGTAGATCCATCCATCGCGTGACCAGTGCGGTTGGACCGCGACACCGTCTCCGTCAGTGAGCTGAACGAACCCGGTGCCATCGGCCCTCACCGCGAACAGGTTCAGGCCCCAACTCCCGCCTCGCACTGCGTAGGTGTCCCCGGTCGCCGCATCGAAAATCCGGGCAACCTTGTTCTTGGCTCTGTTGGAAACGAAAGCGATGAGACTCCCGTCAGGTGACCAGGTCGGATGCAGGTTGTCGTGATCGCCGTTGGTCACCTGGATGATGTCGGTCCCGTTCATAGCGTCCATCGTGTAGACGTGCGCACGACGATTGGCGGTTCGGACGAACGCGATCTTTTTGCCATCCGGGCTCCAGGCCGGGCTGGTGCCCTCACCCATGAATGTCAGGTTCGAGCCATCCAAGCGAGCGATTGCGACGCTCCATGAGCCGCGCACCCTGGTCGCGAACGCGACACTTTTTCCGTCCGGAGAGATATCGGGATACGACACAATCGGTGCCATCTCTCCGCTGACGATGATCGAGACGGCGGCGCTGGGGCTGTTCGTAAGACTCCGAACCAGACTCCATGCCCCAGACGAGTTGGAGGTATAGACGAAGAACTTGCCTCCCGGATCCCACGCGGCGTCTTGGGCACGACTGCTCGGCGTCGTATACACGGTTCGCTTTGCTCCAGACTGGGGGTCTACGCCCACGATCGACGCGGCCCTGGCGAGTCGGGTGTCGAATATGACGGTCTTTCCGTCTGGACTGATCTTGGGACCGAACTCATTCTCTGGGTCCGATGTGATTCTGGTCAGGCCCTGCGCGCCCGAACTAACGTCCAGGCGGTACTGACGCACAGCGCAGCCAGTGGTGAAGACTGATGCGGCGAGAAGGACGACGAGAACTCGCATGTTGGTATCTGGTCGAGGGGTGAGGGGGAGGCCGCTCCGACCGCGCTTTCGCGCCTTGCTGACCCAACCCACATTCAACATCCTTTACATCCCCCCTCAGGGAAGCAGGAAGCCGAACGTCGATTGGTGGCCGGAGGGCTTTGTGGTTCCTACCACAGCATCTACATCCCTTCCGTCAGAACACCGTCTCGTGACGCTGACAAACGATCCGAACCCCACCAGTCCCGCCCTCCGGCTCATCACCCTGGGCGGGGCGGAGCTTGTCGCCCCCAACCACGGCGCCAGCTCGCTCCTGTTCGGCCCCGGAAAACCCGTGGCCCTCCTGGCATACCTGTCCGCCTCCCCCGGACTGGCCGCCCGCCGCGAGCACCTGATCGATCTGCTCTGGGCGGACATGGAGCTCGACGCGGGACGACACGCCCTCCGTCAGACTGTCTGGTATGTGCGCCAGCGCGCCGGCGATCTGCTCGACGCCTCCCGCGACTCCATCCGGCTGCGCGCGCCTATCCCGAACGACCGCGCCGAGCTGCTCGCCGCGGTCGAACGCCAGGACTGCGAGACGGTGGTCGCGCTCTACCTCGGCGACTTCCTCCCCAACATCGCGCTGCCCGGCGGGGGCGAGTTCGAGCAGTGGGCAGATCTCGAGCGCCAGCGCCTCCGCTCGGCATACCTGCGCTGTGGCGAGGCGGTCGCGCGCGGCATGCTCTCCGCCGCGCGGCACCGGGACGCTGTTGCCCTCGCGCGCCGGCTCCTCGAGCGCGACCCGCACTCGGAGCACGTCTGGCGCTTGCTCATCGAGGCCCAGCTCTCCGCCAACGACCTGCTGGGCGCCGCCTCCGAGGCCGATTCGCTCACGCGCTTCCTCTCTATAGAAGGGAGGGAGCCGGAGCCTGCGACCCGCGCGCTGGTCCGCCGGGCCACCGCGGTTCCCGACGCTGGCGCTGCCGCTCCCTCGCACGCCGTCGCCACCGAGATGATCGGGCGGGCCGAGGAGTTCAAGCGCCTGGTGGCGTCGTGGGACGAGGCGCGCGCGGGGCGCTTCCGGCACCTGCACATCGTGGCGGCATCGGGCATCGGCAAGAGTCGGATCCTGGCCGACTTTGCCGCCCGACTCCGAGCGAAGGGGGCGCGCGTCGTCAGCGTCCGCCTCCGTCCGGGCGACCGCGCGCTGCCACAGTCCGCAGCGGGAGACATCGCCGCCGCGCTCGCCGCGCTTCCTGGCGCCGCGGGCATCTCCACCGGAGCGGCGCGCTGCATCGTCGCGCTCAACCCCGCGCTCTCCAGCACGTACTCGGCGGAGCCGGACACCGCACTCGGCGACGAAGGCGTGCGTCGTCGCACCGTGGCACTGCACGAGCTGATCGCCGCGGTTGCCGACGACGCACCCGTCTGCATCATCGTGGACGACCTGCACTGGATGGACGACGTCTCGCGCCGGATGCTCACCAGCGTCCTGCAACGGCTCGAGACGCAGCGTGTGCTCGTCGTGACCTCCAGCAGGCCGCGCTATCCGGGAATCACGGCACCCGGCACCGAGGAGATCACGCTGCACCCTCTCTCCGCCGCGCAGGTGGGGGCCCTCATCGCCGCGCTCGGCTCCCTGCCCGACGCCGATTGGGCGCTGCGATTCCCCGAGCTCCTCCATGCGAGCACGGGCGGCTCCCCGCTGCTCACACTCGAGACGCTCCAGCTGCTGATCGAGCGCGAGCTGCTGCGCCTGTTCAACTCATGGTCCACTCCCGATCCGCGTGCCCTCGAGGAAGCGCTCGGCGCGGGCAAGGCACTCAGCGCGCGCATCGGCAATCTCCAGGAAGGCGAACGCGAGGTGCTCCTCGACCTGGCCGCGGCCGGGGTTCCTCTCGACGACGACGCCCTTGCGCGCAGCGGGCGCGCCAGCCGTTCCGAGACCGACCGCGCGCTGGCCGCGCTGGAGCAGCGCGGCCTGGCCATGCGACTCTCGGAGGGTTGGGTTCCGGCCCACGACGCGATCGGCGAGGCAGCCATCGCTTCCGCGTCTCCGGACACGCTGCGCGCCACGCATCTTCGCCTCGGACAGGGGTGGCTCGAGAAGCCCGAGGCCGATTCGCTGCGGCGCGCGGCGGCGCACTTCACGTCTGCCGAGGCCGGCGAACGGGCGCGCGAGGCGTTCGTTCGATGGGTGCGGGTGATGCGCCGGCAGGGGGACGGTCGTTCGCTGCGCGTGCTCGCCGAGGATTTTGTGCCTGCCGGGGGAACCCTGCATGCGCGCGATCTCGTGACGTCCGTTCCGCTGTCACTGCGCATCCCGCGCCGCGTGACCTACACCGGCGCGGCGCTGGCCGCGGTGGTGCTGGCGGGAGCCGGGCTCACATCGCTTCGCCCGGATCAGCCGCAGCCGCCGGACGCCGTTCTCACGGTCATGGTCCCCAACGAGCGCGGGGCCTATCGCCTGGAGCTGAAGTCCGCCGAGTTTGCGGGCGACCGTCCCTTGGAGTTACACGGACTTTCGCGGGTATCGCCTCCTCCGGCACGAGCGACCCTGGGTCTACTGTCACCCGACGGACGATCCTGGGTGCTTGACCGGGTGTTCCCCGATTCCGGGGGCCAGGACATCGCGCTAGTCGACACGAGGACTGGCGCACTCCGCCGGCTGACACACTCGCGGGGGGACGATGCGTCACCTGCCTGGTCACCCGATGGCCGGTATGTCACGTATTCAGCCAGCGGCGTGCATCCGAAGCACCGCAGCAAGATCATGGTGCGCGATGTGGAGACGGACAGCGCACGTCAGCTCACCTTCGGCGATGACACCGACCAGTGGGCCACGTGGCATCCCAGCGGGACCTTCATCGCCTTCTTGCGGCGCTACTGGACGGATCGCCCCGACGACGTGTGCTTCGTGACGGTGAGTGGTTCGCTCATGCACTGCGTCACGCTCGATGACACGTACAACAGCAACACCATCGGATGGTATGACGCACAGCGCATCATCGTGCGTGGTCAGTCGGACATTGGGCGCGGCGGACGCCTGCTGGTCGTGAATGTCGCGACGCGCGAGGTGACCCGCCTGACCGACATGTCGTCCGAGACCGCGATCATGAGCGCCAACGGGCAGTGGCTCGCCTGCCGGTGCAAGCCCCCCGGTGCGCTGGAGCAGCCGTGGCGCTGGCACGTGTTTCCCGTCGCGCGGCCGGACCTCGCGCGCCGACTCATGTACAGCGTCGTGGACGAGCGGCCCCTGGAGGTATTCTGGACCTCGACGCATGACGCATCCCTCATGGTAACCAGCGTAGCCGTCGAGGCGCCCGAGATCCTGTATTCCAACGCTCCCGCTCAGCTGCGTGCGGTCGGCGTGGCGGTGTCGGGGGATCGGTCCGCGCATCTTCCGACTCGCTGGGAGAGCCTGGATCGCGACGTCGCCGATGTCGACCCCGTTACCGGGCTCCTTACCCCCCGACGAGCCGGTACGGCCCGAGTGCGGGTCAGCCTCGGCGGCTGGCGCAATGCAGAGACGATCGTGGCGATCATGGAGCCAGTCGCCACCTCCTTGCTCCGGGAGTCATGGACCGGCGATCCGACGACGTATTTCGTCCACGGCGGTGATCCCCGGCCGGTGCGCGTCGAGCTGCCGGGCGTCGGTCCCGCCCTCGCGATCAACGGAGACAATTCCTACACCAGCGGGATCTATTCGCGCCAAGCGGTAAGCGCGTCGCGTGGCCTGGGAGCGGACCTCCTGATCAGCGCGCGCATCAGGGAATCGACCTGGCAGAACCTCTCGGTGAACCTGAACGCCTTCGCGAACGATTCGGCGCTCGCGCAGTGGGACCACACGCACGGCGGCTTCCCCATCGCGCCAATGGGAAATGCCGCGGAATGCTACTTCATGATGCCGCTCGCCGAGGGTCCGCGCGCGCTGCGCGGATATGCGCTCCAGACCTCGGATACCATAGCGACTCGACCCTTGGGTGAAGCTCTGCGATCCGGGCGTCCATTCCGGCTCCGCGTACAACTCTTTCCTGACGGGTCCTGTGGATGGGCGATTGATGGCCGGCCCGTCGGCTGGCTTCCGGGACGGAGGATCGGCAGCGAGCGGTACCGTCTCATCGTGCACGGGTACTCGGCCGGGACCGTGATTGCCACAGGGCCGGTCGAGATGTGGACCGGCGTGAAGCCTGACATCGACTGGCGCAGCGTCAGGGGATCTCAGTAGCCTGCCGAGTTGACTCGGCGGGCCCGCCGAGCGTATGCTCGGCCGTGCGCGCCGAATTGGCCCTTCCCGCGGAGATCCGATGACACCGGTGAGACGAACTTCCATACGATTGACCCGCACTCCTTTGCGCTGGTCGATGACCACCTCACCTCATCTCACGGGCAAGTTGCGTGGAGCCCTCGGCAACGACGCGGGCGACGAGCTCGTTGGCATCGTTGACAAGGCCGCCGGCGACATCTCCGAGCTGCGCGCCGACGTCGCGGAGCTGCGGCACGAGATGCAGGTGGGATTCACGCGCATCGAGCAGGCCATGCTCTCGATGAAGTCGGAGTTGAAGCTCGAGATCTCGGAACAGGTGTCGGGACTGAGCAATGGGCTGACGCGCGAGATTTCAGACAACCGAACCGAACTGACGCGCGAGATAGCAGACAACCGAACCGAACTGGCGCGCGAGATGGCCGCCATGCGAACCGAGCTGACCAGAGAGATCGGCAAGGTGCGGTCCGACCTGATGAAGTGGTCGTTCATGTTCTGGGTTGGCGCGGTTGGGGCGATCGCGCTGCTCGCCAGAGTGCTGGACCGCTGACGGTCTATGCAAGGCGGAGTGTGGCCGCGCCGGCGCGGATGCTGGGATAGACCGGCTTCCACCCCGTAACCTCCCGGAAGCGGCGGTTCGAGATCCGCTGTGATCGCATGAGGATGTCGCCGATGGAGCCCGCGAGCCGGCCGAGGAAGGCGGGCGGGAAACGCGGCGCTCCCGTGTCCACCGCGCCGGCGAGGGCGGCGTAGAAGGCGCAGCGCTTCGCGGCCGGCGCTTGTGGGAGGGTGAGCGTTCCTGCATCATGGGTACGATAGTTCCCTCCTTGCCACTTCCTGCCTTGCATCAACTCTCCAAGTCACGGTTCGTCGCCGGCCACCAGTGCCCCAAGCTGCTCTGGTGGAAGGTTCACGAGCCCGACGCCGTCGAGCTCCAGCCGGGCAAGGTGCTCCAGGACCGCTTCGACCAGGGCGCTCAGGTGGGCGCGCTCGCGCGCGATCTGTTTGCCGGCGGGACGCGGATCACAGGGCGCCACGATGACCGTCGGGCGCGGATCGATGCAACTCGTGCCGCCATGGCGTCAGGCGCGCCCGCGGTGTTCGAGGCCAGCTTCGTCGCAGACGACTGCTTCGTCGCGGTGGACATCCTGCTGCGCGAGGGCGACGGCTGGCGGCTGATCGAGGTAAAGTCGTCCAGCTCGCAGAAGGAGGAGCACCTCATCGACTGCGCGGTGCAGCTCCACGTGGTCGAGGCGAGCGGCGTTCGCGTCACGGGCGTGGAGGTGATGCACCTCCACAAGGAATGCCGGCACCCCGACCTCTCGAACCTGCTGACGCGGACGGACGTCACGGACGCCGTGCGCATGCTCCTGCCGACGATCCCCGAGCAGCTCCAGGCGCAGCTCACGATGCTGGGCGGTTCCCTGCCCACCCACACCATCGGGCGGCACTGCGCCGAGCCCTATGACTGCGCGTTCACGGAGCGGTGCTGGCCGAAGGACGAGGACCACATCTCGAACCTGTACAACGTCGGGCCGGCGAAGACCGAGAAGTACATGGCGGAGGGGGTGCACAGCGTCTGGGACATCCCGCCGAAGAAGAAGCTCGGGGACATCGAGAAGCGCCAGCTCCGCGCAATGAAGGAGAAGCGGCTGATCGTGGAGCCCGGGCTGCGCGAGGCGCTGGAGCCGTTCGACTGCAAGCTGGGTTTTCTGGACTTCGAGACCATCCAGCGCGCGGTGCCGGTGTGGCCGGGGATGGCGCCGTGGGGTCAGGAAGCGGCGCAGTTCTCCTGTCACGTCGCCCGGTCGGACGGCGGCTACGATCATTACGAGTTCCTCGCCGAGGGGCCGGAGGACTGCCGGCCGAAGCTCGCCGAACACATGATCGAGGCGACGTCCGGGTGCGACGGGGTGGTGACGTACACGCACTTCGAGAAGACGCGGATCAAGGCGCTGCAACAGTCAGTGCCGCATCTCGCCGGGGAGCTTCTGGAGCTCGAGAACAAGCTGATCGACCTGTTCCCGGTGATGAAGGCGCACGTGTATCACCCGGGCTTTCGCGGGAGCTTCAGCCTGAAGTACATCCTCACGCCGCTGGTGCCTGAGCTGACGTACAGCGACCTGGTGATCGTGGACGGGCTGGTGGCCAGCGTGGAGATCGCACGGCTGCTGTTCGTATCCGGCGCCGTTCCGGAATCCGAGCGCGATCGCGTGCGCGGCGACCTGCTCAGGTACTGCGATCGCGATACGTGGGCGATGGTGCGCCTGCTCGAGACTGTGCGCGAGCTCGCGCACTGACGCGTACGTTTTAACGTACGCTGCCACCACCTTCCGCCAAGTGCCCAGCTGACAGGCTGTCAGATCCTCAATGAGATAGGTATGGTTGCGGATTTGGCCTCCGCGCCGTCGCTTCCAGAGTGCGGCCATGCGATATCGGACGGCCCATCCTCGAACGGGAGGTCACTATGAGCATGCTGCGCCTTTTCGCCTTCGCCGCGAGCGCCACGCTGCTTCTGCTTCCTTCCGGCGCTGGCGCCCAGCGCATGGAGCCGAGCGGTATCTCTGGCTCGACGTTCCGCGCGGATGGCACGCTGCCCAGGGCGGATTCGGCTAGCTATGTCGATGGGTGCAGGCGGCGCTACATCGTCAAGCACAGCGTCAGAGGTGCCCTCATGGGCTTGATCGGATTCATCCTTTTGCCGGGCGACGGATCAGCCGTCGTCCAGAACGGGCTGTTGATCGCTCCGACTGTCGGCGCACTGATCGGCGCGTACCATGGCCGACGGGAAGGCCGCAAGATCTGCGGTACGGAATGGGACCCTTCCCGGCTCCCTTCCTCGTTGGTGTTCCCTTCCATAGTGGTGCAGTCGTACCAAATCCTGCCTGACGAGTCCTACCGGGAACCTGCCAGCGTTTCACGCCATCCGGGGACCTTGAGAAATTCGAGGAAGGTCTCGGCTTCCTGCCGCAGCAGCTGATCGCCGAGCAGCCTGGCCATGAGCGCCAGCCCGATGTGCGCGTCGGCGGATGTGATGTCGACATGCCCCACGGTCTCGAGCAGGATGTCGCGCGCGATGTCCGGCAGCCCGGCACGCGCGGTCTCGGCGGCGAACTCGGTGTACAGGCTGATCCGGGTCAGCTCGGTCGACTTGAACGTCGCCCACACCCCGAACATGTCGGCGTCACTCTGGTCGGGCTTCGACTCCACCACGGTGAGCGTGTCGCATCGGGGACAGCGGTCCAGCGTCAGACGCGTGATGTCGAACTGGCGCACGTCGCGCACCAGCTCCGCGGCCTGCGCGAGGGTCAGCGTCATGTACTTGTGCGGCGGGTGCCCGGTGAGCTGAGTGCGGGCGTAGTCGGCCGCCTTGTACGGATGCGAGAAGAGGAGCAGGCACAGGTGCTCGCCGAGCTGCAGCGTGAGCGGGCCGTTCTCCCCGATCAGCGTCGTGAAGATCGGGATGTCCGTGGGCGGACGCAGCCCCGTTCTCAGCTGGTCGAACATCGCCTGGGAGCGCTCCCTGAACTGGGCGCTCGCCTCCATCGCCTGGAGCTCCTTCGGGAGCCCGCGCGACGGACGCAGTCGCAAGGCCGAGTAGTGAGGCAGCTCGTCTTCCTGGCCTGACGTCGCGATCGTCATTCCGGCAGCACCTCGATTCCCAGGAGCTCCGCGTTTCGCCGTACCCGGTCATCCAGCGACAGCATTCGAATGGGTCCGATCACTCCAGAGACCTGCTCGGCAGTCGCCAGGTGAATCGCATCGAGCGTGCGCACCGGTTCCTCCGGGAACGCCTGCCTGGTGCGCGACAGGACCGTATCCGAAACGTCATGCACATCCCACGTGGTTTCGGCGACGTCCAGGAGTCGCAGCGCAGCGAGCTCCTCAGCGGCCGAGATGCGCCGTTGGGCGCGGGCACGGGCGAGCGCCCGTGAGCACTCGACCCCCGTGAGCGCCGACGTCACGACGCCCTCCGATCCCGCCAGCAGCTCGCGCACGGCCGACCCGGACGGCTCCCCGAGCAGCCACGAGAGCACCGCGCTCGACTCGGCGTACAGGATCACGTCGACTCCGGCTCGCCCCGCTCTTCATCGAGGAGCTTTCGTGACAAGCCAGCCTTGCTGCGAAGCGGTGACTTCGCATAGGCATGCGGCGCCGGCTCTCCCACGCGCACCTGACCGGTAGCCGCCAGCAATGCACGGGCGTCGGGCGTGCGCGCGTCGGCGCTGTCGGGCGACAACGGCTGGCGCAGCTCGGCAACCACCCGTCCGCGATCGGTGACGAGGACCCGCTCACCGCGCTGCACGTCCCTGAGCACACGACTCAGCTGCGACTTCAATTCGCGGATCCCGACGGTGCGCATGTCGCAATGTAGTCACTGGTGACCACATTGTCCATCGTTCAGACCAGCGATGCCAGTTGTGGGACGGACGGAGCCGGTTGCAGTGGAATGCCTTCGCCGCCCCTGCGTGAGGCAATCGCTACAGACATCCTGAGCGTTGCCGCTGGACGTGCGATGTGAAGTCCGGGTGTAGTAGAGCGCGCTCCCCGGGTAGTTGAACGCGACTCTCGCTCCAGTCGCACGCGCGTCACGCCTACGTCGCACGCCGATCACGCCGACGTCCCGGGCAACTGATGCGGAAGTGGCACGCACACCAGGCCACAGTCACGCTCGCATCACGCCGAAGTCGAACGCGAGCGCGGTGCGACCCGAACGCGACTCCACAGCTGCTGTAACGCGTTCGCTGCGAAACCTCACGAACGTCAGCCGCCGGGACGACCAGATGACGATATCGGTCCGCGGGCGCCCGGACCGACCCCTTCCGGGAATCAGGCGCCCATCACTCCAGAAGCTTCCCATACAAGGAAGCAGGAGGAACCATGCAGGCACGACAGAAGCAGTTGCTGGAGAGCTACGAGCGGGTGCGCGACTTCATGCGGGGGCACGTGCCCGCGAAGCCGAGCGCCGTGTTCGTGGCGAAGGTGGCGGAGCTGGAAGCGTTCGTGAGCCGGCTGCACACGCTGCTCAGCGACCAGGTGACCGGTCGCAAGGAGAGTCGTGACGACACGGCGCGCACGCAGCTGGCGCGGCGCTACCTGCGGGAGCGGCACCTCAAGCCGATCTCGAAGATCGCGAAGGCCGCGCTGGGGCTGGATCCGACGGCGCTGAAGACCCTGGCGCTGCCGAGCTTCCGGCTGACGAACACCCGTTTGCTGACGGAGGCAACGGGCGTGCAGGCGGCCGCGGTGAAGTACGAGCAGGGTGCGGACGCGTTCGAGGGGAACGCGGAGATCCTCACGCGCTGGCGGAGCGCCAAGCGCGTGCAGGCGACGCGGGGAGGGCCGCGCGGGACCGGCGGCACCGCGGACGAGAACCTTCCGACGGCGGCGTAAGCCACCACTCACCACTCAACCAACAACCAGGAGGAGACCAATGAAGAGAGGCGGAGGCGTTCACACGGTGCCCATCGCGGGCGAACGGAAGGGCTGGTGCAACAAGGTGGACGGTCGTGTGCTGAGCCGTCACCGGACGAAGGAGGCGGCGGAAGCGGCCGGCCGAGTGATCGCGAAGAAGCTCGAGGTGGAGCACACGATCCACCGCGAGGACGGCGTGATCACGGAGAAGAACTCGTACGGGAACGACCCGAACCCGCCGACGGACGCGCGCTGATGCGAGCCGACGGAGTGGCACGTTCAACCCGAACCAAGGAGAACAAGTGCAAGAGGTACCACAGCGAGTGCAGCAGGAAGCGGTCCCGCCACGTCCGAACGGGACACAGGCGGTGGTGGGAGCAGTGCTCGCGGTCGTTGGCGTCGTGGCGGCCGCGAACCCCCAGAACCTGATCCTTCAGGCGATCAACAATGCGGCGCCGCAGCTGGCGCAGGGGGTGCCGACGGTGATCACGGCATGTGGCGCGATCATCGCGGCGTTCTCCGCTCCGCCGCGGCTGGCGGGACGCCGGAAGTAGCTAAGTAGGTGAAGTAGTCAGGCAGGACGAAGGCCGACGCTGCAGCGTCGGCCTTTATGCTTGCCGTCCACTCTCGAATCGCTGTGTCAGGATGCAATGGAGTGCACCCTCGAGACTCGCGAGCGCGGTTTACCCGACCACACGCTTTCCAGGCGATCCCCCTAGGCAACGAAATCCGGCAACCTACCGGGTTTTCATAGTGAACCGGCCATGACCCGCCAACGATTCACGACCGGTTGCCGCACTTCTCCGCCACGGAACGCGGACCGAACGCGGACCACAGTCGAGGCGTCTGTACCGGAAATGCCTCTGCGATGCCGATCACGTCGAGGCGCTGTCCTTCGTCATAGGGGGCGACGGCACGACGATCCGACTTCGGATCGATGGGCACAAAGCGCTGCACGTGCATGTTCCCGCGGCGCACCAAGCGCACGACATCCTGGCTGGCCCATTCCTCGACCTCACGTGGGACGCCGTTCAATTGCCACCGCCGTATCGTTCGTTCGCCGCGGGCCGACAGCAGGAACCTAGCGAACCGGCGCGCGGAGATCTCGCTCGATTCGAGGAGCCGCGCGAGTTTGGAACCAGCGAAGGGCACAACGTCGCTGTCGTCCTTCACGATTGCTCCTTCTGGCCTATAGGCATCGACCACTGATACTGTTTGCCGCGCGCTTCACGTCGTGCCACGAGCCGCGTCTAATCGGAAAGGGAGTAAGAGAGCGCAAACGGCCTTGGTAAGTGGGCGCGAGCTGCGGCACCATGGTCCGTATCATAACAATTTTTGCTGATACGTTAACGCTCGACAGCAACACTCCTAGCGTCCTTGTCAGGAGGGGTGCCCCCCTCACGCGAAGGCGGAATAGTTCGAAACGACTCGCAAGAAAACGCCTTGGAAGGGGGGGGAAAATGGTTACTTTGGCCAAGTAGCATTCGCCCTATAGGGGCGCCATATTTCGGACGTACTTTCCCACATCTCCGCAGGGATGCCTGACCCGATTGACCCTAATATCGCCACGATCGAGAAATACCGCAGCGATCGCGACTGCGACGTTCTTGTGTTTAGCGGTGCTATCAGCATCGACACAGCCGACGCCTTCGTGGGCGTCATTCCGGCCCGCCCTCGCCGAAAGAAGAACGTCGCGCTCTTCCTGACGACCTACGGTGGCGATCCGCACGCGGCCTATCGAATCGCACGCGCTTTGCGCAGGTCGTATACCCAAGTCCGCTTGCTCGTTTGCGGCTATTGCAAGAGCGCGGGGACGCTTGTCGCGTTTGCTGCTGACGAACTCGCCTTCGGACCATTTGGTGAGCTCGGTCCTCTCGATATGCAGTTGCGGAAGCCGAATGAGATGTACTCGTTCGGGTCCGGGCTTGAGGGGTTTCAGGCGCTGCAACTCGTCACGGACGTGGCCTTCGACCAGTTCGAGCGGCGGATGAAGCGATTGGCCGGACCCGGGGGCGGTGGTGCCATTTCTACCTCGCTGGCCTCCACCATTGCGGCACAGCTGACCAACGGACTCTTCAGCCCTATCACCGGCCAGATTGATCCTCTCCGGCTCGCGGAAGCGAACCGGGCAATCCTCATCGCTCACGAGTACGGCCGACGCCTGGAATCCAAGATTCTGAAACCAGACGCATTGGAGAGAATCGTCGAGCAATACCCGTCTCATGGCTTCGTGATCGATCTCGAGGAAGCACAGAAGTTGTTCGAGAACGTGCGGGAACTCGATGATGCTGAGGCCACCATGGCCGCCATGTTGCACAATCACATTCGTCGGCAATCCAGTGAACCCGTCATTTGCGATGTCTGGGAACAAGTCAAACCGCCTACTGAGGAAAAAAATGCTGCAGACTCCGCGGTCGTCACCCGCGCTGCGAATCCTCGAGCGAATGGCCGAGGAAAACCGAAGGCTGCTGGACCGGCTGGAGGAAATGGAGCCAAGCCAGAGGCCGTGGCTGCCTCGCCAGCGAGCCCTCGGAGAGCGCGAAGGGTTGGGCCGCGTGCCTAACGACGAGGGGTGTTAGCGCCCCTCACACGCAATCGGTTGCATGTAACGGGTACCGAAACGGTACCCGCTTTTTTTTGGCTCGATCTTCACGCCGCGATCTCGAGCCGATGAGGGGGCGCCCTGCCTCGCCTCACGGCCCCAGTGGACCCCAACACCACGCGCAATACGCCTGGATCGAGTCGACGCTCACCGGGTTCTTCCTGGCCGAGGCCATGGATGAACGACCAGTACTGGAAGAAGACGGCAGCGCTCGTGAAGTGGTTCTCCCACTTTCTGGGGTGCTTTAGGGCACGACGAGGGTCGCTAGGTCTGCCAATGACCCGAGCTCAAGGTCTATTGGCGCGAGTTCCTCGACCGGCTGAGGAGGTAGCCAAGCCAACCTCTCTTCCTCTTGGTACGCATAGCGGAAATGCTTCCAGGTGAGCACGTCGACCTCAAGGACGTTGACCCACATGGGATCGTAGTACTCCACGTGCGCTTTGCGCG
>Ga0307505_10000759_pt1 | contig 31859 bp, 27 predicted proteins | sample 23_S_MG_FD_202183 | JGI IMG/M metagenome (GOLD analysis project Ga0307505, IMG submission 202183) | Soil microbial communities from Populus trichocarpa stands in riparian zone in the Pacific Northwest, United States - 23_S | ecosystem: Environmental > Terrestrial > Soil > Riparian zone > Trees... | reverse complement strand
AGAATATAAGGGCTTTTCCCGGTCGGTCGGTGTTGACGTTCGCGGCGTCAACAGGCGTCAACGTCGTCAACATTTCACGCCGCTCCCGCGCGACGACGCTGGAAATACTCCGCATCGGTCCAAGCGAGCAGTCCACCGTCGAGTTCGGCGATGCGGTCCAGGTCGAGCAGCGTCGCCAGTGCGCTGTTGAGGTCGCGCGATTTCACACGTCCGCTCAGTCGCTGGTGAAGCTCGCGGCGAGTCATGGCGCGCTCGGACAGGAACTCTTCGATCCGTGCGTCCAGTCGGCTCGCGGCGCCCTGCCCGATCGGTGCAACGACCGACTCGATGACGGCGAACTGGTAGGCGCCCAGCTCGACGGCGCGGCCGATGTCTTCGGCGATGATCTCACGCCCGCCGCGCAGAACGCAGAACATCATGGCGAACTTCATGACGTGGACGTGCTCACGACTAGTGAGTCCGCAGATGATCTCAGGGAGTCGCGCCTGCCGTTCGTAGACCCCGTGGTAGTACTCTTCCCAGAGTCGCCGCGCTTCGGGGTCGCGGATCTCCAGCCAGGTGACCGAACCGTAGTTGTCGCGCACGTCGGCGAGTTCGCCCACGAGCGCATCCCATTCCGAGTCGGACGCTCCACCGGGGAACGGAATCGGCGGTTGTCGCTCGCCCGCGAAGAAACAGAACCTATTCAGAAGACCGCCAAGTTGCTCGGCTTCGCCGATCTGGTTCTCGATCGCCGCGCGGGTGCTCGCCCCGATCATCGAGAACATCGGGTTCTCGGCAACGATTGGATCGGCACGGGTCGGAAGGTCTACCCTCGGCGGCCCGTCGAACAGCCGACACGACATCGGCATGAGGATCGAGTCCCGACTCTTCGTCTTCGCCAGATAGACGGCGAGTTCGTTTTCAATGACGCTGGCCACGGTGCTGGGCTGCTTCCCCATCACTTGCAGCAACCCCTCCGCCGTCGAAGCCCCGTACAACTGCACGACATCGGGCGCGACGTGCCGCAGTAGGCGGGTCAACGGCTCGATCGCGGACGTCTTCTTGACGCCGGTCGGACCGATCAACGCGACGAAGAAGTTCAGCCGCAACGCGAGCCCATATCGAAGGGCGACGTGGTGCCCGACGGCCAGGCCGGCAGCCCAGACCGCAGCGCCGAAGAAGAACGGAGCGGGCGCCTCCGATCGCGCAGCGAATACGGAGAGGACGCGCTGAAGGAACGGGGATTCCCACGCCGACTCCGGCATCGCCGGCAGGGGCACTACGCGGTCGCGCTTTTCCATCCCGGATTCCTTCGTCGCAGTGACAGCCGGTGCCCACGCCGGATGCTCGGTTGTTGGTGACGCCGGATCGAAGAGCGGCCCGCCGGTAGTGCCGAGACGCTACGGAGGATCGTCGTAATCTCCCGATCGCCGAGCGGCGGCGCACATCGCTCGCGGTTCGCCTTCCGCAGCGCGCCCTCGATCAGCTCCACCGGCACTTCGCGCGCACGCATCGAAGCGGCGTACCGGAACAACGTGTCGTTGCGTCCGCCGGCGCCGATCTCATCGGGCAGGACGAACGGCTCGCCCGGTTCGCCGCGTCCATCTTCCAGGCGCCGTAGCGCCGCAATCCATCCCGCCGGCAACTCCGGGAGCTCGAGGTCGGCCGCGCTGTAGCCGATCCAATACGAATATCCACGGCACGGCGGCGGAAACAGAAGAGACCCTTTGCCGCGCACGTCCACCGCCGTCCCGAGTCGCGCCACCGATGATCGGACGTCGGCGACGGCGCGGAAGTAGTAGTGCAGCCCGCCGTTCGGCGTTGTCGCGGTCGGCGCCTCCGGGAGCGGTCCATACCGTTCCTCGAGGTCGGCGAGCGTGTCGCGCCCGTCGAATCCGTGCTTGGCGTCGACATCGATCACCACCAACTTGTCGGTGCTCGCAACCGCCGCGTCGGCGTGCGGGTATCGTACCCACAGGTCGGTGAGTATCGCCTTGTCGCTGGTGGCGTTCCGGTGCCCCGGCCCGGTCGGTCCCATCAACGACCACCGCGTTCCCGGCTCCACCGGAACCACAGGAACGCCCCAGTGGTCGACGTAATAGAACGCGGCTCGTAGTCCACGCGGAATCACGCGACGACTCCCCGCTGTACCGCGTCGGCCAACCAATCCCGCGCAGCTCCGAGCGCCACCATCTCGTGGTGACTCCCGCCGGCATCTGGATGCGCCTTGCGTGCGAGCAGCCTGTACCCCGCCGACAGTAACGCCCGCGCAGCCTCAGCCACGGTCGGATCCGGCGGTACGATCACAGGCCACGTGGGCGTGTCGTCGACACCGATGCGTCGGCGAACCTCGGCTTGGAGCGCATCACGAAGATCGTCGTCGAGATTGCGCGCCTCCTCGAGGCACCAGCCCAGATAGCCGAGTGGAATCAAGGCGAGCGGTTCGCCCCGGAATTTTCCGAACGGCAGCGTCACGCGCGAGCCGCCTCCCGGACTTCGCGCAGTGCCTCCACGTCGTCCGCCCGGTACAGCCGCACGCCGCGAAGCGTGCGCAGATACGGTAGCGTCCCGGCCTCGGCGAGTTGCCGCACGCGCTGCGGTGTCACGCCCAGCGCGCGTGCCACGTCGGCCGAGAGATAGAGTGTGTCGTTGGCGACTGTTGGCGTATGCATCTGATCTACCTCCTGTGTCCTTACGTCCTGTATTGCGCACGACTTCGACCTTGTCGAAGCAGAATCTGGTCTGTTGCGCAGAAGAGTAATCCGCCACTTCTCGTCGGTTTACAGCTCCAACCGACTGGTGTAAGTCTGGCGACATGAAGAACGCGCCCTACGTCATCCCCCCGCAAGAGGTGCAGGCCCTTCTCGACTTCGCGGTCGCTTCCCTGAAAAACCGCACGGCACGCGAGAAGGCGGCGCGCGTCATCACACGCATCGTGCGCATCTGTGAGTACGGATCGCACCAGCCGCTCACGGCGCGAGACATCTCCGTGCCGCCGGACTACAGCCCCGGCTTGAAGGCGGAAGCGCTGGCGCTGGTGAATCGTATTGCGTCGGGGATCGTTGGCTCGACGTCCGTTTTCGAGGAACAGCACGTCTTGGGCGTTCAGAAAGAGTGGCGCCGGATCCTCGACGCGCTCCTCGCGTACGAGTCGTTTGATGTCGACGCGCCGCAGTGCCATCGGTTCGTCGCGATCCAGCCCGCCAGCGGCCCGATTGCGATTCGCAGATATGCCGTTCACCCAAAGGACCACCGCGGCCGCGTGCGGCGATTCACTGGCGCGATTGTCCCGCTCCTTCGGCAGCACGGCCACAGGATCCGACGCTGCGCGGCCCCGGACTGCGATCGCGTGTTCTACGCGGACAAGAGCCACAAGCGGCAATGCTCGGAGCGCTGCCGTAGGCGACGCGCGGACACGGCATGGATGGAGCGCAACCGCGACAAGTTGGTGGAGGTCAACCACGCGAAGTACGTGCGGCGAAAAAAGCGCCAGTTCGCCAAGCAAGCGGTGAAGGTCGCGAAGCGCGCGCGACGCAAGTAGATTAGAGACGTCCATCAACCCTCCGGATTGGGTGCCGTAGGGGTGTCGCGACATGTCCACTTACCGGACGCCGCGACACCCTACAGGCAACGAAAACCCTTATTTTGTAGGGTCTCCGGAAGCTTTAAGCGGTCTCTTAATCAGCGGGTCGAGTGTTCGAGTCACTCGCGGCCCACTTGAAACCCCCTGAGAAATCAGGGGGTTTCTCATTTTTCTGGCCTCGGGATCCGCAAGCGATGGGATCGGGGGAAGCAGGGGGGAAGGATCCGGCGAAATTTCGCGACCGGCGATGGGCGCACATGCATCCCCTTCGTGGGGGTGGGCAAGCACTTTGACTCCCCTGAGGTATAGAAGTGCGCTCGCCGCGAGTTGGGCGATGCATTGTCGCGACCTACGCTGAGTCGCGACAGGAATGGGGTGCTCCTTCCGCAATCGATCTACCTTGCCGCCTTTGACCCACGAGCGTATCCTTCGACGCATGCTTGAATGGAGTGAATGTGGGGTCGTCGAGCGTTCGCCCGACAAGGTGAGCGGCGCCTGGCTCTTCAAGGGGACGCGCGTACCCGTGAAGGCCCTCTTCGAGAATCTTGAGGACGGGGCAAGAATTGACGACTTCCTCGAGTGGTTTCCCGGCGTGACGCGTGAGCAGGTCGAGGAGATTCTAGTTCACGCCGAGCGCAGCCTCGCGATCGCGTAACCTCCCCAGCCGAGGCGGTAGCTTGCGAGTCCTCTTCGACCAGGGAACGCCAGTGCCTTTGCGCAGGGTGCTCAGTGGTCACACCGTCTCGACCGCATTCGAAATGGGATGGGCTCAGCTCAGCAATGGCGAGTTGCTGAACGCGGCGGAGGCAGCCTTCGATGTGTTGATCACCACCGACCAAAACCTCCGGTACCAACAGAATCTCACTGGAAGACGACTGGCTATTCTCGTCTTGCCAACAACGAGCTGGCCAATCATTCAGACGCATTCCGGAGAGGTCGTCGCTGCCGTTGACGAACTGCATTCGGGCGAGTTTCGGGAATTGAGCTTTGCCGAGTAACCCGCAACTCGCACCAATCTGCGAACCGGCGCGGCGCAGTTGAGCGACCTAGCGCCCGCGCGCAACGATCCCGCGCACCGTCTCCGCGGCCCACGGCTTGCCGGTACGGCTTGCAACGCCGTCGTGGTTGAGACGGTCGGCGATCGCCGCGAAGCTCAAGCGCTCCCCGCCTCGAGGCTTGCGGCGTAGCTTGTGGATCAGGTCGACGACGGCGGCCTCACCGGGGCGGGTTCCGAACGGCTTGCGGCCCTCGCAGCGGCCTTCCGCGCGCTTCTTGCGCAAGCGCGCCGCCTTCAGCTTCGATACGATTACCGCGTTCGCGAACTGAGCGACGGCACCCAGCACTTGGCGGACAAGCGTCCGGGTCCCGACTGGCGGGCAACGTACGATTGGAGTTGGGAACAGACTACCTCAACTTGGGTTGGGGCTTCTCTACGGAAGGCGACTAGATGGTTAAAAATGCGCTCTCATGGTTCAGTAGGGTAGTTCTAGCGGGTGCGGCGATGATGGCATTGCTGCTTTCGCCGAGGGCCGTGTTTTCGATCGAAGAGTCAAAGGCTGACTGGGATGCAAGTGCGCAGGGGAAGTGGACGAAAGGCGCTCCACTTTGGGTCGCCGTGAGTCTTCGAGGCAAGCCATACAGTGACGCGGGCCCAGAAGCGCGCTTGGGGCCGATCATCACGCAATGCTTTGAGATTGGAATCGCGGCCTGGGAGTTGGAATTGCGTAGAGAGGGTGAGACCGTATTGGCCGTGAAAGGGGTGAATCGCCCTCTTAAGTACCAGTCTGGGGAGTATCAATATTTGCTAACCAAGCCGAGTGGGCTGGCTCGTTTTTTGGTGCGCCTTCCGCCTCTCCCGGACGATGTTGGCGAGGGATCGCATGTTCTGCGCCTGCGCATGCACGACCGCCCGCTGGGGAATCCGAAGCTCGAGCGATCCAAGCCGTTGTCGCCGTGGCTGGAGATGGCTGTTATCGTTGTCGAGCCATCTCAGCGAGATCAAGCTGCCCTCGCAGGGATGCAGTTAGGTGGCGAGGAGTGGTTCATGCGTGCGCCAGAGCTATCGCACAAGGAAGTGAGCCCGGACGTTGCGGACGCGACCTGGTTCGACAACTTGGTGCGAACGCTTGCCGTTGGGGAACCTGTAGATCAAACCGCACGTGAGTCTGCCCCGGCGTTCTTTCGTGCGGAGATGCTCGCGTTGCGGCTTGAAGCTATGACGATGGGCGGCGACAGCGCGAAGGTGGGAGAAGAGGCTGATCTGGGGTTATTGCTGGAGGCCGCGGGACTTGGTTGGATGGTAGACCGGATGGACGACGGCCGTGGAGGAATTGCTGCAGTTGCGCGCCGTTGTCGCGATTGGGAGTTGGCCAAGCGAGTCCAGCAAGAACGTGGTCGCGATTCGCAGCGCAGCGAGCCCAATCAGTAGGTAACGATTTGGGCTAACTGGAGTTCGCACCTAGCGGCCGTGCCGTTTGCCTCGCTCAGGCCAGGTCCTGGGACGATCGTTGGCGCACTCATCGGCGGCCTCACGGGGAAGCGAAGTTGCACAAGATGTCGAGTGCGGCAGATGAAACCTATCTCTGAGATGACGCTCTATAGCGACGGCCCCGTTTGCTACGCGGTCTCGCTCTTCGATGGCCACGATGCCATCGGGGCGCTCGATGATCAGGTCGATCTCCCGGTCGCCACCTTCGTTCCCAGTCACACGCAGCGAATCGGGCCCGGGTATCGCCCCAGTAGCGGATCGGCCGTGAGGAGCGTCACGCTCTCGATCTGTGCCTGGGCGACGAGCAGGCGGTCGAACGGGTCCTTGTGGATCGGCGGCAGCCCGTCTACGGCGAGCACATGTTCGCCGCCGACGGCCAATTCGGCATAGCCGTTGTCGAGCAGGCCGCGCCGCAGCACGCGCGGCTCGACGCGGAAGTCGTCCCGCCCGAGGCTGCGCTTAACGATTTCCCAGAGGCTCGCCACGCTGAACAGCAGCTCGTTGCGCACATCGTTGATCAGCTTGCGTGCAACCGCCGGCAGGCGCTTCGGTTCGCCGGCCGCCCACAACAGCACGTGCGTGTCGAGCAGCAGCTTCACGAGCCGGCGAAGACCCGTTCGATTTCCGCCGCGCCCACGCGGTCGAAGCCGTCCGGCACGCTGATCTGTCCGGCCAGGAAACCGAGGCGCTTCATCTCGGCCGCTTCCGGCGCATCCAGCGCCATGACCTTCACCAGCGGCTTGCCGGCCCTGGCGATGACGAAGGGCTCGCCCTTCGCCGCCTGATCGACCAGCCGCGAGAGCTGGGTCTTGGCTTCGTGAATATTGACCGTGCGCATCGTGCTCTCCAGCGGACTAAGTTTGGTTAGTCCAGGCCGCTGCACATCGGAAGCCAAATTCAGGCCTTCGGCGTGCACCAAGCAACGCGACGTCGGCTCCGCGACGGGAGATCTGCTCGAGGCGTTACGTGAGAAAGTATCGGTGGAATCGGCCCAGAGCCTACTGGCGAGACGGCATCGGAGCTTCGCCTGCTTCCAACGCCTCGGGATTGCTCGCGTACACGTCACCTTCGCCAATGCCGGCACTTTGCAGCTTGCGCAGAACTTCGGCTTTGGCGACCTCGTCGCCCCAAGACTCATAGAGCTTCAGTGCTTCGAGGTATGCCTTGCCGGCTACTTCAGGGTCTCCCGCGACGGCGGCCGCATCGGCGGACGCCACCAACCCGGCCGCTCGCTGGCGTGGCACCTCGAGCCGCGACGCCAGCTGAATCGAAGTGAGGGCATGCGCCGCGGCCGACGCGTCGTTTCCCGTTCGCGATTCGAAGACGGCCAGCCGGGCCATGACCTTCGCGTGTTCGAGGAGCTCTCCCGCTCGACCGAAGAGATCGCCGGCGCCTTCGTACGACGCGCGGGCCGAGTCCGGGCGCCGCAGTTCCTCGTCGATGGCGCCGAGGCGCAGCAACGACCTCGCCTGGCATGGTAGCTGGGACGTGCGCGTGCAGATCCGCAACGCTTCACGGTAGGACTCTGTCGCACGCTCGGAGTTGCCAAGCGCGCCTTCCGCATCTCCCAGACCGAGGAGCGCAGTTGTGAACACGTCTCCCTCGGCGTCCCCGGTCAACTTCAACGCCTCGGCGAAAGAAGCACTGGCTCGGCTCAGCTCGCCCTCCGCCAGGTCCAGCCCGCCGAGGGCGTTCAACGTGCGCGCCATCCCCTCATCGTCCTTGCCGTTGCGATGCAAAACGTAGGCTCGATTCAATCTTGCCCGGGCGGTGTCCTGGTTACCGGCTTCCTTGTCGAGCCGCGCCGCCCCCTCGAGGGCGCTTGCAAATCGCCCGACGTCCGCATCGCCTTCGTAGAGTGCCAGAAGAGGCTTCATCGCCTCCAGCGCGGCGTTGGGGTTCGCGAGTCCCTGTTGTAGATCGACTATGCGCGCGAGCGTTTCGATCTGCCCCCCTCGATCGTCTCGATCCTCATACAATCGCAGCTGGACGGCTAAGCTCCCCATGAGCCGATCGACGTCGGCAGCCGCCTCATCGATGGCGACGATCGCAACCGCGCTGCGGATCTGGGCCTCGGCATCCCCGGCCCTGAAATATGCCGCGAGGGCCTGCTCGTGCAGCTCCCGAGCCTCCTCCGGATGACCTCCGTCATGGCGAAGCCGCGCCATCGCATCGAGCACCGCAGCCTGCCCGGGCGCATCGCCGAGCGCCAGGTATAGAACCAGAGCTTCTTGGTACAGCGTTGCAGCCTCCACGAAGTCTCCGCGTGCCGCTGCCGCCTTGGCACGTGCTCGCAGGCTGGCGGCCTGTTCGCCCTGCGCGACCGGCTCCGCGTCCGATTCGACCGAAGCCATCGGTCCACCGGGCGCACTCGGCGAGCTCTCGACGCGATTGCCCATGAGGATCGAGGTAACCGCGTAGACGGAAATCATTGCGACGATCGGCGCGCCGATCCGGATCCGTCCTTGCGACGACGCGCCGAGCCAGCGCAAACCAAAACTGGTGACACCAGCCGCGCAGCCCCCCAGCAGAAGACCGGCGAACTGCCCGACTTGAACGGAGGGACGGAACTGCCCACTCACTACCAGCGCGAGCAGCGCGAACGCCGACAGGACGCCGACCAAAACACCAGCGGCGGAACCATAGTGACCCGCTTCGGTCGGAGGGGCGACGACGACGGCTTCCGAGGCGGCTGGTCCGTCGGCTGGTGGCGGCATGAACGGCGTCTCCAACTTCTCCGGCGTCTCCACCTTCTCAGGTCTCTTCAGCACCTCCAGGTCGCGCTCACACAGCTTCGCCATCAGGTACGGTTCGACCGAGCGCACGCACGAAACCGACCCCGGCAGTGTCGGGTTGGAAATTCGGATCCCCGGATTCGGGTTGATGCGCTTGTCGACCAGCGTATACAGGTTGCGCGCCCTTTCGAGGTCCGCGGCGGCCGCGGACTTATCATCGGGCAGGTATCGCATGGCGCGCTGGAAGAACACGTGCGCCTGGCCGAGTTCGTCACCGGCCTCGTCGAAGGTTGCTCTGGCACGTTCGTAAGCGTCGAGCGCTTCACGCCGCCGGTTGGTGCGCCATCGCGCATCCGCGAGCATCAGCCCACAGGTGGCAGCGGCAGCGGCATCGCCGGCTTCGGCAAAGCCCTTTTCCGCGGCGGCGTAGTGGTCCTGTGCGCTCGAATCGTCGCCGACGGCGCGCTCGACTTCCGCCAACTCGTACAGAGACGCCGCGAGGTCGCCGCGCTCCGCACTTCCGTGCAGAATCCCAACGGCCCGGCGGTAATTGGCGAGAGCGTCATCTCGCTCGCCGGCCTTCAGATGCGCGTCGGCAAGGCACCACACCGTCGCGGCGATGCGCCGTGGATCCTTGCTCGCTTTGTCGAGCGCGAGCTGTTCTTCGATGGCCCCGCGGTCGACGATGTCGCCGCGCTGAACGTCCTTCGGTGCCAACACTCCCGAGCCCGCAATCCGTTCCATCACCACACATCCTCCCGCGCACCGCGGCGCGATTCTCGACAAGCTGACCAGCACACTTCGCGACCTCTTGCCAAGATGCTGCTCCAACCCTCTATTTCACATGCTCCAGTTCAATCCGCACGTCGGGTTTACCGCTCAATGTCTCGCTCTGACGCGCACTTGCGGGAGCGCCCCCAAAGATTTGCAACCTCGCGACCTCGTGAATTCGGCCAGAGAATATTCCTCTGGTTCGACTAGTCCACTACAAATTTCCCACCCCGGACGCGTAGGGATCAGACCTCCTGCGACACTTAGACGCAGGCACCTGGACGATCCTGCTCTACAATCTCGAGCCGTGTCGATCGCGACGACGAGGTCGGTTCCGCGCCACCTCTGGACGAATGGATGCTCTCAGATAGCATCGACGCATGAATACCAAACGCCAAAGGCACACGACTCGCGCTCTTTCGCCTTGCGTGGCGATTGCGGCTGCGGCCATGTTGTTCGCCGGCTGCGCCGCTCCGCGCAAACCTCCGCTGCAGTCGCTCGACCGCGAGATCGATCTGACCCGCTTCATGGGGCGCTGGTACGTGCTCGGTCACATCCCGATTGACAACTTCCTGGCCAGTGAGGCGAACGCCTACAACGCTGTCGAGGAATACGAGCTGGCCGATGATGGTACGATTTCCACGACCTTCACGTTCCGCGAGGGAGGTTTCGACGGACCCGCGAAGAAGATGGAGCCCACGGGTTTCGTACACGACGAGCGTACCAACACCGAATGGCGCATGCAGTTCTTGTGGCCGTTCCAGTCCGCTTACCTGATCCTCTACCTCGACGAGAACTACGAGAAGACCATCGTCGGCGTGCCGGACCGCAGCCACGCCTGGATCATGGCGCGAACTCCAGAACTCCCCGACGGCAAATACGAGCGCCTCGTCAACGAGCTCCAACGCCTGGGCTTCGACCTCACCGGCCTACGCGAGGTGCCGCAACGCTGGTGATCAGTGCTAACGCAACTCCTCGAGCAGCGCTCTGGCTGCGACGAGGTCACCGGTTGCGAAGCCCTCCGTGAACCATGCGAGGACGGGGGCGAGGCAGCGGCGGCCCTCGGCGGGATTCCCACGACGTTGCCAGAGACGCGCAAGGCTGGAGGCGGCGAGCAGCTCGGAAGACTTCGTGGCTTGGGCGATGGCGATTGCGAGAGCCTCGCGGAAGCAGTCCTCCGCCATCTTCTCGCAGTGGATTCGGTCCTTTCCGTCGTCCGAATCCAGGAGCCAGATCTCGCCGCGCAGGCGGTGTAGCTCCGCGTCCCAGAACAGCTGGCCGGTCTGTGCCGAGACGGCGAGTCCCATTTCGATGACGCCTAGTGCGTCGGCGTTCTGACCGGCGGCGAGATACGCCTCACCGAGCAGGACGAAGGACGCCGGAGCTCCGCCGAGATTGCCCGCGCCTGCCGCGAGGTCGACGCCGGCCAACAGATCGGCGACCGCGCCGATCTCGCCGGTCGCCACGCGAGCTCCGGCGTGGAACGTCCTTCCCAGACCGAGGAAGTAGGGAAGGCCCTGAGCCTCGGTGAGGGCGATCGTCTCCGCGGCCCGTTCGCGCTGGGCAGCGTGGTCGCGACGTGCCCAGTGGATAGCGGTCTCGAAGAAGAGGGCCTGAGCCAAGCTATTGGGATGTCCGAGGCGACGCGCCAGCTCGACCGCTTCTCGAGCACAGGCGAGACCCTGGTCGGGCCAGCCGAGTCCTGTCCGCAGCGCCCCCATGAACGCGAGTGTGCTGACACCCGGATCGCTGAACATGATGGACACCACGGCGTGATGGCGCTCCGGTTGGTAGAGACCCCGGGCCACTTCGAGGTGGGTGAGGGCTGAAAGTAGCTTGCCCTGGAAGTGCTCCGGGATGGCGACCTGGATGTGCCCGAGGAGTGCGAGCTCTTGATCGCCCATCCGCTCCGCGGTCGTGAGGACGCGGGCCGCGAGGGCGCGGCCCCGCTCGACCTCGCCGCGCGCGAAGGCGAGGATCGACAGGCCGATCGACGTCAGGCAGAGAAGACGTTCGTCGCTCCCTCCTTCGCAAAGGGTCCGCGCGCGATCATAGGCCGTCTGGGGTTCGGGATGGGAGAGGCCTCGCGCGACGGCGAGCGATCCGGCGAGCGCGAGCTGGATCGCCACTTCTCGAGCGACGCGCTCCGCGTCCTCGGGCTGCGTAGCGAGGAGATCCAGAGCTCGGCGCAGATCGCTGATCGCCTCCTCGTGCGCAAAACGCATCTTCTCACGCTCGCCCGCGCGCTGGTAGAACGCGATCGCTTCGCCCATCCTGCCGGCGAGTTCCGCGTGTTGCGCCAGGACCTCGGGCTCGGCGGTCGCGCGCTCGGGGAAGTCCCGCAGCAGCGAGTCGAACACGGCGCCGTGAAGGCCCTGGCGCGCGCGCTTGAGCAGAGACTCGTACGCGGCCTCGCGAACCAGCGCGTGCTTGAACGTGTACGACGCACGCGGGGGCACGCCGTTCGCGAAAAGCAGATCCGCCTCGACGAGCCGCGCGAGCCCCTGCTCGAGTGACGCTTCGTCGAGTCCGGCGGTGGCGGCCAGCAGGTCGTAGTCGAACTCCCGCCCCAGCACGGCCGCGCGCTGGGCGACCACCTTGGCGCCCGCCAGTCGTTCGAGTCGCGCGAGCAGCGAGTCCTGCAGCGTCGTCGGGATCGCCGCTACAACCGCGTCACTCCCGGCCTCGACGACGGCGCGGGTGAGTTCCTCGGCGAAGAGTGGGATCCCGTCGGCGCGCTCGGCCAGCTGTGTGACCACCGACTCCGGCAATCCCCACTCCGCGCTCACGGCCGTCACCATCGCTTTCGTGTGCTGTCCTGAGAGCCGGGCGACCGTGAGATGCCGCAGGTTCGCTCGATGCGGCCAAGGGCTGGCGAACTCCATCCGCGCCGTCCCCACCAACAGCAGGTGCGCGGAGTCGATCTCCGTCAGCAGCCGACCGAGCAACTCGACCGTCGACGGATCGCACCAGTGGAGATCCTCCACCAGCAACAGCACTGGTCGCCTCTTGGCCATCTCGATCGCCGACGCCGTCAAGGTCGCGAGAATCATGCGGCGCTTGGCGTCCGGGCTCATGGCGAGAGGCGCGTAGCCGGCCTCGGCCGGGATCTCCAGCCACTCGGCGAGTAAGGGCAACGTGTCTGCTCCGGCGAGCACACTGCTCGCCAAGCCGCGATGGAGCTTCGCGAGCCTTTCGGCGGCTGAGTCCGCGGGCGCGAAGCCGAGCGCCTGGCCCACCAGCTCGATCATCGGGCGAAAGGCCGTGCCAGCCGTGTAGGGACTGCTGCGACATTCGAGCCAGGTGTGCGGGCACTCGAGGATCTGTCCGCGCAGCTGCTGGCAGAGCCGCGATTTCCCCACTCCCGGCTCACCCGCCACGAGCACCGCCTGCCCCTGCCCTTCGACCGCCCGTGTCCATGCGTCGCGCAGCAGATCGAGTTCGGGCTGACGCCCGACGAACGTCGTCAGCCGGCCCGTGGACAGACCGAGACGACTGCCACCCCCGGCCGATCGTTCCACCCGGTACAGGACGAGAGGTTCAGGGACGCCCTTCAAGGGCGGCGCGCCGCAATCCTCGACGACGAAGAGTCCGGCGACGAGCCTGTGGGTCGCCGCGCTCATCAGCACGGCACCGGGCGCAGCCACGCCTTGGATCCGCGCCGCGACGTTGGGCACGTCGCCGAGCGCGAGCATCTCGAACCGTCCCGCCTCGCCGAGCGCACTCATCACTACGGTGCCGGTATGGACACCGACGCGAACGCGGAGGGGCTCAGCGCCGGAGCTCGTGGACGCCGCCGCACCGACCAGCTCGAGACCGGTGCGTACCGCGCGCTCTGCCGCGTCGTCGAAGGATCGCGGCCACCCGAAGTAGACCAGCAGGCCATCGCCGAGGTACTGCGCCACATGGCCCCCGTACTCCGCCACCACCGCGCTTGCCCGTTCCTGATAACTCCGCAGCACGTCCTGCCAATCCTCCGGATCGAGCCGCGCCGCGAGATCGGTCGAGCCGACCAGATCGCAGAACAGGACGGTGAGCTGTCGACGCTCTCCCGGCGAACGGGCCTCGGGCGCGCGAGGAAATGCTCCGGCCGCGATGTCCCCTGGATTGGGAGTCGTCGCACCGCCGCACTCCAGACAGAACTTCGCCGTCGGCGGAAGCGCCACACCGCAGTGCGGACATCGCAGCGCCCTGGACTCGCCGCACACGCCGCAGACCATGGCTCCGGGGAGGTTCTCATGTGTGCAAGACCAGAGAGTCATGGGCAGGGCGGGTCGTCGCGTGGGATCAGCGACGCTAGCTACCACATCTGGGGATCAGTCCCAAAATCGATCGGCGGTACTGTCGCCCCACGAGACATCCTTGCGCCTCTCAGCGAACTGCGGCCATCTATCGACGATGCGGCGAAGATCCCAGCGAGACTGGTGCCGGCAATTCGCGCAATATGGGCCTCAGAAGATTGCCCGGTATGGCGAAACGCCGTCCACGGCCAGACCCGCGCAGCGTCGTCCGTTCTGGATCGTCGCCGCCGCGATCCTCGCATTCGTCGTTGCGCCGCTTGCAGTGACGGCGCAGATCGACGACGACGTCGGACTGTGGCTGATGTTCCTTGGGCAGGGCTCCGCCGCGCCTGTCGACGCGCGGCTCGGCAAGGTGCGGTGGTGGTTCGACGGACAAGCGCGGTTCCTCGATGAGTCGAACGGCTTCGCGCAGAGCCTGATTCGCCCGGGCATCGGCTACGCGCTCACCGACCACGTCACGGCTTGGGCCGGGTACGCCTGGATTCGCTCCACCCCGGGTGCCGGTCGAAACTCGCACGAGCACCGCGCCTGGCAGCAGATCACATGGTCCACGCGGCTCGATTCGCTGGCGATCGGCAGCCGAACGCGACTGGAGCAGCGGCTCGTCGACACCGGTGACGACGCCGGCTGGCGACTGCGCCAGTTTGTCAAACTCACGCACCCGCTGCCATTGCACCCGCGCCTCGGTCTCGCCGGGTACGACGAAGTATTCTTCGATCTAAACGACACCGACTGGGGCGCCGACACGGGATTCGCGCAGAACCGGCTGTTCGCGGGATTCACCTGGCGCCTGGACGACGCCGGCAAAGTCGTCGCCGAGTGCGGCTACCTCAACCAGTTCATCCGCAACCCGACTCGGGCGGACCCGATGAACCACATCCTCTCGCTACACCTCGTACTAAGTTATTGATTTTGCCCTGTCCGCCACTTCGAGTCGGTGGGAAGCGCGAAGCCAAAAAGCACGTCATCCCGGCGAAAGCCGGGATCCAGGTGGGGCGGCGGTGGCATGAGGCCTGGACCCCGGCTTTCGCCGGGGTGACTAAGTGGGGTGGCGATTGAACTGGCGGGCAAAGCCGCGCTCCGCGCTCCGATGGGCTCGGCAGTGCCGGCAAAGCCGGCACTGCCTCCTAGCTCACTCCAGGGTGGATATCATCTCCGCGGACGTACAGGATGCTACGGCGCAACCTCGCAGGGATAGGGCTCGACGCCGGGGACGGCGGTTGTGAAGTCGGCCTCCTCGACCCGGTCCTCGAGAGTGTCAGGCTCTGCAACAGCGCGGGCGAACCAGTCCCGCATGGTCTCGCCGTCGACCTCGCCTTCCCAGAGTTCGGGACGAAGAGAGACGACGTGGACACTCTCGTCACTGACACTGGTGAAGTAGTAGTTGATGCCGTTGAGATCGCGGGTGTCGCAGTACGACTGGCGCATCGTGTTGATCCAGAAGGCCTCGTCTTCGAAGAAGGCGTCGTTCTGCTGGGTGTTGTCCACCGGGTTGCTGAGGATGAGGAATTGCTGCTCGGGGACCTGCTTCAAGCGCGGCGCGATCGCCTCGTAGATCACCGGTCCGACGGCGCAGTCGCCGACGAAGCAATACGGCGGTAGATTCGGCAGCGTGCCCCAGGCGGGGATCTTCACCGCGCCGAGGCCGCTCACGCCGAGCAGTGAGCCGTTATCCAGCGCCAGGCCGGCGTCGGGAAACGCCGCGGTGCGCGGCCACTGCAGATCGTCCAGCAGCCAGTGGTAGTTGTAGATCGTGCCATAGCCGCCGGCCGACCAGCCGCCGAAGAGTGCGATCAGTTCGTCGGGGCGGAAGCCGCTGCCGCCCTCCTCGTCCATGACCTTCCAGAGCGTGTCGCGAACCATCTGAATCGCCGCCCGCGCGTTCACAGATCCGAAGCGGGGCATGTTCAACGCGCCGAGCGGCTCGAACACGCCGCCGCCGGCGAACACATCCTGCGTACAGTAGGGCAGGTAGACCTTGGTCCAGTTGGCGAACTGACTCTCCTCGGGGTCGTCGGAAGCAATGCCGCTGCCGAGCGGCTCGTCGTCGAGAGCGTTGAACAGTCCCGGGTTCGATTGCATGCGGGACGTGCAGTCGTCTTCGAACAGGCAGACGCCGCCGCCCTGGAGTCCGATGACGACGCGGTCGAGCGGCTCTCCCTCCGGCGCGAAACGAACGTAGAACGCGTATGGAGAACCGTCGCCGCAAAGGGTGCCCCACTTGTCGCCGTCGACAACCACCTGCACATACTCGCCGCGCGACGCCTCGAACTCGGCATTCGACGGGCCGCAGTTCAGCTGCAGCGAACCGGTGACGGCATGACCCGTCGCCGCGATACAGTCGACCTGTTGGGCAGCGCGGTCGACGTAGGTGATCGCGTCGACGGCGATCAGCTCCTGCAGCTCGCCGCAGGCGGTGTCGACATCGTTCAGCGCGGCGTCGGCAATCGCGCCACGCTCAGCCGTCAGCGCGGCGAAATCACAATCTTCCGAGGCCAGGCAGGTGTTGATGGCACCGAGCGCCGCATCGATTGCCGCGGCGGCCGTCTGGTGCGCGCTCGCGAGACACGCACGCTCTTCCGCGTCGACCTGTGGCCACACGGCGCCCTGCGGACCGCCGAACGTTCGCCACGCGAGGGATGACGCCTCCGACGAGCACGAATTGCGCAGGCGACCGACCAGCGCCGCGGCCGACAGCGAACCGAAATCGCCATCGGCGCAATTCGCCGTCACCTCGGCCTCGAGATCCGCCAGAGCCGCGGCGATCGCCGAATCGCCGTCGTCGCACGGCGCACCGGTTTCCGCGACGCAGTCGGCGATCGCCGCGCTCACGGTGCCGATACACACGCGCAGCGCGTCCGGCGCTGTTTCCGCGCATGCGGAAGGAGCGGTGATATCACCGCCGTCGTCGTCGGAGCAGCCCGCCATCAGAGCGGCGAGTAGTAGAATAGCCGATAGTCCAGTTCGCTGGGTTCGAGTCCGCATAGGCGGACACCCTAGCACGGCGATGCCGTCCGTCCATGCCGCGCGCAGCGCCGCGGCGCACTGCCGCGGATGTAGCCGGCTATCAGGGCAGCCAGTTCGCCGGGTCGTCGGCGAAGCGCTGGGCGCAATCGATCGAACAGAAGTGGAAGGTGGCTCCGTCGAAGTCGCGCCACTCGTGCCCGAGGCTCAGGGCGACATCACGGCCGCAGACAGGGTCGGTGGCGGCGCCCCGCGAAACGACGCGGAGACCCGCTCGGCGCAGCTGCGCCTTGTAGGCCGTCAGCGCGTCGCGCCCGCGTCGCGACAGCTCTCGCGAGGTGAAGACCACCTCGCGCTCGAGCAATCTGCACGTGGCGGCGTACGTCTCCTCGTCGATCAGGACATCGGCCGCACGGGCGTTCTGGCACAGCCGCGTCGCACGGGTGAGCGGCTCCCCGAAGGGGACCGAGTGGACCCCTGGCACGCCCTGCAACTCCGCCAGGATCAGTTGTCCGCTGCCGATGCCGATCGACAGCCCCAGCTGTCCGCCGCGCAGCGCCCCCTCGCGGTCCCACGCATTGCGCAGCGCGAGGAACGCACGCTGCAACCCGAGGGCCGTGCGGATGGCGCGCGCGCCATCGTCGCGACGCGCACCGGTCGACTGGAACAGCAGGATGAACACGTCGCCGACGACGCGGTCGATGGTCGCGCGATGCGCGACTGCGACGTCCGACGCCGCGGTGTAGAAAGCCTGCAACAACCCAACGGCGACCTCCGGGTCGATGCGGCGCGCGAGGTGCGTGAACCCTCGTAGTTCGCCGACGAGGATCGAAGCGCGCGTGCGCGCGCCGGCGCGATTCTCGACGTCCGGAGCTGTCGCGGCACCGCGACGTCCAGAGCGCGAACCGACATCGCTCCCGTGTCTCACCATCGGAGAGCCCAAAAAGCTCCGCCGGGTCGAAATGTCAAGCGGCGTTTGGTGCGGTCGCTCTCACGTCGGCGCTGACGTGCTCTTCGTAGTTCTTGAAGTTCGCGTTGAAACGTCCCGCCAGGTCGCGTGCCTTCGCTTCGTACGCCGACGCGTCTTTCCACGTCGAGCGCGGCGTCAACACCTCGGACGGCACGTTCGGGCATTCCGCCGGAACGTCGACGCCGAACACCGCGTCGCGAGCGAAGCGGACCGCGTCCAGCTTTCCATCCAGGGCCGCGTTCAACATGCTGCGGGTGTACGGAAGTTTCATGCGTGAACCCACGCCGTACGGCCCACCGCTCCAGCCGGTGTTCAACAGCCATACACGCACCCCGTGCTTTGCGATCTTCTCGCCCAGCAGTTTCGCGTACACGGTGGGATTCAACGGCATAAACGGCGCGCCGAAGCAGGTGCTGAACGTCGCCTCCGGCTCCGTGACCCCTTGCTCGGTGCCGGCGACCTTCGCCGTGTAACCCGAGAGGAAGTGGTACATCGCCTGCTCGGGGGTGAGGCGCGAGATTGGCGGCAACACCCCGAACGCGTCGCAGGTCAGCATGATGATGTCACTCGGGTGGCCCGCCGTGCCGGTCAGCGAGGCGTTTGGAATGTGCGTGATCGGGTACGCCGCCCGGGTGTTCTCGGTGATGCCGGCGTCGTCCAGGTCGAGCGCCCGGGTCGTGTCGTCCATGATCACGTTCTCGATGATCGTGCCGAACCGCCTCGTCGTCGCGTAGATCTCCGGCTCGGTCTGGGGCGACAGGCGGATCACCTTGGCGTAGCAGCCACCCTCGAAGTTGAAGATACCCTCGTCGCTCCAACCGTGCTCGTCGTCGCCGATCAGCGTGCGACCGGGGTCGGCCGACAGGGTCGTCTTGCCGGTGCCCGACAGGCCGAAGTACACCGCCGAATCACCGTTGTCGCCGACGTTGGCCGAACTGTGCATCGACAGCACGCCGTCCTGGGGCAGGATGTAATTCATGAAACTGAACACGGATTTCTTCACCTCGCCGGCATAGGCGGTGCCGCCCACCAGGACGAGGCGCCTGCCGAAATGGACGAGGATGAACGCGTCCGAATAGGTGCCGTCGCGCTCGGGGTCGGCGCGCAGTTCGGGCACCTGGATGATCGTGAAGTCGGGCTTCATGCCAGGCAGTTGAGCGTCCGAAGGCCGAATGAACATGTTCTGTGCGAACAAACTGTGCCAGGCCTTCTCGCTGATGACGCGAACGCTGCGCTGGTAGCCCGCGGCGGCACCGACGAAACAGTCCTGAACGTAGAGATCGCGGTTCTGCAGGTAGGCGACCACCCGGCGCTGCATCGCGTCGAATCGGTCCTCGTCGAAAGGCTTGTTGACCTTTCCCCAAGCGATCTTGTCGGCGCTCGAGCTCTCGCGGACGATGAATCGGTCGTTCGGCGCGCGTCCCGTGTGCCGGCCGGTCCGAGTCACCAGCGGACCCTGAAGGGCGATCTGCCCCTCGCTGCGCCGGATCGCGTGCTCGTAGAGTGTGGGAGCCGGCAGGTTCCAATACACCGTGCCGGCGTTGGTGATACCGAGATGCTCCAACCCGTAGTGGCTCATCCCACGACCCTCGTGCTGCATTCGGACCCCTTTTCCCCGCCGCGGGTCCTCTTCCGCCAGCGGAACTGAACCCCTGATTCTAAAACCAATCGGTCGACGAAAGGCAATACAGCCTCGGCCCAGGGTCCTGCTCCTCGTTACACCTTGACCCGCTGCCAGCGGCCGCCGCGGAAACGCAGGATCTTGAGCGTCGCGCGAACGGCGTAGTCGCCGAGGAGGGAGAGCCACACCCAGGTCAGGCCGAGATCGAGGACGTAGGCGGCGATGTACGCGCAACCGAGGCGGGCGCCGTAGAAGCCGGCGATGAGGACGAAGAGTGGGTAGCGAGTGTCCCCTGCCCCGCGCAGCGCGCCGCTCAAGGTGAAGTCGAGCGCCATGAGTGGTTGCGCCAGGGCGAGGACTCGGATGAACGGCACCGCGTCGGCGATCACCCGCGCGTCGTCCACGAAGGCGCCGGCGATCTGCTCGGCGGTGACGAAAATCACCACGCCGATCCCCGACATCAGGAACACCGCCAGGCGAACCGCGTCCCAACCGCCGCGCTGTGCCTCGAGCCCGCGACCCGCACCCAGCGACTGCCCGACGATGGTGGAGGCTGCCGCACCGAAGCCGAGGCCCGGGAGAAAGGACAGCGCGAGGACGCGCACCCCGATAAAGTAGGCGGCCATGGCGTCGGTTCCATATTTCGACGCGATGAACAGATAGAAGAAGAACCCCACCTGCAGGAAGCACTGCTCGATCGCGGCGGGGAACCCAATGCGCAGGATCCGCCGTGTCAGCCCGACGTCAAACGCCAACGCCCCGGTCCCCGGGCGCAGCACCGCGCCGCGACGTCGCATGGCGACGATGGCGAGCAGCAGGCCGAGAGTGAACGCCAATGAGCTGGCGAGCCCGGACCCGCGAGCGCCCATTGCCGAAAATCCGAAACCACCGAAGATGAGCGCATAGTTTGCGACCACGTTGAAGACGTTGATGATCGCACCGATGAGCAGCGGCGTGCGCATGTCCCCGGCGCCGCGGAAGGCGGCGGCGAAGATCTCGAAGGCGGCCGCGCACGGCAGCCCGATCATGAGGAAACGCAGATAGCCGGCTCCCTCTCGCACGACCACCGGATCGACGCCGAAGGCGGCGACGGCCTCGCCGGCCCAATAGTACATCGGAAGCGCGATCGCGGCGCCTAGCAGGGCAGCCGCGTAGATCGACTGCGTCAGGACGCGCTCGGCCTCGTGGCGCGCGCCGGCGCCGACGAATCGCGCCACCAGGGCGATCGTGCCGCCGCCGACGGCGATGACGACCACGTGCACCCCGTGCAGGATCTGCGCGCCGACGCCGACACCGGCGAGCGGCTGCGCTCCGAGGCGACCGACCATCAGGGTGTCGACCAGCCCGACGAGCGACTCGAGGCCAAACGTCAAAATCGCCGGCCAAGCGAGCACCCAGACGTGCATCCGACTGGGGGCGGGGTCTTCCACGGCCTCCGCTGCGACCCCGCTCGACATCGCAGCACGTCAACGGATGACCCTCGCTAAGTCAACGTGGGTCGTTTCGACGAAGGTAGGCGGTGAATTCTCAGAGAACGTCGACCGAAACCAGCCGACGCTCGCGGAACCGGTACAGCTCCGCCGGTCGGTGCGGGCCGCGGCGCCGCTTCCCCGACGCGACGAGCATACCGGTCGCATCAAGTTTCTTGCGGAAATTCCGCCGATCGAGGGCGCGATCCAGGATCACCTCGTAGGCGAGCTGCAGTTCGCTGAGCGTGAACTCCTCGGGCAGGAGCGTGCGCACGATACTGGTGTAGCCGAGCTTGCCGCGCAATCGCTCGATGGCGGCGGCCGCCATCACTCCGTGATCGTACGCCAGGGGCGGCAGGCGGAGCGCGTCCTGCCAATCGCAGGCGAGGTAGCGTTCGGACGCGCCGATTGCCGCGACATCCGGCGTCAGAGCGAGGTATGCGGTGGATACGATGCGCGCACTCGGATCGCGATCGGGGTCGCCGAACGTACCCAACTGCTCCAGGTGAACGTCGACGGCGGGCGCCGCGTTCACCTCGCGCCGCGCCACGTCTTCGAGCGATTCGCCGGCACCGACGAGACCGCCTGGAAACGCCCACGACCCGGCGAACGGCCCTCTTCGAATCTTCACCACGCGGACGCGCAGGCGACGGTTGACGAGAGCGAACGTGACGACGTCCACCGCCAGCAGCGCGTGTGCGCGAGCCGCCACGGGGCGACCCTCAGCTCAGCTCGAACATGCGCCGCAAGGAACGCTCCGCCGCCGCCCTCGTCTCCTCGTCCAACACGATCTCGTGTCGCATGTGGCGCAGCGAGTCCAGGGTTTTGTCGAGGGTGATCATCTTCATGAACTGGCACAGTTTGCAGGCTTTGTAGAACTTCTTCTCGGGCACCTCGAGGATCAGCTTGTCCGACAACCCGCACTCGGTGACGATCAGGAACTCCTCCGCGTCGCTTTCCTTGGCGTAGCGCACCATGCCGCTGGTGGAGAGCACGGCGTCGGCCAGCTCCAGCACGTCCGCGCGACACTCGGGGTGCACCAGCACCTTGAGGTTGGGAATGCCTCGCTTCACCGAGAGGATGTTCTCGGGCGTGATCTGATGGTGGACGTAGCAGTTGCCGTTCCACGAAATGATCGTCTTGGACGTCTCCTTCTGCACATAGTTGGCGAGATGCTCGTCCGGCACGAAGAGGATGTGCTGCGAATCCAGCTTCTCGACCACCTGGACGGCATTCGACGACGTCACGCAGACGTCGACGACGGCTTTGACCGCGGCAGTGGTGTTGACATAGGCGACTACCTGTAGATCCGGGTACACTTTGCGCAGCTCGTCGCGGCGCTCGACCAGCTCGTCGGGGTCGACGCTGTCGGCCAGCGAACACCCGGCGCGCATGTCCGGAAGCAGTACGGTCTTCTGGGGCGCGAGGATCTTCGCCGACTCCGCCATGAAGTGGACCCCACAGAAGACGATTACGTCGGCCTCGAGATCGGTGCCTCGCCGGGCCAGCTCCAGGGAGTCGCCGACGAAATCCGCGACCTCGAAGATCTCGGGCCGCTGATAGTTGTGCGCGAGGATCACGGCGTTTCGTTCGCGCTTGAGCTTGCCGATCTCCTCGATCACACCGGCCAAGCGATCGCATTCGCCATCCGAGTAGATCGACGGCATGTCGAGCGCGTCGAATTTCGTCCGCAATGCCGCACCGCTCACTGTCTGCAGTTCACTCATTGGCACCCTCCTGAAACTGGTTGTGTAGGTTATACACAACGGCGCGGGAGTCAACGTTCCCCTCCGCAAGACTTCCCACCCCCTCCGAGGCGCCGGGCGACGAGGCGGGATAGTCCCTGATGCGCGACAGGACCGCTCGTTGCCCCCTTTTCCCCTACGATCTCAACGGGCGGATCGGTGCGCATTCCGACCGTTGACGCGAGGCGGCGACCGCTTGCCGTCGTCACGCCTTGCGAGTGGCGGTGATCCGGTATTGTTTGAGCGGATCATAAGGTTGGGGAGGACTATCTATGACCAATTACGGATCACGCCTGAGTCTCGGGCTGGCGGCGTTGCTGGCGACCGCGGCGCCCGCCGCGGGTCAGGAATGCAGCCAGACGTTCGACAGCACCTACGAGCTGATTCAGCAGGCCATCTTCGAAAACAAGGGTTGTAACAGCGTCACCTGCCACAACTCCGATGCCGCCGGTGGCCTGGACCTCAGTGCCGACGTATCGTGGGAGAACCTGATCGAACAGCCCGCGCAGACGGTCCCCCAAGGTACGATCGCCGGACTGAAGCGGGTCGTCCCGGGACAGAAGGATCAGAGCCTTCTCTTCCTCAATCTGGCCGCGGCCACGTTGCCAGATCAGTGGCAAGCCCCGCTGCGGCCGATGCCGCTGGGCCTCGAACCGCTGAGTACCAACGAGCTCGAGGCGATCCGCGAATGGATCGAACAAGGCGCGCCCAAAGAAGGAACCGTGCCGGGCACCGGTGAGTTGCTCGACGCGTGCCTGCCGCCGGCCCGACCGATTCCGATCGTTCCCCTGCCGGTACCCGACCCGGATGTGGGTCGGCAGGTGAAGATGCCGAAATGGACTTTGCCTGCTGAAAGCGAAGACGAGGTCTGCTTCGTCAGCTACTACGATATTTCCGATGACATTCCGGCGAAGTATCTATCGGCGGACGGTACGCGCTTCCGCTTCAAGCGCAATCAGATCCGCCAGGATCCCCTGAGCCACCACCTGATCGTGAACTATTACAATGGGGCCGCGGCGAACGACCACCCGTCCTGGGGAGCTTTCAAGTGCCGCGGTGGAGAGAAAGACGGCCAGGCGTGTGCACCGACTGACCTCGGGTTCTGCGGTGACGACGCGCTGTGTGGTAGCGACCCCCGGCGGTCCATCGCCTGCATCGGCTTCGGCCCGCCTGATTCTCAGACGCATCGGCTACCTTTTTCCGGGACCCAGGAGGCGTCGTTCGACCAGATCTACCCCGAGGGGGTCTACGGCGAGCTACCGACCAAGGGCTTGTTGATCTGGAACTCGCACGCCTTCAACCTCTCCGACGTCGACGGCAAACTCGAGGCTTGGCTCAACTTCGAGTTCGCGGAACCCGAAGATCAGGTCTACCCGGTGCGGCCGATTTTCAACACGGAATCCATCTTCGTAATGAACGTTCCAGCCTTCCAGGCCGAGGAAATTTGCAACCACCAGATCTTCCCCCCCGATACGCGGTTGTTTCAGATCAATTCGCACACCCACCAACGCGGCAAGCGTTTTCGGGTGTTTGACGGACGATACACGTGTCACGGCGGCCCGAACGACGGCAGTGCGTGCTCGCCGCTTCCCGAGATGTCGTTGGACATTGCCGACACGTGCGAAGGCGCGCCGTGTGTGATGTTGGCCGCACCGCCGGTTGCCGATTGCGACGGGGACGGGACGGTCGACATCAGTGAGCTGACGACCTGCGTGAACATGGCGCTCGGTCGCCGCCCGCTCAACGCCTGTCGGCCCGGCGATCCGAACGAAGACGGACGGGTCACGGTCGCCGAGTTGATCGCGGCCGTCGGCACGGCTCTCTCCGAGCCGGAGGTCGAGACGGTCGAACCCGACCTGCTGTACACCAACCTCGTTTACAACGACCCGACCGTTGTCACGTTCGACCCACCGCGACCGTACTCCTCCGCCGCATCGAGCGGCGTGACCCGAACCCTCACCTACTGCTCGCTCTACGACAACGGCTCGAGCGATCCGATGGAAGTAAAGCGGCGGTCGACTTCGCCGCCGACTCCTTTCGGCGCGGTCGCGCCGGGCGGGCCGTGTGCACAGGCTTCCGGGTGTACCGAGGGACGGATCGGCGCTTCCTGCAATGGCAACAATGAAGCGGCGCACCGATCTTGCGACACCTCGCCGGGCGCCGGCGACGGCTTGTGCGACGCTTGCACGTTGCGCGGCGGCGTCACCACCGAGGACGAGATGTTCATCCTGATGGGCGGGTACTTCGTCGAGAACTGATCGACCGATTCGACGATGGGCCGTCCGGGGATTCTGGTCCCCGGACGGCCCCGCTCATTCGAACCCGACTGCTTCTTTGACCGTACCCAGCCACTCGACGATCTCACGGGCCTCCCGCGTGTCGTTTCGAGCGACCCAATCCCCGCTTCCGCCCAGATAGATCAAGTTGTATCGCCGTTGGGTCGGGTCGTAGGTGTAGGCAACGTCCAGTTTGCCACTTCGTTCGAACGCGAGCGGCTCCCCGGAAACCTCCCCGCGGGCGGCGCCTTCGGCGCGTTGTCTCATAGCGGCAAGGGTCGATCCGTCGACGGAGCCAACTCGAACCGCGTTCTGGTACTTCTTCAGCAAGTCCGCTTCGCGGACCACGGCTGAGCGCATCTCCGTCGGGTACCACGGTTCGTCACGCTGGTACCGCCACACGACGCCATCCGAGTCGATATAGATGCCCGCCAGGCGGTAGCCCCATTCCGAATCGAGTTCGAACGACTCGAACAGGACCTCAACCTTGTCGCCGTCGGGTTCCTCGCAGAGACCGAGCGCCGAGCACCCGGCCATCGCAAAGGCGACCAACACCACACTCACCACTCTCCACATGATCGTCCTCCCGCCCTCGATACGGGCGCGAGGGTGCCACAGCGTCACGCTGTGCGCCACCATTGTGGTCCGCCCGTGTGTTTTGAGGTCAGGAACAGGTCGGTGGATCGAGAAAGTAGAATACGACGTCGGTCGACGTCACGCCGTTGGATCCACGGACGACACCGATCGTTCTCTCGAGCCCCGGCAGTGAGTGCGGACTCGAACCGAGCGCGTCCGCCGAGAGATCGAACGGCGCAATGCTGGTCCGCAGCCCACCGTCGCTGTCGCGGACCTCGAAGACCGCCTGGTTCGCGCCGTTCGGCAGGCGGCGGGCGTAGTGAACAACCCAATCGTCGCCGCTGGCGTGGACGCGCGTCGTCCAGCGGTGGTGGGATTTCTCGTCCGGACCGTGCAAGACCGTATCGGCGATCAGCGTTCCGCCCGTGCCGCTGCGGCGGAACGTGGCCATGCGGATCTGCCAGTTGGCACCGTGTACTCGGGTCGCGTTCTCCGTCCATACGGCGCCGAAGTGGTCGCCGTTCCACGCGAGGTCGGGGAACTCGTCCCAGTTATATTGCTTCGCCGGAGCGACCTTTACGTGCGGGCGCATCTGCCCATTCGCCTCCCAGTACTTGGTCATCACTCCGCCCGTGGCGATCTGGATGTCCTTCACACTGAGGAGAGCGAACCCGGAGCCGTCGTACTGAGCGCGCGGGTAGAACTGATGGGTCACATCGAAATCGACCAGGTTGGCGAAAGCCGTCTGCGTGCCTGTCGGGCTCAGCTTGAACGCGTAGCTGCAAGAATGGCCGCTGCACTCGCCTTCGACAACGGCGACGAACCCGTCCGGATAGCTGTCGATGTCTCCGTCGGCCTCGCTGTCCCACACGGATGAGTAGAGCAGCGACGGCCCGACGATTCGCCGGCCGGAGACGACCCCCGCCTTGGACACGCTGTGGTAATACAACTGCGCGTACTCGGCCGTGAGCACTCCGAAGTGATCCTCGTGCCATGCGGCCATATAGTAGCGCTGTCTCCAGCTGATCTTCGGAATGCTCGCGATCAGCATCGGGCCATCGGTGATCTGCCCGTTGGTGTCGACGTGCGCGTAGTACAACCGCACGACCGACGAGAAGCCAGGGTCGTCGCGCAGCCAGAAAATACCCCAGCCGTCGTCGGTCGTGACCGTGTCGGTCAGCCACAAGCTACCGCCGAGTTGCGTGCTGATCGTCACCGGCGAAGACATCTGCCAGCTGAGACCGTTCGCGCAGACCGGGGTACCGGTCGGACTGGCCGTCGCGGTCCGCGTCGGCGTGCGCGTGATTGTCGGCGAGGTGGTGGCCGTAAAGGTCCGGGTCGACGTCGCCGTCCGCGTCTGGGTGGGCGTTGGGGTCAACGTGATCGTCCGCGTGAGCGTCCGCGTGAACGTCGAGGTGACGGTGCGCGTCGCCGTCGCCGTAATCGTCGGGGTCCGCGTGTTGGTCCCGGTCCGTGTCACGGTCGGTGTCCGCGTCGGAGTCAGGGTCGCCGTCGGCGTGAGAGACGGCGTCGATGTCCAGGTGTGCGTCGGCGTTGAAGTCGGCGTCGATGTCCAGGTGTGCGTCGGCGTTAAAGTCGCCGTCGATGTCCAGGTGTGCGTCGGCGTGAAAGTCGGCGGCGCCGTCGGTGTGAAACTCTGCGTGGCACTTGGCGTGTGCGTCAACGTGGCCGTCGGGGTGCTCGTCGGCGTCACCGTGGCCGTATCGATCGAAGTGGCCGTGGGCACGGGACTGGAGGTCCACGTCGGCGACGCGCTCGGCAGAAACGTTGCCGTCGGCAAGGGTGTCACGGTCGGGGTGTTCGTTTCGGAGGCTTCCTGGAGGTTCCAGCTGCCCGAGCAGTCGCCAATCAGAATAGCCGTGAAATCCTGCCCTTCGACATTCGCGGTAAGCGGATCGAAATCGATCCGTCCCGGCGTGCACGAAGCGCCGTCGAGGATAGGAGCCTGGCTGTGCTGATGCTCCGCCGGAGCCGCCTCTGGCACAAAGACCCAGTCCGAATCGCACGCCTCGGCAGCGGCAAACCGTTCGATCAGGCCAAGCGCAAATTTGAGAATATGGGCCGCATCGAGCGCCGAAACGGTACCGTCCCCCGTGACGTCGCAGGCGAGCCGTTCGTAGGAGTCGAGTGCCTTGGTCCCGACCAGCACTTGTAGAACGAAAGCCGCATCGAAAGCAGTGATCGCGCCCGACCCTTCTCCTTGCTTCGCCGGCTCGATCCGCACGGACGCCTGCGATGCCGTTGTCGCGCCGTAGTCGCCCTCGGCGCTCGTCGCGATCGTCATCGGTTCGAGGCTATCGATACTCACGGATACGTTTGGCACGGCCTCCGAACTTCCGAAGTACATGATCTGGCCCGTGATCAGCGCGGGCTGGCCAACCGCCGGGCCGATGCAGGCCAGAAGGGTCATCACCGTGGCGAACGCGGCACCCAGGCGCCGACCCGACGAATGCAGGTCCAGGCGTCGACTTCGACCGTTTGCTGCCCTGGGGGACGACACATCGCAAAGGACGCCCCTCAGCGTCCTTTGCACCCCGCTGTAGCTACGTTGACCTGGCTGATTCATGTGACGACTGGGAAGCACTTAAAGAACCCCTTCTTGCTCACCAGTCGGAGCTGCAACATCAGTGCCAGCCATATCGAAGAGCAAACCGGCGTTTGATGTGCTTGTTCACCGCCCCACCTCCACGGTCCCACCCCTCATGGAAGTGGCGACCTGCTGCCATTCGGCAACCTGTCAACCCTCATCCGATTGGGGAGGGGTAGACTCGTCGTCGCAAAGCGCCGCTTCCGGGTCGACAGCTGCTGCCCGCAAGATCGCGGCGGCGGCGCGGATGCGAACCATCGGATCGTCATCGCCGAGCGCGGCGCGCAGCACTTCCACCGCGTCTCCTGTCAGCGCCCGCAGTCGCTGGACGGATTGTGCCCACTGCGCTCGCCCTGCGTCGTAGTAGGCGGCCACGAAGCCAGGCTGTTCCAGCCATTTGCGCAACGTGCGTTCGGTAACGCCGCTGAGCTCGGCCGCCTTCGTCATCGCATCGGTCTCGAGTAGGGCCCGCACGGCCACCAACTGCTTTTGGGTGAGCCCGATTCGCCCCACGACTTGTACCGGCGTCACTGGGTCGCCGTCGCGGTTCTGCTCGACTTTCTGCAGTGCATCCCAAATCTTGCTCATCGATTGCCCCTGCGTCCCCGATCCACCCGCGGACGCCACAGCGCGTCCCCAGGCCTGTCTCCGCCCCGTAAAATAATCTCTTCAGGGATGGTCGCGTCTCCCAAGCGCACACGACGATGTACCGCATCGCGCGTATCGCATCGAACCGACTACTGTACCGACCGTCGGGGCAGACTCACTTGTCCTGCGCCGAGGCGCCGGCGACTGCCCCGTCGCCCGCCGGCAGGGGGGACTTCCGCGCCGCGCGGTCGCGCACGCCTTGAAGTACGTCGCGGGCCTCCGACAATATCGCTAGGGCCGTCTCCGTCGCACCGTCCAACCGTTGGAGCGACGATTCGATCTCCGCCCGACCGGCCGCATAGTACTCCGCAACGAAGGCCGGCCGACCAAGCCAACGACGCAGGGTTTTCTCCGTGATGTTGGCGGCCTGCGCGGCGTCCGCGATCGACTCCGTCCGCAGCAATGCCTCAATCGCCGTACGCTGTATCACTGAAAGCCGGAGGGGCTCCTGCCCTAACGGCAGATTGGCGCCAGATAGTTCGCGCTGATCCTCGATCTTCTGCAGGGCGTCCCAGATGCGACTCATGGAGTTCGAGGCCTCGAAACTGCGGGGTCGTCCGCGATCATCATCTGCAACACCCCATCCCGAATAACAGGGATCGTGCCATCGGTAAACGCATTTCCTGAGAAGCCGTCAGAGGAGATAACGTTTCCCGGCAGGGACCAAACCTTCCGCGAGATCCTGCGGGCAGTGCGCGCGGACGTGACGGCGATCAAAATGAACGCGAACGCCTACCCACGAGACCCGACCGGAAGCCGTTAGATTCTAATCTGACCGCTCTCGATTCGGCGCCGCAGGCTCGCGTCGACAAGAACGTACGTGGCGGCCGAATCGTCTCGAAAGTAGATCGGATCCGAGCCCTCCCCCGGATCGTACCCCTCCGCCTGAAGTCGACGTTTGCTGTGCTTCAGAGTGCCCGTCACGTCCATCGAGGCCGCCAGCCGAACAAACAGAGGCTGCGCATAGTTGGGCAGCGTCGTCGCGACGAAGCGATAGTAGGCCCTCGGATCAAACTCTTCGCCGTTGCGCAGGACCACCAGCGCCATTCCCGCGCGACCTTCGGCACCCGGCACCGCGACTCCGTAGACCGCGGTCTCGCCGACCCCGGGCGCCGCATTCAGCCGCTCGGCGATCTCCGCCGTCGACACGTTCTCGCCCTTCCAGCGGAAGGTGTCACCGACACGGTCGACGAAGTAGTAGTACCCGGCGCGATCACGCCGCATCAGATCGCCGGTGCGTAGATAGATATCGCCCGCGGTGAAGCAGTCGCGCAGCAGTTTCTGCTCGTTGTCGCTCGCATTCACGTAGCCATCGAAACTCATCCGCGTCTTCCCCGAGATCACGCTGATCAGCTCGCCAACCTCGCCAGGCCGACACTCCTCGAGCCGTCCAGCCTCGTTTCGCAGCGGCGCCTGCTGATCCGGGTCGAAGCGCACCAATCGCAAATCGCGATGGCTGCCCGGCGGCGGCCGTCCGATCGAGCCCACCCTGCCCCGCCGGTTCATCAGACTGACGTTGGCCTCGGTCTGTCCGTACGTTTCGATCACCCGCTCAATTCCATAGCGCTCCATGAACTGTCGCCAGATGTCCGGTCGCAGCCCCGGGCCGGTGGCCATCCGCAGCCGATGCGCCCGGTCGTACGGTGTCGGCGTTTGGTTCAGCAGATACCGGCACAACTCACCGACGTAGAGAAAGTGTGTCGCGGAGGTACGGCGAACATCGCTCAGGAAATGACGGGCCGAAAACTTGCGCCGACTCGCGAACGCCGTTCCGCTGTAAAGCGCCGGCGCAAAGCCGACGAAATTGGAGTAACCGTGATACAGCGGGGTCGGCGCGTACGAGCAATCGCCGTTCTCCAACCCGAGCACGACAGCGAGGGAAAGCCCTCCCATCGTGAACCGCGCGTGACGGACGATCGCCGCTTTCGGATAACCCGTGGTGCCCGACGTGTAGATGTAGAGGTAGACGTCGCCGAGACCGACATCCGCCAGGTCGGGTTCTCCCGGGGAAGACTCCTCCCACGCCGTTCGCAAATCCACGCACCCAGGCCCGGCGCCGTAAAGGACGCGGTTCGGACTCGGGGGCAACTGCGCCAACGAGTTGGAGCAGTGGGCGTCGGCCAGCACGACGCGCGCCCCGCTGGCGCCGAGAACGTGCGCCAAAGAGTCGCCTCGAACGGCGGTGTTGATCAACGCGCCGATCGCCCCGTGCTTCGCGATCGCACCTTGGGCCATCAGGAAGTCGGCCGAATTCTCCATGAGCACGGCAACAGGCTCGCCCCGTTCGACACCCAGCCGACGCAACACATGAGCGTAGCGATTTACTCCCTCGTTGAACGCGCCGAACGACACCGATGTATCGTCGAAGCGCAGGAAAACGCGATCGGGAAACAGCTCCGCCTGCTGTCGAATTACGAATCCGGCCGGGCGCACGCTGCTGCCGGCACGGGCCAAGGCGTTACCGACCCGCTTGTAGTGAGGGGCCTCGCGAAGATCTTCGGCGGCGGTCAGTAGACGTGAAAGGAAATCCATCCAGTCACCTGTCGCACACGGCGGATCGAACGACGACCGGGGCGGTGCGCACCGCGCTACCCGCGACCACGCGAACGAACAGCTCCGGAACGGCCCGCCGATCGAGTCAATCGAATAGCACGGCCAGGCGGCTCGGTGATCGAAAAGCCAAGCCGACGATCTTGCTGTCCTCGCGCGCGTCCAGGCGCAGATTCGGCAATCGATCGAGGATCGCGTTGACGGCGGTTCTGGTTTCCAGCCGAGCCAGATGCGACCCCGCGCAGAAATGCTGGCCAAATCCGAACCCAAGGTGGTCGTCGTTGCGGCGCTCCACGACAAACGCATCCGGCTCGTCGAACTTCGCCGGATCTCGATTCGCGGCGCCGATCATAACCGCCAAGATCTCTCCGGCGGGAACGACACAACCGGCCAACTCGACGTCTCGCGTCGCCTCGCGGGAAACCAATTGCACCGGTGACTCCCAGCGGAGGATCTCCTGGATCACCTTCTCGAGCAGGGCACGGTTCTCCCGGACCCTCTGCATCAGCTCCGTGTCGTTTAGCAGGATCCACAGGACCGATCCGGTCAGTCTGTAGGTGGTGTCGGCCCCG
>Ga0307505_10000758_pt1 | contig 31869 bp, 30 predicted proteins | sample 23_S_MG_FD_202183 | JGI IMG/M metagenome (GOLD analysis project Ga0307505, IMG submission 202183) | Soil microbial communities from Populus trichocarpa stands in riparian zone in the Pacific Northwest, United States - 23_S | ecosystem: Environmental > Terrestrial > Soil > Riparian zone > Trees... | reverse complement strand
CCGAGTTGTCGGCGTGCCGGCCGCCGTTGAGGATGTTCATCAGCGGCACGGGCATCCTGCGAGCGTTCGGTCCGCCGAGGTAGGACCATAGCGGCAGGCCGACGGTCTCCGCGCCGGCCTTGGCGGCCGCGAGCGACACGCCGAGTAGGGCGTTGGCGCCCAGCCTCTCCTTGTTGGGTGTGCCGTCGATCTCTATGAGGCGCGCGTCCAGCTCATACTGCTCAAGCACGTCCATTCCCACCACCGCCTCTGCGATCGCCGTCTCCACGTTTCGTACGGCTAGCGAGACGCCGCGCCCGAGCCAGCGGTCATCGTTCCCGTCGCGCAGCTCGACCGCCTCGTGCTCGCCGGTGGACGCGCCACTGGGCACCGCCGCGCGGCCCATCGCCCCCTCGTCGGTGACCACCTCCACCTCGACGGTGGGGTTACCGCGGCTATCGAGAATCTGCCGGGCGCGTACGATCGCGATCAGGGACATCGGTGTTGGTTGTTAGCTATCAGCTGTCGGCTGTCAGCGGTCAGATGCGGTGAACAGCTTGCGGCTGGCCGGGGCTTGCCAGCTGGCAGGGGGCGGGGCGGCACGGCTTGGCCACGCTTCGAGCTTAGCACAGCGCCCGGTTACCGCACGGAATGGTTGCAGCTGATGCCGTTTCCATGCGAGCTGCGCGCCGCCAGCCACCTGCAATCCGATAGCTGAAAGCTGAAAGCTGACAGCTGACAGCTAGCTACCCTATCCGCCTGCGAATAAACCACCGCTCCCCGAAGGTCAGGGTGACGGTCCCGCGGAAGAACTGGTCGCGGACGAGGCCGCCGTCGGTGGAGCCGCGCACGCCGGCTTCGACGCCGATGTCGAAACGGGCGCCGGGGAACAGGGTCGGCAGGCTAAGCCCGCCGGTGAGCGCTGTCGCGCGGATGTCCTCTCCACCTGGGCCCGCTAGCGCGCTCTCGGTGTAGGCTCCGAGGCGGAACGCCGTGCGTCCGATGAAGCCGGCCATCCGGTCGCCGCCTCCAGGGAAGACCTGCATTCCGGCGCCGACGCGGAGCCGGTCGTTGAGGCCTGTCGCGCCACCGGAGGGCGAGTAGCCGCCCCACTCGAAGTCGCTCTCGAACTCCGACCAGGGCTCGTATAGCCCCTCGGCCGCGAAGGACCAGCGCGTGCCGGTGAAGCCGGCCCCGGCGCGGACGCTTAACGGCAATGTCACGTCGCCGTCGGCCGGCGCGGCCAGCGTGTCCTGATCGAGGCTGGAGCCGAGCGTACGCACGCGGGAGCCGCTCAAGTGGGCCGGCAAGGTCAGAGTGGCGCCGAGGCTAAGGTGCCGTCCCGCGCCCGCCGGGGCGCGGTAAGCGGCACCGAGCGTCGCCGTAATCCCCGACAAGTTGGTCGCGCGTCCGATCTGGACCTCCTGGAGAGTCCCAGAGTTCGGGAACTCGGTCCGCTGGAGGTAATCGATATGCCCGAAGAGCAGGTCGGCGGAGGCGCCGACGCGCAGCCGTGGCGCCGGCCTCACGCCGAGGCCGGTGCGCAGGCGGTAGAGGCCGCCGCCTCCCTCGAAGTTGAGCCGGAACGCCTCGTTTCCCTGGCCGGGGATCGCGACCGAGTCCTCCTGGATGACGCGGTAGTTGACCCGCGAGTATGGCGTGAGCGAGACGGAAATGCCGACGCGCTCCGGGACCAGCGGAAGGACGAGCGCGAGGGCGGTAAGCCCGCCGGCCGAGGAACGCGCCGTGGCGCCGGCCGCGTCCTCGGCGCCGATCGTCCGGGCGTCGGCGCCGGCCATGAAGCCCGTGAGCGCGAGGTCGGCGATGAGGGCCGGGTTCTCCACGGCGAAGTTGAGCGGGCCGCCGAGGGAGACCGCGCCGGCGCCGCCCATCGCGGCCGCGTTCGGCGAGCCGAAGTCGGCGCGCTCACCTACGGCGAAGCGCGAGTAGACCGAGCCGTAGTCGTTGGCGCCCTGCGCGCCGGCCGCCGGCGCGAACGCCAGTGCGAAGAAGGACGCCGCGAGGAGGTCGAGCCTCCGCGAGGCGCGACCGGGGTGGAGGGCCATGCGCATCGGTCGGCTCACGGACTGGTGTCGATCGCGGTGACGACCAGGCGCGGCCGCCGGTCTTCCGCCGGCGTCGCCGGCGGCGGGCCGAGGTAAACAGGCAGCACGTCGAGGCTGACCGGTGAGCTGGGCGCGCCCACCTCGAAGCGCACGAAGTCCGACTCGCCGAGTACTTCGCGCTGGATGACCGATGTCAGGGAGTTCGAGGTGAAGGAGTAGACATCCTCGCCCGAGCGGAGGCCGCGCGCCAGGAACGCCCGCGAGCTGTCCTCTCGGACGGCGAACAGGGCGAGCTCCGGCGGGAGGGGACGGTGGAACCCGGGAGTCTCGACCACGGAGGCGTCGGCGTCCAGGCGGAGGGTGGCGCCGGCGACCGCGAGCGAGGCGAGCGCCGAGTAGTCGAACCCGAGGACGATCGCCTCGTTCAGGCCGGCGCGGAGCAGGAGCCGGTCCGGCGGCGGCATCGCCGGCGCACTGCGGGTTAGCGACGTGTACACCTCGTAGACCGGGAAGTCGACGGTGTCGCGGCTGTTCGTTATGCGGAGCGAGCTCAGCACATCCGAGTCGTTGGACGTCTGGAAACCGACGATGACGCCCGGCAGCGGCGGCGCACCATCGACGCGGAGCTGGAATCCGTCGAAGGCGGAGGCCGAGCTGTCGCTGCGCAGATCGGCGTCGTTGATCGCTACCCACTCCGGAGGGAGCGCGAACTGGACGAGCGTATCCGCTGCTGCGACATCCTGCGTGACCAGTGCAGGGCCTGTGACGAAGCCCGTGTCCGCCGGAAGGGCGACGGGAGCCCAGCCCGCCGCGACCTCCGAAAGCGCCAGGCGCAGGGTCGCGAGCGAGTCGCCGTAGACGTAGGAGCGCGTCAGCCGGAGCGTGGCCGACGTGATCGGCCGATCGCGGAAGCCGTCGGGGAGGGACGAGGGCGCCCGTACGTCGAGATAGGCCACCGCTTCGGCGCCTCCTACCAGCGGATCCTCCACGCGGCCGACGAGGATGCGGTTCTGCGGCTGGAGTGCGGAGCCCGGCGTGCCATAACCACCGGTGGCGGGCTCGCCGGCGGTACTGAGGACGACGCTGTCGGCGGCGAGCACGGTGGCCCCCGGGAGGCCGCCGTCCTCACCGATGAGGCCCAGGCCGACACCCGAAGGGTCCTGGCAAGCTCCGAGCGCGGCGGCCGATACGATCAGGGCCGCGCCCCTCAGGGTGTGATTGCGGGCGAGGCGTCTGGGCGGCATGCGGCGGAGTAGGAGGCGGGCGCTAACGCGCGAACGGCGCGGCTTCTTGCCTGTGGCCGCGAGGTTACCGCCTCCGACCGGCGGCGCTGCTGAAGAGACGGCTAGGATTCGCCCTTCGACTAGGCTGCGAGATCGCGCTCTGCCATGACCGCGCGGTAAGCGGCGCCTCCCTGCGCGGCGAGTTCGGCGCCCTCCGCGCCGGGGTCCAGCACGGCCCCGGCGACCTCGCGCACCTCGTCGGCGCTGGCGTAGATGGCCCCATCGGCGGTGGTGAGACCGATATCGTTGAGGTCGCGCCCCACCCAGTCAGCCGGAAGCCCCAGCTCCTCGGCGTTGGCCGCCGTGAGCGTCACGACGTTTACCGGCGCGTCCGGGGTGAAGACGACCTTGGCGCGCTCAAACAGCGGATCGCCGTTCCACTCCGTCCGGAGCACGTGCGCCACGAGGGATGTGATCCAGCCGGACGCGTGGACGACCTCAGGCCCCCAGCCGAGGCGGTTCGCGGTGTGTAGCGCGGCGCGCGCGAAGAACAGCGCCCGTGCCGGATTGTCGGCCCAGACCTCGCCCGTCTTGCGGTCCTGCTCCAGCCCCTTCCGCTTGAAGTACTTCATGGAGTCCATGAAGTAGACCTGCAGGCGAATGCCGGGGATCGACGCCACCTTGACCTTGAGCGTGTCGCGGTCGGAGCCGACCGGTACTTCCGTCCCCGAGAGTCGGATGACCTCGTGCAGGCGGTTGCGCCGCTCGGAGACGACCCCGTAGCGCGGCATCAGGATCCGCGTCTCGAAGTCGCCGCCCTCCTGCATCGCCTCCGGCAGCGTGCGCATCAGGCGCGCGGCGGCGGAGGTCTCGGAGAAAGGTGCTACTTCGCCGGCGACGTAAAGGATTTTCATGGGCTAACGTGGAGCCTCATCGGGGGACGCCGCGCCGGGCCGTACGACGGCGACCAGCGGGCAAAAAGATACGCACATCGCCCCCCACGCGGTCGGCGCGGGGCCGTGGGTATCATGCCGGCCCGACCGCCGCGCGCCGTGACAAAGGCCCAGCTCATCGAGCGGATTGCCGCAGAAACAGGAATCACGCGGACCGAGACGCGGACCGTCATCGAGGGCCTCGCCGCCCTCGTCACCGACCGCGTCTCGGCCGGCGAATCCGTCGAGATTCGTGGCTTTGGCACGTTTCGGCCGCGCCAACTGGCCGCCAGGCTGATGCCAGACCCGCGCACCGGACGCCTCGTCGAGGTGCCGCCCCGCACGGTGCCCGTGTTCCGGCCCGCGGAGGGATTCCGCCAGGCCGTCGAGGAAGCGGGTCGCGAGGGTTGAGTATGGCCGCCTGCCAGTCCTGTGGAGCGTCGCTGCAAGCCGGTGCCGAACGCTGCGACCTGTGCGGCACGCCGGTCGACGTCGGAGCGCACGCCGCCACGCCCGCGCCGGCGCCGGCGCCGGGGACCGTCTACTGCATCGCCTGCGGCCACCCCAACCTGCCGGAGGCGCGCTACTGCAACCGCTGCGGTACCGCCATGCCCTCAGTCGACGCCGCGCCGTCGAACATGGCGCCGGCGCCGGCCAACACCACGCCCAGCGCCGACGCAAGAGCGGCGGGGCCGGTGGACGACCCCGATTCCACGTCGCCGGCGCTGCCGCCGGAGCGGGAGGGGGTGGGCGACCGGCCGTCCAGCGCCCCGGGCCGACGCGCACTCTGGATGGTAGGGATTGGCTTGCTCGCGGTGCTCGCGCTTTACCTGCTGCTTACCGGCGGGCGCGACGATCCGCCGCCGCCCTCGCCGGCTCCTTCCGCGGCCGCGCCCGCACCCGGCGCTGCCGGCGCGGTCGGCGAACCCGTCGTGGACCCGGAGTCGGTGGCGGATCTGGCCCTCTCGCCGGAGCTCCAGCGCGACGCCGAGGCTGCCGCGGCGCTCGTGGCCGGCGCGGAGCAGGCGAATACTGCTGCCGCGTGGGACGACGCCGGCCGGCTCTATCTCGACCTCACCCGCCGCGCCGACCCCGCATTGCGTCCGACACTCGCCCGCCAGGCCATCGCGGCGTTCACGCGCAGCCTCGCCGTCGAGGACAGTCCCGACGTCAGGACCCGGCGCGTGTCGGCCTACCGGTACGACCCTTCGACGACGATGCAGCCGGTTACCGAGCTGCAGCAGGTGTTGACCGCCAATCCGCGTCACCCGGAGGCCAACTTCCAGATGGGCGAGCTGCGCCTGCAGATCGGCCGCGCCGACAGTGCGGTCGCGTCGTTCGCTCGCGCCGCTGCCGCGGCGCCGGCCGGGGGCCCGCTCCAGCGGGACGCCCAGATGATGATGGAGCAGGCCCGCCAGGCGGCGGCCGCGCCGGCGACGCCGGCTCCGGGTGGTGGCTGAGCGCGCCGCGGGCGCGCCGGCGCTGGCCGTGCTCGCTCTCGCGCTCGCCGGGTGCGGCGGCGGCTGGCGCGCGCCGGACCTTCCGCCGGCCCCGCCCCCCCGCGAGGTTCCTCCCCGTCCGACCACGCCGCACACACCGGCTCCGCCGCCGGACGACCTGGAGCAGGCGCCCATCGACCAGCCGGCGCCGGACGTCGGGGCGGAGCCGGCGCCGCCAGCGCCGCGGTCGGCACCGCGGGGCGTTGCGGCGGAATCGAACTACCCCATTCCCCGCGTGTGGGAGTGGACCCTCGCGAACGGCGTTCACGTCTGGTTCCGGCGCTCGGCCGGAGCGCCGGGCCAGTTCGTGTTGCGCGCCGCCGCTCCGGGCGGGTGGCGCGGTCTCACCGGCGGGGCGCCGGCCGACGGCACCGCACCGGCGGGGCTCCGCACCAGCCTGCGGGCGGACGAGACCGTCGCCGCGGCGGCCGGCGCTCTGTCGGAGCTACCGGCGGTGATCGACGCCCTTGCGGGGCTCATGGCGGGAACCGTCCCAGCCGGCGCCGTGCTCTCCCCCGACGCCGCGCTCGACGCCGCGCTCGCCGGCGCGTCGCCGGACGCCCGCGCGGCACCCGCGGCGCTCGCCGCGCGCTTCGGGCGGCCGTCAGACTTCCGTGTGGTAATCAGCGGCGATGTCGCGCCGGACACGCTCATCGCGATGGTGGGCCCACGCCTCTCGCGGCTGCGCACGGCTCCCGAGGCGAGTATCGTCACGGCCGACTCGGCGGCGGCGCTCCACGCTCCACGGCCACGGGCGATCCGCCACGCTGGCGACGGCCGCGGCCGGCGGGCGCTCGTCGCATTCCGCGGCGCAGCGACGGGCCCGACGGCTGAGCGGCGGCCGGACCAGGTGCGGGCAGGCGCGGACGTGCTGGCCCACGCGCTCCTCGCGGCGGCCGACGCCGGACCCGGTGCTCGCCGGAGCGTCGCCGTCGACGGCCGATCGATCACCCTGATATTCGAGATCGCCGGCGACCCCGAGGAGGCGACCGAGCGCGTACTCCGCGCGGCCGGCGCGCTCGCGCTGGCGGACGCCGCCGTGTCCCGCGCCCGCGGAGCGGCGGTCGACGCGCACCGGCGTGAGGTGCAGCGGCCAGAGGGATGGATCGAATGGCTGCGGTTCCTGTCGCTGTCGGCGGCCGACCCTCGCGCGGCGCAGGAGTACGCCGCGACCCTGCGGGCCGTCCCGGTAGAGCGCGTCCGGGCGCTCGCCCAGGTTCTACTGGACCCGGCGCGTGCCGCGGTGGTGCACGTCGCCGACTAGTGCGGGGGCCGCTGTTGGCCGCGCATACCTACACTCTGTCATGCGCGCCCTATTCCCAGACTCCGACCAGGACCGTATCCGCGCGGCCGTCGCTCGCGCGGAGGAGGCGACATCGGGCGAGATAGTGCCGTACATCGTCGAGAGGAGCGGGCGCTACGAGGCGGCACTGTGGCGTGGGGCCGGGATCGGCGCGCTCGCGGCGGCTGCGGTCGGTTTAGCGGCCGGCGCTGCCTACGACGGATGGGGCCTCAACTGGCTCTACGCGGCGGAAGGAATGCTGGCGCTGGTGATCCTGGGCGCGCTCGCCGGCGCGCTGCTGGCGCTCGCGCCCCCGGCGCGGCGAGTGCTCGCCGGCCGGCGCCGGCTGGACTACAACGTGGCGCGCCGCGCGGCGCAGGCGTTCGTCGAGGAGGAGGTGTTCGACACGCGCGATCGCACCGGCATCCTCCTCTTCGCATCCCTGTTCGAGCATCGCCTGGTCGTAATAGGCGACTCCGGCGTCAACGCGAAGGTTGAGCAGGGCGAATGGGAGGAGGTTATAGCCCTCGTGCGCGACGGGATCCGCCGCGGCGCACCGACGGACGGCCTGGTTGCCGCTATCGACAAGTGCGGTGAACTCCTCCACCGCCGCGGCGTGGCGTTGCGAGACGACGACAGCGACGAATTGTCCGACGAAGTGAGACTGCGACGGGAGTAGGGCTCACTCGGCCGCGTCGTTTCTGAGCCTGAATTGCCAGCCGATGACGCCCTGCCACGTGCTCGCGTCGAGCGACCGTGGCCAGCCGGCCGGCAGTGACTCGGTCGCCCAGGCAACGCTTCCGAACCGCCGGTGGCGGTAGCCCACCTCGATGTACAGCCCGGGCAGCGGCCTGTCGATATAGAGGCCGGCGGTGGCGCCGAGCTCGAAGGTCTCCGCCTCGAGCGGGTAGACGTTTCCCTCCTGGTCGTACCCGCGGGCATTCCACAGTTCTGCCAGGCCGAACGAAAGGCCGACGTACGGGTCGATGGGAGAGTCATCCGGCACACCGATCCCTGCCGCGTAGACCGCCACGGCGGGAAGGGTCCGGATCGACGCGCGGAGATCGAGCGACGGCTCAGTCGCCTCCAGGCCGGTGAGGACGTTGCCCCCGAGCCCTAGCTCGAACTCGGTGCCGCCGGCGTTGGGTAGGTCGAGAAGCAGCTCCACGCCCACGCCGCCGAGAGCGAATCCCGCCACATCGCCGGCGAGGTGTTGGTCCGACTGCAGCGCGGCGGCCTGAGTGTAGAAGACAATGGAGTTGACCGAGGAGAAGAGGTTCTCAAGCACTCCGAAAGGATCCTGCGCCAGCGCCGGCCGCGGGGCGGCCACGGCCAGGGCCGCCAGGAGAGCCGCGGTTCTCCGCGCGGCGATGGGTAGAGAAGTGCTCATGATGGGTTGGAAACGTGCGTCCGGGTTACGGAGGGGCATTTCGAAGGGGACGATGCCGGGCCGGCGTGGGGGTAGCAAGGAGCGCGCCGTTCGTACGGTCCACGCGCGGCGTCCGGCGCAGTACGTTCGCCTGCGTTATCGGCCATTCTATGCGCTACCTCGCCGCTCTCACAGTCGCGTTCCTGCTCCCAGGGTGCCAGGCGGACGGTCCGCCCGAGGACGTCGCGCGCCGGCCGCCTCCGGAGGCCCGTCGGCCCGGTGGGCTGCCGGGCGCCTTCCATGCATTGAACTGGTGGAGCGCGGGGCGCGTGTACCCCGGCACGGAACTCCCGCCCGAGGGCTTTGTCCGGGCAATCGAGCAGCGAGCCGCGATGGAGGCCGTGAGCTTCGACGGCGGTCCGACCTGGAACGCAATCGGCCCGCACAACATCGCCGGGAGGATGCTGGCGGTTGCGCTCAACCCGCTGAACCCGCGCACGGTCTGGGCCGGCTCGGCTAGCGGCGGACTGTGGCGCTCGACTTCCGAAGGCAGGGGCGCCCAGGCGTGGCAGCGCGTGCCGGTGGGGCTGGGCGCCGTGGCCGTGTCCACGATCGCGCTGCACCCGACTGACTCGCTGACGTTCTACATCGGCACCGGGGAGGTGTACCGGTATCAGCAGGCTCTCGGCGGCGTGATCTACCGGCCGACGCGTGGTAGCTACGGGGTAGGGATTCTCAAGACGACCGACGGCGGAGCGACGTGGACGCGAGTGCTCGACTGGTCACTCCAGCAGCACCGCGGCGTGCAGATGGTGCGGCTCGATCCGACGAACACGTCGCGCGTGTGGGCGGCGACGACGGAGGGCGTTTACGTAAGCGCGGACGCCGGCGCCACCTGGACCCTCTCGCTGGCCGTCGTGATGGCGACCGACATCACGGTCAACCCCGCCAACCCGCTGGAGGTCGTGGCTGCCTGCGGCAACCAGAACTCGACGGGGCGGGGCATCTACCGGACGACGAATGGAGGTGCGTCGTGGAGCGTGGTCACGGCCGGATTGCCGACCAGCTGGATAGGCAAGGTCCTGTTCGACCGTCACCCGACCCAACACTCAACCATCTACGCGAGCATCGGCAACGGAATTGCCGGTAACGGCTCAACGTCGCTTCGCCGGTCGGACGACGGAGGTGCTTCCTGGACAGTCGTCACGACGGCGAATTATGGCTCCTATCAGGGCTGGTTTAGCCACTACGTCGGTGTGAACCCGCTCGCCCCCGACACAGTGCTGCTGGGAGGCGTTGAGCTCTGGCGATCGGTCGCCGCCGGCGCGTCGCCGGAGCAGAGCACCAGCTACAGCGGTCTGCCGGCGTACCCGCCGATTGGCGGGCACGACAGTCCGAACGTGCAATACATGCACCCGGACCACCACGCGATCGCGTTCCATCCGACCGAACCGGACGTAGCGTATTTCGCCAACGACGGTGGCGTCTACCGGACGAACGACTCCGGGCACACGTTCGAGGCGGTAAACGGCGGCTTGCAGACGGCGCAGTTCTACAACGGGACGTCCGTGGCGGTGCAAGACTCGACTCGGATGCTGGGCGGGCTGCAGGACAATGGGTCGGTGCTATTCCTGGGCGATACCCGGTGGCGCCGGCCGCTCAGCGGCGACGGGGCGTGGAGCGCCACGGACCCACGGACCCCCGACCGCATCTACATGTCGTACCAGAACATGAACGCCTTCCGCTCGGAGGACGGGGGCCAGACACTCACCAGCATCGGCCCGCCGGGGACGTACGCCTTCATCGCGCCGTATGCGCTCGCGCCTTCCAACCCGGATCGCGTCTACGCCGCAGGGGACCGTGTGTACCGATCTCCAATGCGGGGCGCCAGCTGGGTCGTCGCCAACGGTGGGCAGCAGATCGATCCCGAGGGAAACCTGGCGCTCGCGCTGACGGTCGCGCCATCCAACGACGACGTGGTGTACGTAACGACTGCGCCGAACCTCACCTTGGGCGGCCATCAGCCCGGACCCCCGAACGTCATGGTCACCACCGACGGAGGGTCGACGTTCACCCGGCGCACCGATGGCCTGCCGGACCGGTTCTACACCGATGTCGCCGTGCACCCGACCAAGCCGATGGAGGCGTGGGTTACGCTGTCGGGCTTCGGGACGGGCCACGTTTTTCGGACGCTCGACGGGGGCGCGAACTGGGTCGACGTCTCGGCGGGGCTCCCGGACATCCCGACGTCGGCGGTGGTCCTCGATCCGCTCGCGCCGGCGATCGTCTACGTGGGCACCGACGTCGGCGTGTTCGTTTCACGCAACGCCGGCGCTACGTGGGAGGCATTCACTGCGGGCCTTCCGGAGTCCGTGATCGTTATGGACCTCGTGATATCCCCTTCCGACCGCACGCTCCGCGCGGCTACGCACGGCAACGGGATGTACTCGCGTCGGCTGGAACGCAACCCGGTCGCGTCGGAGTCCGCGCCGGGAGGCGGCGCGCCGGTGCTGCGGGTGGCAGGTCCGAACCCGTTTCGCGAGGCGTCGGCGCTCGAGGTTGTCCTGGCGGCGCCGGCAGAGGTTCGCCTGGAGCTCTTCGACGCGGCGGGCCGGCGCGTGGCCGTGCTAGGGGAGGGCCGGCGGGGCGCCGGGCGCCACAGGTTCGCACTCGACGGGCGGCGGCTCGCGGCCGGCGCCTACGCGGCCCGTCTCGACGCCGACGGCCGGCGGGCCACCGTTCGGCTGACCCGGTTCCGCTGACCCCGGTTCGGTCGGCGGGAGAAAGGCATGCGCCGCGATCCCGGCGCAGAAGGGCGGTGGCTCGAGAGGGCCGTGCGCTCGGATCGCGACGCGGAAGTGCCCGGAAAGCTCCCGCCGCGACGCGATACCCGCAATATGCGATACACGTGTGTAGCAATACCGGGACGTCTCCGCGTCCCGATTCAGGGCTATTCCGCGGTCCCCTCCTGGCTGGGGGCGTTGGCATCGACAGCCGGCAACAGCGAGAGCCGCGCGATGCGTCGTTCGTCGAGCGCGGTCACCCGCAGGATGCGCCCATCAGGAACGCGAACTTCGTCGTTGACCTGGGGCGGGCGTTGCAGCAGGCCGAAGACGTGGCCACCGATGGTGTCATAGAAGTCCTCCTCGATGCCGAGCTCGAATCGCTCGTTCAGCTCGTCTACCGGCAGCAATCCGTCGAGGTCGACGCGCCCGTCGGCATGCTCCTGGATCTGTTCTCCGCCCGTGTCGAACTCGTCGGCGACGTCGCCCACGATCTCTTCCAGCAGGTCCTCGAACGTGACCAGGCCGGCCGTTCCGCCGAACTCGTCCACCACGACGGCCAGGTGGAGGCGCACCTGGCGCAGCTGGGCCATGAGGCGGTCGAGCGGCAGTGACTCCGCTACGAACAGGACCTTGCGCATGATGGAGCGTACCTCGAACGGCGCCGTGTCGTCCCCGAGGTCCTGGAGGCGGAGGGCGCGTAGCACGTCCTTCACGTGGACGACGCCGACGATGTGGTCGAGGTCGCCGTCGTAGACGGGGAGGCGCGAGTGCGACCCCTCGCTAGCCATCCGCGCCAGCTCGCCCAGGGAGACGTTGACGGGAACCGCCTCGACCTCTGTACGGGGTGTCATGATCTCCCGCGCGTGGCTGCCCGCGAACTCGAAGACGCCGGCGACCATGTATTCCTGCTGCGCGTCGACCACGCCGGCCTCGCGGCTCGACTTCATGATCAGCTCGAGCTCGGCGACCGAGTGCACGGACGCGTGTTCGCCGGCCGGCTCGAAGCCAAGGGACCTCACGACCGCGTTGCCGATGCCGTTGAGGACGAAAATGAATGGCCGAAAGGTCTTGAGGAACACGTCGAGCGGCGCCGTGACCCAGAGCGAGGTCGCTTCGGGCCGCTGGAGGGCGATGCTCTTTGGCGCCAGCTCCCCAAAGACGATGTGCAGCGCCGTCGCGATCGTGAAAGCGATGATCACCGCTGCGCCGTGCGCCGTGATGGTGGCGCCTGTCTCGGGGAGGAACCGCTGGGTCAGCGGCTCGAAAAGGTGCGCCAGCGCCGGCTCGCCGATGAAGCCCAGCGCCAGGGAGGCCATCGTAATCCCGAGCTGCGTGGCCGCGATGTAGGTGTCGAGCCTGGCCAGGGCGCGCTGCACCCCGCGCGCGCGCGGCCGGCGCTCCATCACGAGCTGATCGATTCGCGTTCGCCGGACGCTCACGAGGGCGAACTCGGCGGCCACGAAGAAGCCGTTCAGCAGAACGAGCACGAGGACCGCCAGGAGGCTGACCGGGGTGGACATCGGGGGCGCCTAAGCGTCGAGGTGGAGTGTCGCGACCACCGGGAGGTGGTCGCTCGCGCGCCGCGCGTTCGGCGAGTCGTGAGCGCGGATATGGGCCAACCGGGCCCCCCGGACGTACGCGCGATCGAGCGCGAGCACGGGGGCGACCGACGGGTAGGTGGCGGGCCACGCGCGGTTGTGGTGTGCCGAGAAGACGCGGGCGAGGTCGCGAGCGGACGGGTCGGCGCGCCACGCGTTCATGTCGCCCAGCAGCACGGCCGGACCTTCGGCAAGGGCTGGGTGCCCGAGCAGGGCGCGGACCTGTTGCTTGCGGGTGGCATCGACCAGCGCCAGGTGGGTCGAGGCGACAGTGACGGGCCCTTCGTCGGTGCGGAACGTGGCCGCGAGGGCGGCGCGTTGTTCTAGCCGGCCATAGGACAGGTCGATGACGTGCGCTCCCTGGAGCGGCCAGCGGGAGAGGATGGCGTTGCCGAGCTCCCCTCCGCGCCGGTGCCGGCGCGTCACGACGAAGGCCAGGTGGTAGCCGGCGAGGTCCGCCACTTCCAGAAGCGGATCATCGGCGTCGTACGGGCGGAGGACCTCCTGTAGCGCCAGCACGTCGGCGTCGAGCTCCTGGATGACGGCGCCGGCGCGCTCCGGCGCGAAGCGGGTCCCGCGGATTCCGGACCAGCGGTGCACGTTGTACGAGGCGACCACGAGTCGGCCGTCGGACCGCGCGAGGTCGGGTGGCTTGCCGTTCGGTACCCGGAGCTCACCCAGGTACGGCGCTGCCGCGCTTTGCGGTGCCTCTGTCAGCGCCCCCGGGCCGATGCGCCGCTGCGACCGACGGGGCGGGGGCCCTGGGGGTGGATCGGGTTTCGACGGCACGCGTGCGTGAAGAGATTGCAGGCCTGAACCTTCCGCTGCAGGGCGGGGTTCACGGGGCCGTAACGTAGCGCCCCGACCCCGCGACATGGACCGTCTATCCTGCAAGGCCTGTGGCTCTCGGACCCTCCTACCCATGGAGGTCCAGCCCGAGGCCGCCGAAGCTCTCGACATCAGCGTCGAGGATGCACGTGAAGCTCAGTTCTTCACATGCCATGTATGCGGCGACAACTGGTTGTCGGTACGCGAGGTCCAGGCCGGCGACTGCCGGCTCACGTTCGTCCACCAGATGGGCATGCAGCCCCTTCTCAAGCGCGTCGCCCACATGTCCAACCCGGTCGTGCTGAACGAGCAGACCGTCGAAGACTGGGCGTACTACCTGGGCGACGCCCCGGTGGAGGAGGACGACTGGATGAAGCGGCTCGCGCGCCGGCGTCGCATCCTGCGCGCCGTCGCGTCCAACTAGGTTCAGAGGAAGCGGACGCTTCGCGCGACTCCGAGCAGTGCACCCGTCGCGGCGACGAACCGGTCCGCCGGGGCCGACGCAATCAGCACATAGTGGGCCGTGCCGTGCTGGGTGAAGTACACCAGGGCGGAGCGGCCGCCCCCTTCCGCGCGGAACCCGACTCCGGTCCGGAAGGGCATCGCGTCGCCGGACAGGGCCTCGACGGGTCGCAGGGCACCGAGACCGACTGTCGCGCGGCCGCGCATCCACTGCTGATGCGCGAGCGGGTTCAGGCCCGTGCGCCGCACGACGCGGATCTCGGAGGAGGTGAGCGGCCCCCCGCCTGCATGGCGCAGCACGTAGCTCGACGACGACGGAAGTGCCTCCTCATGAGCCTCCACGGGGCCTTCCCAGCCGTTGGGGAGCTCGATGGAGAATCCCCCACCTGGGAATTCGAGGCGCTCGCCCCCCGAGACGTTCCGGGGCGTCGCGAAGTACGCGAGCAGGAGAAGGACTAGCAGTGTGGCGTCGAAACGCATGGCGCGGCCGGATAGACCGCCCGGGTATCGGCCGCTGCCGGCCAGCCTTTAACGTCTAGCGTGCCACAAGACGTTCGGGCCCGCTCCGACGGTCGACGTGGCAGGCGCACGCGTCGCGTCCGATCACGAACGTCCCTTCAGCGGTGCGACCCTGTCCGACCGCGCGGAACAGGAGCTCATCGCCCTGTTCGCCCACGTCATCGACGTTTGCGTCGGTCACCACCACGTAGCGGCCCGGCGCCTGCGGGCCGGCGGCGTCCTGGGTAACGTCGAGGTGGCGTCCGGTTCGGGTGTTAGTGACCGTCACGTCCAGCCCGGCAACCGCCGCGCCGGCCGCGTCGACCACTTCCACGCCGACGGTCCGGAACTCCATCGTGCACATGCAGTCGTCCGCGCCCGGGGCCTGGGCGGTGGTGCAGCCGGCCGAGAGCAGCACTGCGGCCGCGATGATGAGGGCGTCTCTCATGACTTCAGGGGGTGTGGGGCGGCGTCCAACGCGCGCGTCGCGCGAAAGTTGGCGCCGGCCGCTACCGGCCGGCAGTCAGCGAGTTGGCTGCCCAAGCAGGGCGACAGACATGGGCACCCTGTCGGAGCTGACCGTGAACGGTCCGTAGCACAGCCGACGGAGGATCGCGTCGGGCCTGGTGTACCAGCTGGCCCACGCCAGCGGCGTATCCCCGTTCATGTCGCGGCCGGCGCGATCGGCGCCGGCGCCGAGCAGCATGTCGATGGTCTCCTCCGAGCCGAAGGCGCCGGCGCGGTGAAGGGGCGACTCGGCCCGCGTACGGCTGTCGCGCATGAAGGCGCCGGTCTCAACCCCCGCCTTCGTAACTCGCGTCGGGTTCGCGCCATGCGCGAGTAGCACCCGCACCACCAGGTCATGAGCCGTGCGTTGTGGCGTGCAGATTGCTGCATGAAGGGGCGTCTCGCCCGTATCAGGCGCAGCGCCGTCGCAGTCAGCTCCGTTCTCGAGAAGGAACTCGCACAGCCGCCAGTGCCCGTGAAAGGCCGCGCCGTTGAGGCCAAGGTCGGACCCCAGCATTTCCAGCGACGCGCCGCGCTCCAGCAGGAACCGAATGCTGCTGACGTCGCCGTAGTAGGCACACCACTGGATGAGCCGGGCGTCGCCGGACGCGGATACTGCCGCGTCGGACGTACTCGTCAGATCCCAGACCAGATCAGTTCGGCCTCGGGCGATCCGCTCGACAATGTCCTTCGTGTTGCCGCTCATCTCGGTGCGATGGATGATCGGTAGAACGTAGGCCCGCGGCGAGGCGAGTCGTCGAGCGACTCACGTCAGAGCTCCCACCTCACCTGCAGGCCGGCTTCACTGGCCCGGTGCCCTTCGACCGTGTCCGGACCGGATCCGTGCCGCACGCTGTCCTCGAGGAAGGTCGCCGCGAGCTTCGCCTGAACCGACAGGCGCGCCAGCGGAGTGAGGGTGAGCAGGACGTAGCTCCGCGAGCCTCGCCCCTGAAGCGCCGGTAAAGCGAACGCGCCGGCGACGTCGGACTCCAGTTGGTAGAGGCGCGAGCTGAAGTCGTCGGATTCGAAGACGATGAGTCGCGCGTCTAGGCGAACGCCCGAGATCACGGTCCACCTCACGTCCTGAAGGAAGAGGACGCCCGCGTGCGACTCGTGGCCCGCGCCGGCGCGGACGGCCTCCACACGTACCCGGAGGCGGAGCGTGCGGCTGGCGTCGAACTCCGCCTGCAGGCGCGCCGAGCGGCGATCACGAAGCTCGAGCGACCCGACGACAGCACCGCGTGAGTCGGTTGCGTCGGCGCCGGCGTCGGCCGACTCTGCCCGGGCCTGCAGCTGAAGCCGCAGCCAGCGACGAGGTTGGTATTCGGCGCGGAGAAGGCCGTCGCGGCCGGCCGAGGGGCGCGGCACGTTGAAGCGGAGCCATGGGAAGCTGTACACGTCCACGTAGCCGGCGACAACAACGGTCTGCGCCGGCGCTGCGCGAAGGCCGAGGTAGATGCCCGTCTCGTTCTGGCCGGCGTCACGCTCGCCGAACGGAGCGCCGCGTGGCGAAACGAAGTCCGCGGGGTAGCGACGGAACACCACCAGCACCTCGGACCGCGGCGCGAGGGCCGCGCCCAGGCCGGCGATGCCCGCTATCGCGCCGGTGCCGGACCGCGCAACCTCAGCGAAGGCCTCGTAAACGCCGGCGCGGGCGTCTGCGTAGACGCTCAGCGCCGATGCGCCGGCGCCGGCGAGCGCGTAGCGGGAGTCGGGACGGGCGGTGGGTATGATCGGCTCGTCGTACCTGAGGCGGTAGCCCGCGGCCCCGACTCGGAGCTGCCTCGAAGGCGCCGCCAGGCGCAGGGCCACGGCGCCACCGAAGACCGTCTCGCCGAGGACACGCTCGCGCCGGAGCTCCCGTGTCGTCCGGTGCAGGCCGTCCGCCGCGAGCGAGGTCACGCCTGCACTGTCGACGGTGGCGTCCACGCGCCGGCGCGACGCGAACGCGGTGACGGCGACGAATGGGAATGGTGCGACCGTGGCACCGGCGCCACGGAGGTAGGCGGTCTCGTCGGCCGACGTGAACGGTCGCAGGCCGCGCCCGGCGCGGAGTGGCCCGCGCGTGGGTTCGGAGCCCTTTCCCATTCCGCCGCGCCGGCCCAGGGCCACGCCCTGGCCGAAGTCGGCGACGAAGTCTCCAACAACCAGCGCCTCCACGCGGCCGGCGCTCAGCAAGCCGACGGTCGCCGAGACGTGGTCGTAGCCCAGCCCGTTGTCCGCAAACGCCTCACCGGGGTCTTTCTCCAGCGTCAGGTTCGCCACGAGGTTGCGGCCGGAGCGCGCCTGGAGGCGGGTGAGCACTCGGAGCGGCGATCCGCGATAGGCGCGAACGGAGTCGTCACCGAAATAGCCGGAGGGTGTCTCCAGCCGGCGGTGAACGCGGAGGGTGGCCGAAGGACGGAGACGGCGAGCCATACCGACGACGCCTTGCGTGCGGCTACTGCTAGATGTCCCTGCGGTGATGTAGGGGCGCGCCGCGGCGAGCCCTGCGTCGTCGAGGTGCGGCACCTGCGCCAGTGCGCCCACGCTGGCGAACGGACCGTTCCGCCGGCGGTGATCCACGATCGCGCCGGCCGCGATTCGCGAAATGCCGGGCACGCCGGACAGCTCGGCGGCAGCGGCCGTGTTGATGTCGACAGGGTAGTCTCGAAGGGATTCGAGGTGCTCGAGGAGCGACTCCGGGTCCGCGTCGTCGTCTTCGATAGCGATGGCCTCCAGGGCGTCGGTCGCGTCGGAGGCCTGGAGGCTGTCGCCCGCCTGCGCCCGCGCCGGCGTGGTCGATGCGAGGGCGACCGCGACAGCGAGCCAGACGCGGGGCGCGGGGCGGCGTCGCATCAGAACCGCAGGCCCACCCCGATGGCCGTGCTCGGGCCGAGCGTCTCGTGCCACTCAACGGCGACGTCGGCCGCGGCCGCGCCGACGCGGACGCCGGCGCCGAAGCTGAGGCGCGCCGGCACGCCGCGCGCTGCCGCAGACGCGCCAAGGCGCAGCGCGAGGGCGTCGACGGGTGCGAACTCGACCCCGGCGCGCGCGACGATGGGGTAGTCGAGGTCCTTGTCCACGGCCAGCAGCAGGAGGCTGCGAGCGGAGGGGCGGTATGCGACGCCGGCCAGCACCGCGGGGCCGGATGAAAGCGGTGCGCGCAGGTCAGACGAATCCGCCCGCGCCATGCCGACCACGTTGCGCGCTGCGAGGCCGGCGCGCAGTGCAGGAGCAAGCTCGGTTTGCACGCCGAGGGACAGGTCGCCCGTGGCGGCGCTTTCGAACCCCACCGTGGCAGTTGCGTGGTAGTCAAGCCGCATCCCCACGGTCAGCCTGCGCGCGGCGTCGAGCCGTACGGCGCGGGCGGCGCCTACCGACAGGCGGTTCTCGCGGTAGTCAGCGAAGCCGTACGTGCGGAGCACCACGGCGAAGCCGGCGAGGCCGGAAGGCATCGCTGCCGCGACGGCGGCGGTGCGCAGCTCGGTGAGGCCGAAGGCCTGCGAGGCGAAGGCCTCCGCGCGCCGGCCGGCAAGCGTCGCCCAGGCTGCTGGATTCGCCTCTGCCCAGACGTCGTCCCCGAGCGCCACGCCGGCGCGGCCGAGGGCGATGGAACGGGCGCCACCCTCCAGCAGCTGGGCGCTCGCAGGGGTGGCCACAAGGATGGCGAGCGCCGCCAGAAAGCGCGGGTTCATAGCGGATGGCAGTCGCACGGTGCGTGTCGGATCTTGCCACCCTTGACGCCGGCGCCGGCGCGGTGCACCTCGGTCCGCGAGACTTAATCCGAAGGTGAACCAGCGTTTCCCCACGCACGCCGCGCGGCAACGACCAGTTTGTCGGACCGGCGCAGGGCCGGCGCCGCCCTCTACCAATCCCACCGGACGTGACGATTCTCGACGAACTGAAGGCACTCGACACCAGCCCGAGGGCTCTTCGGAGCTTCGGCGTGGTGGTGGGCGGCATCTTCCTGGCGATCGTCGCGTTCGTCGCCTGGAGGCGGGGTTTTGTGCTGACGCCCGTGCTGAGAGGGCTCGGCGTCGTCGCCGGCGTGCTCGTGCTGGTGGGCCTCTTCGCGCCCCGCGCGCTGAAGCCGGCGCACACTGCCTGGATGATGCTGGCGCTCGTGCTGGGGTTCGTGATGACGCGCGTGATCCTGACGGTGATCTACTACCTGGTCTTCACGCCCACGGGGCTCCTCATGCGGGCCCTAGGCCGCGATCCGATGCAGCGCCAGCTGGGCGGCGAGAGCTACTGGATCGTAAAGGAGTACACCGACGACTCGCCGGCGCGGCTGACGCGCTACTACTGATCCAGCGATCAGGAGCAGGGCGCGTATCGACGTGCTCATCTCGCGAAGGGAAGTCGTGGTCCGATCGCCATCCGGTGTTCACAACATTGGCCCGGCTGTCGTCTGATTCACCGGGCTCGATCTCGCTACCGGTTCGGCCTACCCGCCAGTCAACGGCTATTGTAGTTCCCGCAATGCACGGCGCGGGCAACGATGGAGTTGCGCGCTCCCGATCCGCGGCGCAGCGTCGTCGTTCCCTCATTGTGGACCGGGCCGCCGCATCCGGGTGCCAACGGAGTTCCCCCAACGTCCGGCGTGCCGGCGCGACCCCGCGAGTACATGAGCAAGTTCACAGTCATCCGACAATTCGGAGCGTTCCTGCGGCAGCGCCGCAAGTGGTGGCTGTACCCCGTGGCCGGGATGCTGCTGCTGATCGGCGCTCTGCTGGTCTTCACGCAGGGCAGCGCGGTCGCACCGTTCATTTACGCCCTATTCTGAGCCCCCTGGCTCGTCCGTGACCGGGACGTCCCCCATGAACATCCTCGGCCTCTCCTGCTGGTACCACGACGCTGCCGCCTGTCTCGTGCAGGATGGCCGCATCGTGGCGGCCGCGCAGGAAGAGCGCTTCACGCGCCGGAAGCACGACCCCGAGTTCCCCTCCAACGCGATCGACTTCTGCCTGCAGGAGGGTGGAATCTCGGTGGAGGAACTCGACCTGGTCGCGTTCTATGACAAGCCGCTGCTGACCTTCGAGCGGCTGCTCGAGACCTACCTGGCCTACGCGCCGGCCGGCCTGCCGTCGTTCATCAAGGCGATGCCGGTGTGGCTGAAGCGGAAGCTGTGGATCCCGGACCTCATCGTCAAGGAGCTCCCCGGCCTGCGCGCCGAGCTGGTTTTCCCGGAGCACCACGAGAGCCACGCCGCGAGCGCGTTCTTCCCCTCGCCGTTCGAGCGGGCCGCGGTGATCACCGCCGACGGCGTCGGCGAGTGGGCGACAACGAGCTACGGGGTGGGCGACGGCAACCGGCTGCGCCTGCACGCCGAGATCCACTTCCCGCACTCGCTCGGGCTTCTCTACAGCGCGTTCACCTACTTCACCGGGTTCAAGGTCAATTCCGGTGAGTACAAGCTGATGGGCCTCGCACCGTACGGGGAGCCGCGCTACGTAGACGTGATCCTTGAGAAGCTGATCGACCTCAAGGAGGACGGGTCGTTCCGCCTGAACATGGACTACTTCGACTACCCGGCCGGCCTCCGGATGACCGGCCGGCGGATGGCGGAGTTGTTTGGGGGTCCGGCGCGCGAAGCGGAGGGGCCGCTCACGCGGCGTGAGATGGACCTTGCGCGGAGTATCCAGGCCGTCACCGAGGAGGCCATGCTCCGAATGGCTCGGCACGTGCACAAGGAAACGGGCGAGTCGAACCTGTGCCTCGCCGGCGGCGTGGCGCTCAATTGCGTTGCCAACGGGCGGTTGCAGCGAGAAGGGCCCTTCCGGAACATCTGGGTCCAGCCCGCGGCCGGCGACTCCGGCGGCGCGCTCGGCGCGGCCCTGATGGCGTGGCATGACTTCGCAGGTCAGCCGCGCACGCCGGCGCCGGCCGACAGCATGGGTGGGTCGTACCTCGGCCCCGGGTACTCGGCCGACGAGATCGGCGAGTTCCTGGCCCGCGAGAACATCCCGCACGAACTGGTCGGAGAGGAGCAGCTACCCGGCCGCGTCGCCGGACTGCTCGCGCAGGACCGGGTGGTCGGGTGGTTCCAGGGGCGGATGGAGTACGGGCCGCGCGCACTCGGCGCCCGAAGCATACTGGCCGACGCGCGCAGCCCGGAGGCGCAGCGCCGCGTCAACCTGAAGATCAAGTTCCGCGAGAGCTTCCGCCCGTTCGCGCCGAGCGTCCTCGCCGAACGCTCCAACGATTACTTCGAGTTCGACGCCGAGAGCCCGTACATGCTGATGGTGGCCCCCGTCCGCGGGTTTACGAAGTCAGAGGGAGAGGGCTTCGAACGGTTGAGCCGGATCGAGGGCGAGATACCCGCGGTGACCCACGTCGACGGTTCGGCCCGCGTTCAGACCGTACACGAAGCCACGAATCCGCTCTATTACCGGCTTCTGAGGGCTTTCGAGGCTCAGACGGGCTGCCCGGTGATCGTGAATACGAGCTTCAATGTCCGCGGCGAGCCCATCGTCTGCACGCCGAAAGAGGCCTACACGTGTTTCCGGCGGACGCATATCGATGCATTGGTGCTCGGACCGTACCTTTTGACGAAGGAGATGTTTGCTGATGCCGACGACGCTGTGTTCTCGCCGGAAGAAGTAGCTGCCGCATACGGACTCGACTGACGAACTGCCGCCAGGCCGAAGACCTTTCCATGCCGCGGGTCTCCGTAATCACGCCGTGCTATAACGCCGGCGCGTTCGTCGGCGCGATGCTCGACAGCGTCCGCGCCCAGACGCTCGTCGACTGGGAGCAATTGGTGGTGGACGACGGGTCGAGCGACGATTCCGTGGAGATCGTCGATCAGGCCGCCGCGGCGGAGCCCCGCGTGCGCCTCTTCCGCCAGTCGAACGCCGGCGTGTCGCGCGCCAGGAACGCGGGCTACGCGGCGGCTTCGCCCGATAGCGACTACCTGCTATTCCTCGACGCCGACGACATGCTCGAGCCGACGATGCTGGAGCGCATGGTCGAGCACATGGACGCGCGTCCGCTGGTTGGCCTCGCATACTGCCAGCCCGCAATGGTCGACGAGCGCGGCGAGCTTCTCGGCAACCAGTCGTGGCCCGGTAGGTTCGCGCCGGCCCCGAACCGCGCGTGGCGAGTCCGGGAATTGCCGCCCGATGAGACGCTGACGCCGTGGGTATCGGTTTACGCGCTCGCCGGGATCGTGCCGTCGCTGGCGCTCCTGCGCCGGTCGGTGTACGCCGCGACGCCGGGGTGGGATGAGGCCCTGGGGCAGCCCTGTGAGGACACGGACCTTTTCCTCTGGATGGCCCTCAAGGCGGAGGTCCACTACGTGCCCCGCGTTCTCGTCAACCGCCGGGTTCATAGTGCGCAGTCGGTGGCCGACGAGTCGCACCTCGTGCGGCAGCGCGCCAAGCTGTATGCCAAGTGGCGCGAACTCGCGCGCCGGCCCGACGGGCCGCGAACGGAGGTAGAGTCCGGCGACCGGTTCGTCCTCCGGCTGCATTTCGCCAACGGCCTCCGCGACGCCGCGTCGTACCTCCGCGCCGGACGACTGAACCGTGCCGTCCGGCACGCCGGCGGAGCCGTCCGGCGCTATGCGTGGCCCCTCCTCCGCCGGCGCGGCCTCGGGGCGGAGGCGACGGCATGACGGAGGCCTCGCTGGAGCCGGAGAGCAGTTGGTTCGAGCGGCACCCGGTGGCCACCCTGCTACCGGTCATGGCCGTCCTGGCCATTGGCCTGGATCTCGCCGCTGGAACGGTCTACGGACTGCTCGCGGGGCACTCATTCTTTGAGCGGCCGCAGGTGAAGGCCATGGAGGCCTACGAGTCGGAGCAGGCGCTCTACCGTACCTCGTCACCGACATACGGCCATGACCTCCTCCCGATGGTCTCGGTCGACGACGTCTCGTGGGGCGGCACGTTGTACGACATCCGCACCAACTCGCTCGGATTCAAAGATCGCGAGCCGCGTGAGGTGCCACTCGAGAGCACGCGCCGGCGTCTGCTATTCATCGGCGACTCTTTCACAGAAGGGGTCGGATATCCCTACGAGCAGACGTTTGTAGGGATCGTCGACTCCGTCCTCGCGCTCGAGGGCACGGAGGTGCTCAATGCCGCCGTGTCGTCGTACTCGCCCCTGATCTACTGGCGGAAGGTCGTCTACTGGGTAGGCGAGAGAGGCCTGGATGTGGACGAGGTCGTGGTATACGTCGACATCTCGGACGCCTCCAACGACGCCGAGCTGTATTCACTCGCACCCGACGGGACGGTGCAGCACGCGGATTCGCCGCCGGACCCCGACGCACTCGTCGAGAGCAGGCCTCCGGGAAGCGGTCGGCTGGGCTGGCTGAAGGACGCTCTCAAGTACAACACGGTGGTCATCGCTGCGCTTGCACAGTTCAAGCAGGGGGTCGCCCCGGCGCCGGCCGTCGACAACTTCCCCCTCGACCGGCACCTCAGCCGCTGGACAATCGACGAGGCAACGTACCAGCAGTACGGTCAGGAGGGCGAGCGCCGGATGGCGGCTCACATGGATAGCCTGCACGCCTTTCTGTCGAGCCGCGGCATTCCGATGATCGTCGCCGTGTACCCGTGGCCCGACCAGATCGCCGCGGGCGATCTCGACTCGCGGCAAGTGAGGCTCTGGCGCGACTGGTCGGCCGCGCGCGGCGCACGCTTCGTCGACCACTTCCCTGACTTCGTCCGCGGTGAGACGCCGGACGAGCGCATCGGGGTTCTGCGCCGGTACTACATCGGGGGCGACTATCACTGGAATGCGGCCGGGCATCGGCTGGTGGCCCAGGGCTTCCTGCGGGCCTACGGCGACGGCGCGGACGCCGCGCCCGGGCACGCTGCGCCGACGCCGTAGCTTGCGCGTAGGTCCCCGTGTCCGCCGAATGCTGCCTATGATTCCGCGCGCCGCTATCGCCGTCGTCCTGCTCGCGCTCGCGCCGGCCTCGCGCGCGCAGGAGATGGCGTGCACCGTATCCGTCAACATCGCGCAATTGCCCGGCACTGAGTACCAGTTCCTCTCGGAGCTGCAGGGCGAAGTCCTGCGCTACGTCAACGGGCGCTCGTGGACCGACGACGTCTTTGCCGACCGCGAGCGTATAGACTGCTCGATGCAGATTGTTTTCCGCGAGGCGCAGGGGTTGAGCCGCTTCCGGGCGGACCTGATCGTCCAATCGAGTAGGCCAATATGGGGCACGACGCAGCGAACGAACGTGCTCGTGCTATCCGATACAGACTGGCAGTTCAACTACAACCGCGGGCAGGGACTCATTTACAACCCCTCCCGGTACGACGCCTTCAACTCGGTCATCGACTACTACGCCCTCCTGATCGTGGGCTACGACTACGACACGTTCAGCCAGCTTGGCGGCACGGTGTATCTGGAGCGTGCGCGCGCAATCGCCGAGCAGGCCCGTGGCGCCGGCGCGGAAGGATGGTTCATCCCGGGCGACGACTACTCCCGCGGCGTGCTCGTGCAGCAGTTGCTGGACACGCGATTCGAACCTCTGCGGCGAGCGTACTTCCGGTACCATTTCGATGTGCTCGACCACTTCACGACGGCCCATGAGGAGTCGTGGGAGAAGGCGCTGGAGGTCCTGCGCGACGTCAACACCCTTTACGTCGAGTTCAACGCGCGCCGGCACGCGACCGATGTCTTCTTCACGACCAAGTACCAGGAGATAGCCGACATGCTGGCCGACGCACCCCAGCGCACCGAGGCGTACGAGCTACTGGTCGAGATGGACGCTTCGCACCAGTCGACCTACGACGCGCTCGTCAACTAGCGGGCTTCCGCGCCGGCCGGCGACTACGGCCGCCCGATGTAGCCGCGCCGGCGGAAGAAGAGCACTATCCCGAGGGCGACAGCCAGGAGGACCGCCAGGACGATGGGATAGCCGTAAGGGTGCCCCAGCTCCGGCATGTTCCATCGACTGACGTGCGGGTCGAAGTTCATCCCGTAAATGCCGGTGATGAAAGTCAGCGGAAGGAAGATCGTGCCCACCACGGTCAGCACGCGCATCACCTCGTTGGTGCGATACGTCAGTGCCGACAGGTAGTGGTCGACGATCCCCTCCAGCACGTCGCGGATGATCTCCACGGTGTCGACCGCCTGGATGAGGTGGTCGTAGACGTCTCGCAAGTAGAGCTGCGTGCGATCCGTGACCAGCGGATGCTCCTCCCGGGTAAGCGCCGATAGGACCTCGCGCAGTGGCCAGATCGAGCGCCGGATAATGACTGCCTCGCGCCGGAGCGCCTGCACGGCGGCCAGCAGCGCCGGCGTTGGCCGGCTGAAGATCTCCTCCTCAAATCGCTCTGTCTCGTCGCCCAGGCGCTCTAGCGTTACGAAGTACTGGTCCACGATCACGTCCAGCAGGGCGTACAAGAGATAGTCGGGCCCCAGGTCACGGAAGCGCTGGACGCGCGATCGCAGGCGCTGCCGGACCGGTTCGAACGCATCGCCGCGAGCCCCTTCCTGAAACGACAGCAGGTGCCGGGGCGAGAGCACGAAGCCCACCTGCTCCACTTCGTGCTCCAGGCGTGCGCCTGCGCCATTCTCCACCGCCGGGTTCACCATGCGCAACACGACGAAGAGGCGGTCATCACCGTAGGCCTCCATCTTGGGCCGCTGATGCGGATGGCAAAGATCCTCCTGCACCAGCGGATGCAGTCCATAGGCATCACCCAGGCGCGCAATTACGTCCGTGTCGCCCGTGCCCTCGACATCGATCCAGGTAACTCCCTCCGCGCCGGCGAGCGCGGTAGCCTCGTCGACCGTCACGCCGTGTCGCTCGTCGAGCTCGCCCGAGGCGTCGTAGTGGTAGATCGAGATCACGGCCGGCGCCGCGTCGGTCGCGACCTCGAGGGTGCCTGGCGCGCGGCCCACTGTCCGCCCGCGGCGCTCTACCAGGTGCGGTCGCCGGCGCGGGCCGACGCCCAGTAGCCGCCCCGTCGAGCGGAGGATAGCGCGGCCCTCGGCCTGGGTGCGCGCCCATCGCCACCAGGCGAACCGGGCGAGCCCGCTCCTCGACCGTCGCGATGTTTCTGGCGGCGCGCCGGCGCCGCCCCCGCTGTCGTTCACGGAGGCGGCGGCGGCCCGCTGCGGCGTTCCACCTCGTCCGCCAGGCGCGTCGTCTCATCGGCGCCGACGCCTCGTGCCTCCAGGGCCGCGCGCTCCCGCGCCGCCGCGGCCTCCGTCCGGGCGTCCTCGACCTCCGTGAGCTTCTTCTGTGCCTGCTTTGCCCGCCGGCCCGCCGCCATGCGCCCCGGCGTCGTGGCCAGGAGCCCGAGCAGCACGCCGAGCGCCACGGCGGTGCTGAGCAGAACGCCGAAGGAGGTCGTCAGGCGGAATCCGCCCAACGTCAGCGCGACTCGCCCGAGCATGTCGATATCAACGGGCTCCGTCGCCCGAGCAGCCAGGGCGAACATGCCAGCGGCAACGGCGAGCAGTAGGAAGATGACCAGGGCGAATCGCATCGGTCCAGACTAGCTAGAGGGGGTGGCAGTCTACGACGCGGGCCGCTCAGGCGACCCCTGGGCCGGAGACCACCGCACGCCCCTTCCACTCGACGCGGCGCGACCAGTGCGCCCTGGCGGAGTCGAGTTGCAGCAGGCCGCCGGCCAGGAGCGACAGCGTCGTCATGGGAAGGATGCGCCAGGGGAGCCGGCTGGCGCGATCGGAAATGGCCTTCAGCGCGAATGTGGTCGCCAGCAGCCGCACATCGCGTCTCGGCGCGACGACGTAGAGCATCACATACGCGGCGTGCAGAAGCCAGAAAGGCACCGGCCGGCCGCCCTGCAGCAGGTAGGCGTTCTTGCGGAAGCCGTGCCACGCCTCGCCGAACGACCGGTACATCTCGACTTCGATCTCGTCCGCGAGATCGCGGAGCGCGAGGGGTACGCCGGCGCGCTTCAGCAGGCGGCCGATCTCGACATCCTCCAGGACTGCCGACCGCAGCGCCGCGTGCGGCTGCAGGCGCCGGTATACGTTCGTCGACACGAGCCAGCACTGACCGTTCAGAGCCGAGACCGTCGGCGTGCGGGTCGCGCGAACGAGCGGAAGGGGGAGGGTGCTCATCGCCGCCATGGGAACGAGCGACGTGAGCCACAGCGCCGGCCCGCGGTCGGCGTAGCGCGGCAGCCCGCTCATCGCGGCGCCGGCGCCGAGCGCGGTGTGGCGCTCCACCAGCCGCGCGAGCGCGTGTTCGTCTATAAGCCGCGCGTCGGCGTCGAGGAAGAGGAGGACGTCGCCCCCCGCCGCGCCCGCCGCCGTGTACAGCGCGTGGTTCTTTCCGATCCACCCCGCGGCCGGGCCGGCGCTGCGGATCGCCCGCAGCCGCGGGTCCGCGTGGCGCTGCAGCACCTTCCACGTGTCATCCTCGGAGGCGTCATCGACGATGATCACTTCGAACGTGCCGGGGTACTCCTGCGCGAGCAGCGAGGCCAGCAGGCGTGGCAGCGACGCCTCTTCGTTCCGCGCCGGCACGAGTACGCTCACCATCGGCCACTGCACCGGCCGCGCGCGATGCCGGCGCGTCAGGCGGAGGTACGCGAGGTTGACGACGGACAGGCCCAGTATGGCGAGGTGCGCGCGGAGCAGGAGGCGAGTGAGCACGATGATATATGGTAGATGGTATATGGTATATGGTATAGGGTATGTAGTAAGTGGCAAGTGGTCTATGGCTCTGGTTTGCGAGTGGCCCAGGCTACACCTATTAACCATACACCATTTACCATGAACCATTCACCCTACACAACTCGCAACAACCCTAGTCCGGCGGAGCCGTCAGGAACTGCCGGATGAGCGGCGGCGGTGCGCCTGCGAGGAGGCGCCGGCGCAGCGCTTCCGCGCCGGGCATCTCGAGCCGGCGCATGGCCATCCACACCCAGATGTCCGCTTCCAGCGGGTCCATCCCCGGCGCCGGCCGGCGCGCGAGCGTCGCGCGGAGGCGCTCGAACGTCCGGAGCGCGGCCCGGGGGTCGCCCCCGAACATCGCCGGCTTGTAGAGCAGCGCCTGGCCCTCAACGAGCAGCACGTACGGGTCCTCGGCATCCAGCGCGCGCGCGCGGTCGAGCGCGGCCTCCGAGCGCCGGCCGTACGTCGGCAGGGTCCACGGCGGGGACGCGTGGATTCGGAAGGCCCACATCGCCGCGATTAGTGCGGCCTCACGCGCGGTGCGGGCCTCCGCCGCCGGTGGGATGTCGGCTACCAGCGCCCGGTCCCGCGTGAGCGGGTACAGCCGGTAGCGACAAAGCAGCAGCTGTTCGCGCGTGTGGGCACGCTCCAGGAGTACGGCGATGCGCGCCGGCTCGAGGTGCAGATAATAGTGCGAGAGCGAATCGGACGGCGTGGCGGCGGGCGCCGGCGCGGCCAATGCGAGAAGCGGGAGGACGAGAGAGAGCATCGCGCGGGCAAGCTACCGGTCTCCCCAGGCCTGGAACCGTCGGAACAATGGCACCAGCGCGCGCAGGTCGGCGCGCTCGTCGAGTCCGCGCCGGCCTTCGAGTAAGACCCGACAGGATCCATCGATTGTGTCCGCCGGGCGCACGAATCGAAGCGAGGCCATGACCGTCTCAAGCCTGTCGGCCTCGGCTCCGTCGGGTTCGGCGTGTGGCGCGCCGAAAGCCGTGACTGCGGTAGGTCGCCCCTCGCCCCACCACGTGACGTGGATGCCCGCTGGAACCCAGGTGGTCTCCTCCGGCAGCACGCGAGCGAGCCGCGACATGTCGGCGCGGAGAGGGGCCAGGCCGGCGTCGGGCGGCCCCATGCGTCCCTCGGGGTAGAGGAACAGGACCGTATCACGTTCGGCCCTCATCCGCCGCACCGTTTCGCGGATGGTGCGGGAGCGCGCTGCGGGCTCGTCCGCCGGGAAGGGCAGGGCCCCGAGCGGCGCGAAGATCGGCACGCGGCCCCACTCCTCCATCCACACCAGCGCCGGCCGTCCAAGCGTGCGCACGGCGAGCAGCCAGAGCAGGTAGGTGTCGTGGATGTAGTGGTGGTTCGCGTAGAGGACCACCGGTCCGTCCGGGAGCTCGACCGGCTCCCGCGCGGCCCAAACCACCCGTCGGAACGTGGACCGGAGATCGCGACGGATAACCGCCTCCACGGCGCGGGCGGCCAGCGAGGCGTTTCGGCGCCGACGCGGGCGGTCGGCGCTCACCGGGCGGCCACGAGCAGCCGGGCGCGGCGCCCCTCGTAGCCTCCGGCCGCCGCGGCGAGCCGGCGCGAAAGCGGCACCACCGCCCGGCGCGTGATGTTGTCGTACCGGGCCCGGCGGACCTCGTTCAGTATCTCGCGGTACATCCGCGCCGCGGCGCGCACGGAGCCCCGCACCGACACCGGCAGGGCGTCGATGCCGCTCGACGCCTCGTCGTAGAGGGACTCCGCGAGTGCCATGAGGTCCTCACAGAGGTTCGCATAGTTGGTCAACGGACGACCGTCGAGCGACGCGAGGTCGACGTCATAGTGTTCGAGATCCACAGTCGGTAGGTAGGCCCGTCCGAGGATGTCGCGGTCCTCTCCGACGTCGCGAAGCACGTTGGTCACCTGCATCGCCTGGCCTAGCGCGCGCGCGGGAGCGGCGAGGTCGCGCCGGCGCTGGTCGTCAGGTACGAGGAGGGAAAGCATCATGGCGCCGACACTGCCGGCCACCAGGTCGGAGTAGGCCAGCAGATCCGCACGGTCGACGATAGGCCGTCCCTGCACGTCCCATTCCGCCCCGTCGAGCAACTGTCCCAGCGCCGGGGCGTCGAGTGGCGTGGCGTGGTGGACTTCGCCCAGTCGGTTCCACAGCAAAGCGTGCGGGCCATCGGGAGGCGGCGCGCCGCCGAGCGTGGCGGCGAGCGCGGCCCGGGCGTCGGCCAGTTCATCGGCTGCCGCGATGCCGGCCGGTCGTTGGTCGGCTATCTCGTCCACCGTCCGGCAGTACAGGTAGAGCGTCGCGACTGGTAGGCGCGCGCTCCGCGGCAGCAGCCGCGCTGCGAGGGCGAACGTCCGCGCACTGTCACCGAAGAACCGCAGGATCTCGCGGTCGTCGGCGGCGCGGTCGCGCTCCGGCAGGTACGCGACGGGTGCTCTCATGTCGCGGGGGCCGGCGCAGCGGCCGTGGATGTAGTGCCGCGGCGGAATCGGACGAGCGCCAGGGCGGCCGCGAGCCCCGTTGCCCCCGCGAGCGCTGCGAGAGGGGCCCCGTAGGCGAGGCATACACCAACGGAAAACAGGCTATTGGCGGCGTAGAACGTCGGGCTCCAGCGTCGCACGAAGGCTTCCGGGGCGGGGCGCATTCCGCCGAGCGCGAACTCGTACGCCGCGCCAATGGCGAGGGATGTGAGGGCCCAGCCGGCCCAGTTCGATAGCGGCATCCCGAAGTAGGCACCGCCGCCGTCGTACTTCCAGAACGGGAAGGCGTAGTTCATGGCGGGGTCGAGCGCGGCGTCCCACAACACCATGAATAGGGCCGTGCCGGCGACGCGTCCGGCGGCGCCGGCGCCGAGTCGACGGCCGAGGTCGTACGACACGATCGACAGCGCGTACCACGACGGCGGGATGAGCCACGGGACGTGACCGGCGATCTTCGGTCCGAGGAAGTCGCCGTAGCTGTAGGCGCCGAAAGGGAAGCCGGTCTGCGTACCGACGAGCTCCGCGCCGGCCCCGATCGCGCTGCCGGCGAGGAGGAACGCCAGCGAGCGGCGCCACGCGCGGCCGCGGTCGAAGTTGCCGCCGGAGTCGGTGCCGAGCTCGCGGAAAAAGAGCGCGAACGCTATGACGGGAAGGACCGCCATGTTCAACCACGTCGGAGCCTTGATCAGCGTCTCCAGCCCCACGCCAAGGTTCACCGCGATCCACGCCAGCGTCGGCGCGGCCGCGGCCGGCGCGTAGTGCAGCAGTGCCGCACCGGCCAGGCTGAAGAGGATCGACGCCAGGAAGAAGCCGAACGCGGCGTAGAAGACGCCGCGGTCGGCTCCGGCGGTACGGAGTTGCGCCACGGGTGACGGATGTCCGACAAGCTTACCGTCGGGCGATGGCGTCGGCCCGCGGGCCAGGAGGACGATTCAGCGAATCAGTGATCCAGCGGATCACCAATTCGATGTCCGACGATTGACCGATTCAGCGAACCTCCACTCAGCGAAGTCGTTGCGTATCGACTCAGCATGTCTCGCTCCAACCTCCACCGTTCACACTCTACCGTCCTCACCCCGCGAATCGGTCGTGCGACGACGTATAGTCGGCCACCACGTTCTCGAGAAAGTCGGCCGTCGGCATCTGGGCCCGGTCGATGCCGAGCCGGCGCTCCACGGCGTCCTTCGCCCGATGTGCCAGGCGCAGGGCGGCGGCGGAGCGCGGCTCGCGGCGCAGGCGCACCAACACGGCGCGGATGGTGCGGACGTCGGCGTCGGTGAGGCGCGCGGCCTCGGGGAACGCAGGCTCGACGCCGGCGGGACGCTCGGGATACAGTACCTCGTCGATGCGCACACGGCGCCGGCGCCGGACGACCACGGTTCCGGCGACCACGTCGCCGAGACGCTGGCTGCGCTGTGTCGCGGCCACGGACACCACGGCGACGACTCCTGAAGAGAACGTGACGTCCACGAACCGAAACGTCCAGCGCAGCAGATACTGACCGAGCGAAGGCGCGGCGCCGTCCACGCGAGAGACCTGTATCTGCAGAAGCCGCTTGCCGGCGGTCTGCCCCTCGAAGAGCACCTCGCAGACCAGGTGATAGAGCAGGAGGGGCGAGAACAGGATGATCGCTGCGGCGTTGCCCGAGCTCGGCGCCTGGAGCCAGACCATCACCACGACGTAGCCGACGCCCAGCAGCGCGTCGACGAACCACGCGCCGATGCGCTCGCCGAGGCCGGCCGGCGCAAACGCCAGGTCG
>Ga0307505_10000757_pt1 | contig 31905 bp, 29 predicted proteins | sample 23_S_MG_FD_202183 | JGI IMG/M metagenome (GOLD analysis project Ga0307505, IMG submission 202183) | Soil microbial communities from Populus trichocarpa stands in riparian zone in the Pacific Northwest, United States - 23_S | ecosystem: Environmental > Terrestrial > Soil > Riparian zone > Trees... | reverse complement strand
GCTCGTGCAGCACGCCAGCCATCACCATTACGGCACACTGCTCAAGGGCGGCATCCGGCTTTTCGACTATCACCGGACGCTGTTGCACCAGAAGGTCCTCACGGTGGACGGGATCTGCTCGTCGATCGGCTCGACGAACTTCGACGACCGCTCATTCGAGATCAACGACGAGGTGTCACTGGTGGTGTACGACGAGAGCATCGCCCGGGAGCTCGAGGACACTTTCGAGCGGGATCTGAAAGACGCCAGCGAGGTCCACTTCGAGCCGTGGAAGCATCGCCCGATCCCGCACAAACTGCGCGACTTCTTCTCGTTCCTCCTGAACGAGCAACTTTGACTGCGGGCAGGACCGATCTGCTACGTGGTTCCCCGTCCCGGTCCATCTTGTGCTAGCTTGCTCACCCGCAGCGATGGAGCCGTCAGAGCAGCAGCACAGCAAGCGTTACCTCTTCACCCTGTCCCTCGGTGCGTTGGGCGTCGTGTATGGCGACATCGGCACGAGCCCTCTCTACGCATTCCGGGAGTGCTTCGCTCAGGAGCATCATCTGGCGGTGTCTCCGGAGAACATCCTGGGCATCCTGTCCCTGATCTTCTGGTCGCTGGTCATCATCATCTCCATCAAGTACCTGGTCTTCGTCATGCGTGCGGACAACCGGGGAGAGGGTGGAATCCTGGCGCTCATGTCCCTCGTCCGGCCGCGACGCTCGAAACGGCTCGGAGTCCTGCTCGCGCTGGGCCTGTTTGGGTCCGCGCTTCTCTACGGCGACGGCATCATCACTCCCGCCATCACCGTGCTCAGCGCCATCGAGGGTCTCGAAGTCGTCACGCCGGCCTTCAAGCCCTACGTGATTCCTTTGACCATCGTCGTTCTGGTGGCCCTGTTCACGGTGCAGAAAGCCGGTACGGCCAAGGTCGGGGCGATGTTCGGGCCAGTGATGATCGTGTGGTTCATTGCCCTGGCGGCGCTGGGCGTTCCGCACATCATCCGCGAGCCGCACGTGCTCGTGGCCGTGCTTCCCACTTACGCGGTGGGCTTCTTTCTGCACAATGGCGTGACGGGCTTCCTCATCCTGGGGACTGTGTTCCTGGTGGTGACCGGAGGCGAGGCGTTGTATGCCGACATGGGCCACTTCGGTCTCAAGCCGATCCGGCTGGTGTGGTTCACCTTCGTGCTGCCGGCGCTGCTGATCAACTACTTCGGGCAGGGAGCCTTCCTCCTTCAGAATCCGGAAGGAAAGTCGAATCCGTTCTTCCTCATGGCGCCGGATGCGATGCGCATTCCTCTGGTGGTGCTGGCCACGGTGGCCGCCAGCATCGCTTCGCAGGCCGTCATCTCCGGAGCCTACTCGCTCACGCGGCAGGCGGCGCAGCTCGGCTATCTGCCCCGCATTCGCATCCGGCACACGTCCGCGCGCGAGATCGGCCAGATCTATATCGCCTCGGTGAACTGGATTCTGATGTTCTCGGCAATCGGTCTGGTCCTGATCTTCAAGAGCTCGAGCAACCTCGCTGCCGCGTACGGCGTCTCCGTGACCACGACCATGCTGATCACCACGTTGATCCTGGCCGTCGTGGAGCGCGAACAGTGGAAGTGGCCGATGGCGGCGGTCCTGGGATTGGGCATCCCATTCGTGGTGATCGACTTTGCCTTCTTCAGCTCCAACATCCTCAAGCTGCCGGATGGCGGCTGGTTCCCCATTCTGGTGGGCGTCTTCGTCTACACGCTGATGACGACCTGGCGAAAAGGGCGCAAGATTCTCTCGCAACGACTGGCCGCTCAGTCCATGTCCACCGAGGATTTCCTGCTGCAGCTCTCCGGCGAGCGGATTCCGCGCGTTCCCGGAACGGCGGTCTTCATGTCCCGCAACGCGGAAGGCATCCCCACCACGTTGCTGCACAACATCAAGCACAACAAGATCGTGCATAAGACGGTCGTTCTCCTGACCGTGGAGACCGAGGAGCGTTCGTACTTGTCCGAGGAAGAACGGTACGAGTGGGGCGAGCTGGGGTGCGGGGTCTACCGGCTGGCGTTGCATTTCGGGTTCATGGAAGACCCGGACATCCCGGCGGCGCTCGAGCGCATCGGCACGCAGCCGGTGTCGTTCAATCCCATGACGACCAGCTACTTCCTCGGGCGGGAGACGCTGATCCCCACCAAACAGCCAGGGATGGCCGTCTGGCGGGAGCACATGTTCTCCTGGATGATGCGCAACGCCTCGAGCGCATCCTCGTTTTTCAGCCTTCCGCCCAACCAGGTCATCGAGCTGGGGGCGCAGGTGGAGCTGTAAACTGGTGAGCGGGGTCAACAGCGCGAGGCAAGCCGTGGTAGCCTACGCCTCGCGGAGGCGAAACCCGATCCGGCTCGAGCCTTGCGAAGAAGCAGTTTGCCGGGTGCAGTTCATCCCGGGCAGAAAGTGATGGAGATTGGATGGGTTCAAAAGTTTTCGTAGGTAACCTGGACTACAACACCAAGCGTGAGGAAGTGCAGCAAATTTTCGCTGAAGTCGGAGAGATTCGCGACGTCTTCCTTCCCACCGACCGTGAGACGGGCCGGCCGCGTGGCTTCGCCTTCGTCGAGTTCGCAAACGAAGAGGATGCGGCCAAGGCGATCGAGAAGTTCAACGGCTACCAGCTCGGCGGCCGCGCTCTGCGTGTGAACGCGGCGGAGGATCGTCCCCGCGGTGCAGGTGGCGGCGGCGGTCGTCCTGGCGGCGGCGGTGGTCGTCCGGGTGGCGGCTACGGCGGCGGTGGCGGCGGCTACGGCGGTGGTGGTGGTGGCGGCTACGGCGGCGGCGGTGGTGGTGGCTATGCCGGCGGTGGTGGCGGCGGCGATGACTACAGCGGCGGTTGGGGCGGCGGCGGTGGAGCTGCACCCGGCAAAGCCAAGGGAAGCCGGCGAAACATCCGCGGCAAGAAACGAAGCCTCTGATTTTCGAGCCGGACGCGCCTCGCGCGCGTCCGGCTCTCGGTCGTCCGTTGCCGGTCGAACGGGCCCCGGTGATGCGTCCAGTCGTCGAGAGTCGATGAGACTCCGACAGATGAGATGCTCACGTGGGTCGAAGACCCGAGAGACTCGGCGGCCCCTCACCGAGGCAAAAGACACAGCCGGGCTGCGCCCGCCAACCAAAACACAATGTTTGCTTCGGGATGACAACGCATTTGTCGTGAATCATTCGCCCCGGCACCCCAGCACCCAGCACCCCAGAGCACTCAGCCCCCCACTCAGCCCCCACCCCCCCGCGGCGCGTCACTCCGGTATTCTGACAGGCGATGTCCGACGTACCGATCCCCGCTCCTACGCACGAGAACTACTGGGACGTCTGTCCCGACTTTCGCGCACTCTGCAAGCGCAAGCTGTCCTCCGCGGCATTTGCGTGGGCGCAGCCGCAGTTGTCGGCGATGGGAGAACAGGCCGCGACGATCGTCGCTCCGCTGGCCGCAATCGCCGATCGCGAAGGCCCGCGCCTCCTGACGCACGACGCCCGCGGCGAGCGCATCAACCGCGTCGACTACCACGCTTCCTATCGCGAGATGGAGCGCATCGCCTACGGCTCCGGCATGATCGCCATGAAGTACCGGACGCACGAGCACTCCCGTGAGTCCGCCTTCACCGGCTTCGCCCTCGGCTATCTGTTCGGCATGGCCGAATGCGGTTTGTACTGCCCGGTCTGCATGACCGACGGCGTGGCGCGCGTGCTCACGCGTCACGGAACGCAGGAACAGATCGAACGCATCGTTCCCCACCTCACGTCCACCGATCCGCAGACGCTCTGGACCGGTGGCATGTGGCTCACCGAGCGCGCCGGAGGCTCGGACGTCGGTGCCAACCAGACCGTGGCCCGCAAACATGCGGACGGCACGTGGCGTCTCACGGGTCACAAGTGGTTCTGTTCGAACGTCGACGCGCAGGCGGTGCTCGTCACCGCTCGCGTGGGTGGTGAGGGCACGAGGGGTCTGCGCACGTTTCTGCTCGAGACTCGCGGTAATCCAGGTGTGGTCATCGAGCGTCTGAAGCCCAAGCTCGGCGTACGCTCGATGGCCACCGGCGAGGTGACGCTCACCGACGCGCCTGTCGAAGAGGTCGGCGGCTTCGAGGCCATCGCCGGCATGCTCAACCTCTCGCGGCTCTACAACGCCGTGGCTTCGGTTGCGCTCATCTCGCGCGCGGTTTTGGAGTCGCGCACCTACATCGAGCAGCGACACGCGTTCGGACGGCCGGTGATCGAGTTTCCGCTGGCACAGGAGACGTTCTTCGACATCGAGGCCGAGCACGTCGGCGCAATGGTGTTGACCTTCGAAGCCGTGGACGCCCTCGGCCGCGCGGACGCGGGAGACGCCGAAGCCGCGCAACTGCTGCGCATCCTCACACCGATCGTGAAGGCGGTCACGGGCAAGCTGGCCGTGCCGTGTGTCTCCGAGGCCATGGAGCTCATCGGCGGCAACGGCTACATCGAAGAAAGCCCCATGCCGCGACTCCTGCGCGATGCGCAGGTGCTGCCGATCTGGGAGGGCACGACCAACATCCTCGTCCTCGACGCCCTCCGCGTGATGCACAAAGACGCCGGCCAGGAACTGCTCCTCTCGCGCATCCGCAAGCAGTTCCCCCGTGAAGCCGACGCTCTCGCGTACACGTTCTCGTCCCTCGACGAGCACGACGCCCGCGGTTGGATCGACCGCATGGCCCGCCTGCTGGAGCTGACTCTGCTGCTGGAGGCCGGCCATGGCGAGTACGCGAACCGCTTGAAGAATCGCCCCCTGGGGATGGCCCCCGGCGCGCGCGCGTTTTAGCCGGTACGACCGGCAGCGCTGGTTGGCATAGCCTTGGGCATGCGCGGCAGCTCCGAGGCCAACCTGCTTTCTGCCGCGCAGGCTCCTGGCTCTTCCCGAACCTGCCGGGGTCGCCACCACGGCGGAGCACCAGCGTGCGTTCGCTGTGAATCATCCGCCCTCCGCGTCCGCATCGTCCTTCTCTTGCTGGCGTTCGTCGCGGCAGTTGTCGCAGAGGCTCTTGCCTTCCCATGGCTCGAGTGCGTCGCCCGCACACTCCCCGCAGAAGGACTCCTGGCACCCTTCGCACACGCTCTTCTGTGTGTCTCCTTGTTGTTCCTCGAGGCCGCCGGCGCAGAACCAGTTGTCGCAGGAGAGGCACTGCCACTCGAAGTGCCAGCAGGTCGGGCAAAGCGGCTCACTGCAGGCAGGGCAACTGCGAAATACGCAGCGATCACACAGCAGGTCATGACAGCCGGAGCAGGGGATTGCGCAGTTGGGGCAGAGGCTCTTCTTCGCGCACTCACTGCATGCGCGCGGTTTCTGAGAGAGCGGGAGCGCGAACGAGCGACGACAGTCGTCGCAGACGTGGTCGTTCGGGGCCCATAGTCGACTCCAGTGGACCCAGGCGAGCACGCCGAGGCTGGTGATGACCAACTCGGCTTGAAGTGCGGGCCGAAAGAGGAGCGCGGTCACGCGCAGGAGCAGGCGCAGATCGTCGACCACCTGCGGCAGATGGAGATGTTTCCAGAGGAGCAGGACCGCTCGCCGGTGCGACTGGCCCAGCAACTCCGGATCGTCGCGCAAGTCCTCGCGCAGCTTTGCACTGAGTACACCAGGGCGTTCCAGAAAACCCTGGATCATCGCCTCGTCAGCTCCCCACCAATTCTGCAGGAACGGCGTCGCGTCGGCGAAGTCCGTCGCCGTGACCGTGCGACCGCCGGCGCGCCAGACGCTGGGCATCACGGCTACGGCCTCGTCGATTCCCGCTCCAACGGAAGTTGGCGGATCGTTCAACGCGTACGCCGCGAGCAGGGCATCGCGGAAGCGCGTGTTGGGAGGCAGCGGCTCGTGCGGCTCATGGGCGTGGCTGGGCGCGCGTGATGATTCATCCCACGACTCGGTCCTGAGGGGGCAGGTTGGTGAGTCCGCGGTTGCCGGCTCGTGTGCGAAATAGCAGGTGTTGGTGCGCACCACGAGATGCACGCGCTCCAGACACTGCGGACAAACCGTTCGCATTGAGGAGACCGCTTCGTGAGTCGTTTCGCCCGCGGGCACGGGCGCACCCGCACGGAACAGATCGATCGCCGAGTTCATGACCAGCAACTCCGCTCACGTGCAACGCCGATCCAACAGACAGACTTCCATCGCTCAACGGCCTCGCACGAAAAACGCACTACACTGCGGATCAGGAGCAACGACATGAATCTTCGTGACACAGCCCCCAGCTTCACGGTCAGCGATCTCGAGAAGAGTCTGGCCTGGTATCGCGATGTGCTCGGTTTCACGGTCAAGGAGCGTTGGGAACAGGATGGCAAGCTTCTCGGCGTGGAGATCGTCGCGGGTCACGTCCTGTTCATGCTCGGTCAGGATGATTGGCAGAAGGGCCGGGATCGTGTGTATGGGCAAGGCGTGCGCATGTTCTGCACGACTGGCGACGACGTCGATCAACTCGCGGCGACGATCAAGTCGCGTGGCGGGACGCTGACGCAGGAGCCCAAGGACCAGCCCTGGGGTACCCGCGAATTCGCCGTCGAAGATCCGGACGGCTACAAGATCTCCATCGGTCAGGAAAAGAAGTAGCTCGTCGGCGATCCCAACGCCGTCTACGTAGGGGTCTTCGTCAGAGGGTGAATCGCCAGAATCCGACGCTTCGGGTCGCCCTGCTCTCCCTGGCTCAAAGCCGAGGCCTGCCCCCCCGTCCATTGCGCCGCCAGAAGCGGCGCCCGACCCACGAGGCGAAGGCCTGACCCCGCGTCAAACTGCAAAGTGAGGGTCTGACCCCGCGGACATCCGCGCGTCCCGCTCGCCGCGGCGAAGCGACGAACTCTGTCGAGACAACGTCCATGTAGTCAGCAAGTTAGGCGCGAATAGCGAAGGCCTGCCCCCGCGGTTGGTGCTTAAAAAGGCGAAGGCCTGACCCCGCGTGTTGGAAAGAAAAGCTTGCAAGCGATTAGGTGTTGTAGTTAACTACAACACATGACGTGCGATGCCGCATTTTTCGTGGGGCGTTGATTTGGAAGGCCGAATGGAACGCGAGTGGAACGATAGCCAGCCGATCTACCGACAGATCCGCGACCGGGTGGTCGCGATGATTCTGGACGGGGTGCTCAATGAGGGCGATCCGTTGCCTTCTGTGCGCACTGTCGCGGCCGAGTATCGGGTCAATCCCATCACGGTGCTCAAGGGCTATCAGCAATTGGTCGACGAGCAGCTCGTCGAGATGAAACGAGGTCGGGGCATGTACATCAATGCCGGCGCGCGCGAGCTGCTGCTGCAGGGCGAGCGCCAGAAATTTCTGGCGGAGCAATGGCCGAGGGTCTACGCGACGATTCAACGCCTCGGCCTGGCACCGGAGGAACTGTGGGCGACCACCGTCGCAGAGGGCCGGCCGCCATCGGTTGAACCCGAGGAGGAGAGCTGAACGCCATGGCGAGCATCGAAGCACGTGGCCTCCGCAAGTCGTTCGGCTCGACCATCGCACTGGATGGCGTCGATCTGCACGTCGAGGAAGGACGCATCCTCGGCTTGATTGGTCCCAACGGCGCAGGCAAGAGCACCGCCCTGAATGCGATCCTCGGCCTGATTCCTTATCAGGGTGAGCTGAAGGTGCTGGGACGCAATCCCTGGACCGAGCGCGAACAACTCATGCGCGACGTGTCGTTCATCGCGGATGTGGCCGTGCTGCCGCGCTGGATCCGTGTCTCGCAGGCCATCGACTACGTCGCGGGCGTGCATCCGCGCTTTCGGCGGGCGAAAGCGGAGGCGCTGCTCGCGAAGACGGCCATCAAACGCAACAGTAAGGTCCGCGAGCTGTCGAAGGGGATGGTGGCGCAACTGCACCTGGCCCTGGTCCTGGCCATCGACGCCAAATTGCTGGTGCTGGATGAGCCGACACTCGGACTCGACCTTCTCTATCGCAAGCAGTTCTACGACTCCCTGCTCAACGACTATTTCGACCGCAGCCGTACCATTGTGATCACCACGCATCAGGTGGAAGAGATCCAGGACGTGCTCACGGATCTGATGTTCATCGACCGCGGCCGCATTGTGCTCACATGCAGCATGGAGGAGTTCGAGTCGCGCTATGCGCAGGTGATGGTGAGTCCCGAGCACCTGGCCACGGCCCGGCAGTATGGACCGATTCACGAACGCTCATTGTTCGGCCGTAGCGTCCTGCTGTTCGACCACGCCGACCGCCAGCAACTCGCTGCGCTGGGCGAGGTGCGCACGCCCAGCATCGCCGATCTGTTCGTTGCCGTCATGGGCAATCAGCCGGCCCAGTCACAAGGAGCCTCGCGATGAATCTTCCATCGAGCACCATGCCGGATCTCCCGATTGAGTCGCAGGACACGACGGATACCCAGCAGCCGACACGGCCGCTGTATTGGTCGATCCGTCGTGAGCTGTGGGAGAACCGCTCCATCTACATCGCGCCTTTGGTGGCCGCGGCTCTGTTCCTCTTCGGATTTCTGTTCAGCACGATCAGGCTGCCGCAAACCATCCGCGGGTTGTCGGCGCTCGACCCGGTTCGGCAGCGCGCGGTGTTGACCCTGCCGTATAGCGCCGCTGCGTCGCTGATTCTCCTGACGGGGTTCGTGGTGGGAATGCTCTACTGTCTCGACGCGCTCAATAGCGAGCGTCGCGATCGCAGCATTCTCTTCTGGAAGTCCCTGCCGGTCTCCGATCGGACGACAGTGCTTGCGAAGGCGGGCATCCCCATGGTGGTGTTGCCTCTGCTCACGTTCCTCATGGCCCTGGCCCTGCAATGGGTGATGTTGCTGCTGAGCACCGCCGTGCTTGCGGTGAACGGTCTGAGCCCCATCCCTCTATGGACCCGCGTGCCGGTGTTCCAGTTGACGCTGGTGATGTTCTACGGCCTGACCATCCATGCGCTTTGGTTTGCGCCCCTCTACGGCTGGCTGCTGCTCGTTTCGGCGTGGTCGCGTCGCGCGGCGTTCTTGTGGGCGCTGCTCCCGTTCTTTGCCCTCCTGGTCGTCGAACGGCTGGCACTGGGAACGTCGTATGTCGCTTCTCTGATGAAGTACCGCCTGATGGGCGCTATGGCCGAGGGGTTTCAGAACGCCGGCAGCGCTCCGGTCAGCCGGCTCTCTCAACTCACGCCCGGAACGTTTCTGAGCGCACCGGGACTCTGGATCGGACTGGCCTTGGCCGTGGCTTTCCTGGCCCTGGCCATGCGGCTGCGCCGCGATCGCGAACCGATCTGATCTCTCATCCTCGGGAAGGAGAACGAACCATGCTCACGCCTCTCTTACTGTTGCACATCTCCGCGGCCACCGTGGGGTTGCTGTCGGGTTATCTGTCGATGGGACTGCGCAAAGGATCTGGCCTGCATCGCGCGTCAGGGAGCGTCTTCTTCGTGTCGATGCTCATCATGTCCTCGACGGCGGCCGTCATCGCGAGCGTCTTCAAGCCGATCATGCTCAATGTCATCGTCAGCCTGCTCACGTTCTACCTCGTGTCCACGGCGTGGTGGGCGTCCCGGCGTAAGGAGGGCGGAACGAACGCCTTCGATCTGGGTGCGCTCGTCTTCATTCTGGCCGTCGGCGTCTCCGGAATCGCCTTTGGCTTCGAAGCCGCGAACAGTCCGACAGGACGCAAGGATCAGATGCCGGCGGCTCTGTACTTCTTCTTCGGCACTGTGGCGTTGCTGTGTGCGGTGACGGATGTGCGCATGCTCGTGCGCAAAGGCCTGTTCGGTACACAGCGCATCGTGCGGCATTTGTGGCGTATGAGCCTGGCTCTATTGATCGCCACGCTCTCCTTCTATCCAGGGCAGGCAAAGCTCTTCCCCAAATGGCTGCGCGAGACCAATCTGCTGATGACGCCGCACGTACTGCTCATCGGCGCGATGATCTTCTGGATGGTTCGCATGTCGGCTCGTAAACGAGCTCAACGCAAGCAGGCCATGGTGAACCGACTCTCTCTTTCGGTGGTCCCGGCTCCCATCGCCGCGGACTGAGCTACCATCGGGCATGCTCCACGGAGGAAGGTCGCCCGCAATCTCGCGTTGGCTCGTGTTCGTGGTGCTGGGAGGATTGGCCATGAACGTCGGTGCGGCGGACTCCGATCGCGCGTCGCTCATCGGCGCGAACACGGCGCTGGCGGTCGAGCTCTACAAACGCCAAGCCTCTTCCGGCACGGGCAATCTCTTCCTCTCGCCCTACAGCATCTCCGCGAGGTCCGCTTCGCCGTCGCCGCTCACGTCCGCCAGCACGGCTCCCCAGGCCAAAGCCAGCCGGCTCCCGTGAAAGAGGGCGTTCTCCCGAGTGGCGGCGGTGTGGAAGGGAGTGGTCCATGCGGCCTTCATGTAGATGGCGTTTGTGAGGACGACACGCGTGTCCGCATCGATCAGACCGGGTCCGATGAGGTCGCGGATCTTCTTGCGCGTCACGTCCTCGACCCAGGAGTTGATCCGCTTGCGCGAAGGCTCGGCTGCACGCTTGAAGTCGAGACTCTCGATGGCCGCGCTGAATTGACGCTTCGCGAGCTCGAGAACTCGGGCCGTAGCTCGATGTCCTTGGCGGCCCAGACGCCGTCCGCGCGGGATCGGCCATGGCGCCCAAGCAGGTCGAGCTCTTCAACGCCGACCATCCGTTCCTCTTCCTCATCCGCCGCAATCAGAGCCGCAGCGTGCTGTTCATGGGACGAGTGATGGCGCCGTGACTGTCGGCCTCGCAAGCGCCAAGCGCCGGGAGACCGAAACGCTGCGTGCAACTGTGGAGCGGTGGGCTTTAGCCCTCCGGGCGCTCGCGAAGAGTGTGCCGCAGTCGCGTGAGGCTCTCGGGACTCTCGTGCCGAAAGCCGCGTGCTTCGTCGAAGCCGAGACGGCAGAGGGGAAGCGCTTCGCGAGAGCCCGGAGGGCTAAAGCCCACCGCTCCACAGCAACCGTTCTATCCTCTGTGTCTCAGTGCCTCTGTGGTGAACCGTCTCCCGAAGAAACAGCGTTAGAGTGTGCGCATGGCCTCCAAGCAACGACCCGCCTCCGCCAAGTTTGCGAAACGAAAGGCCGCGGCCCGGATGACGGCGGGCAAGAAGGCCGACCCCAAGAAGAAGCTGGGTCCGAAGAAAGTGCGCCATCGCAAAGGAGCGCCTCCGGAATGAAAGTCGGCGAGCGATGCTCTCGATTGCGAAGAGCGGAGCACGCGTGAAGATCCTGGAGACGGCGGACATCAATCGGGTGTGAGCTCAGTCGTACCGCGCGTCCACGAACCAGTCTGCTCCTGACTGGTACATCCGATAGACGCCGCCGCGCTCGAGCTCCACGTCCCAGTATTCGCGGGAGGCTGGTGCGTCGCTCCACCAGCCGGCTTCGACGCGCCAGGGTCCGGACGCCACGCGGACGTTGCCGGAGAGATCGCCCTGGCCGTTGATGGCGGTGATGTGAGTGTCGCCGTCGCTCTCGCGGGTGAGCACTTCCACGGGAAGGGCCGGGCGGAAGACGCGCACGGCCAGCAGGCCGCGGCTCTTCTCCGGCCTGCGCCGCGCATCCGGAGGAGGTGGAGGCGCGTAGTCCCCAACCGCGTAGCGCTCGGGGAGGTGGCCGTCGACGGACATGGCCATGCCCACGCGGCCATCGCCGAGGAGTGAGACCAGGCGGGCGATGGTCGTGGCCAGTTTCTCGGGCGACAAGGCCGGCGGACCGAAGAGGGAGAGCTGGGCGCGCCGGGGGCGATCGGGATGCGCGGCGAGCATGAATCCAACCACCGGCGCGCCGGGCGGATTCTTCTCCAGGTCGAGGCGCAGAAGGGTGAGCATGGTCTTCACGTCGCGCGTGGGCGCAGGCAGATCGATGGCGCGGGAGTAGAAGCCGTCGGGCTCGAGAGTCAGCGTGAGCTCGAGCCGCTTGCACGCGAAGCCCTGCAACTCCATTCGCTGACTGAGCCGGTCCAGCGCGGCGTTGGCGATGAAGAGAAAGGGCTCGAGCGCGACCAGCGGCCACTCCAGGTCCGTCCCTTCGCGGAACTCCGGTGCCAGCGCGCGCGGAATGAGCGGGCGTGGATCGATGCCGCGCGCGGCGTAGTGGAGCTCGCGTCCCAGCTCGCCGAGGCGCGTGGCCACTTCGCTCTCCGGCAATCGGGCCAGCTCGCCGATCGAGCCGATGCCCCAGCGCGTCAGTGTGGCCGCGGCGTCGAGTTGCGGTGAGAGTCGCGTGAGGGGCAACGGCGCCAGGAACTCGGATTCGCATCCCGCCGCGACGATGGTCGGAGACTTCGGCAGCTCCGCCGCCACGCGCGCCGCCAGCTTGCTCGCGGCGATGCCGATGCGCACGGGCAGGCCGATCTTCGCCGCAGCGTCGATGGCCGCGCGTGCGAGTGCGTGCTCCGCCGCGAAAGCCGTTGGCGCGTTGTCTGTTGATGACGGCCGGTTGGCGGAAGAGCGACCAGCGGTTCCTGCGGAGTCGTCGTGTGCTGGAGATGGCTCCTCCGACAACCGGCAACCGGCAACCGCCAACCGATAGTGACGCTCCATCCCCGTCACGTCCGCGAACACCACACCCTCTCCCGCATCTTCAATGCGCGGGGAGAACGACTCGGCCACGTCGAAGAGTGCTTCCTGCGCGGTGCGCTCGCACTCGGGATCGCGCGAGCGCGCGATGAGCTTGGGCAGGATCGAGCGCGCCTGCGCGAGGGACAGGCCGGGACGGATCCCTTTCGTCCGCGCCCGGCGCGTGGCCGCCACGACGTGGATGTGGTTCCCGTTGCCCTCCACGATGGCCACGGCTTCTTCCAGCAACGAAGGCTCGCTGCGCAAACGCGCGGCGAGAGGGAACATGGGAACGAAGAAGCAGGCGATGCGAGTCATGCTGCGCCGTCTGCGCGGCGGTTGCCGGTTGGCGGTTGCCGGTCTGCGGGTCCCGGCGCGGGTCCGAGTCGTCGAGTCGTCGAGTCGTCGGGTCGTCGAGTGTTTAGTTTCTCAGGTTCTCCGCTCTTTGAGCTCACGAGCTCACGACCTGCCGAAGATTGCGCGGTGATCCCCTCGACGACTCGACGACTCGACGACTTGACGACCCCAGTCGGCATGACCGGAGCATGAGTCAGCGACTCCTCCATCGGAAACTTCTGCGTGCTCTGGGTTCCCGGTTTCAGGTGCCGGTGCTTTTCGAGAGTGAGATTCATCTCGACGGATTGGAGCAATCGAGGGGAGCAGCCCTGGCCGATCCAGCGCGTCTTCGAGAACGCGGCCTTCAGCACCGCCTCGCTGGCCGTGCCGGTGAGGGGATAGGGTGACGAGACGAGCATGGCCGCGCCGTGAGCCTGTGCGGTGCGCGCCAGACGCACCCAGGCCGCATCGGGTGCGCGCCGTCCTCGCAGCGGGTGCAGGCCCACGTCGACGACGACCAGTTGGAAGCCGGTGGCGGTGATCATCTCCGCGCTCATGACCGCCTCCTTGACGGTGCGAGGCCGCACCCACAGGAGGCGCCGCAGATCGACGCCGTTCGCTTCCGCGAGTTGCGGATCGAAGTGATCGCCGAGGTCGACCAGGGCCGCGACCTCTCCCATCGTCGTGGCCGCGGCCAGCGCGGAGAGGACGATCGAGAACCGTCCCGCCGCGCGCCGGGACACCAACTCCACCAGCTTGCCCCGCTGCAGACCGCCGCCGAGGAGCGTGTCGATGGCGTCGAGCGTCGTGGGGATGAGGTCCGACCGCTCGCGCTCCTGGTTGGAGAGGTGCCGGAGCAACTCCGCGCCACTGCGCACCTTCGCCGCCACCGCCGGATCGAGCGCCGCCCGCAAGAGCCGCAGAGCCTCGCGCGGCCCACTCTCTACCAACGGTGGATCGGGGACCAGGCTGGGGGTCGCGCGGCTCGTGGGAAGGTCGAGAAGTTGGAACTGCCAGGAGAAAGGAACGGCCGCTGACACGCCCTACAACTTAGGCGGTAACGAAGCGTAAATCAAGATGGGGAAATCGTGCACTCGTGCCGTCTACGGGTCCACGAAACTCCAGGCTGCCGTTCAACTGGGGATTCCAAGTATCGTGCTCAAGCATGAGCGACCGCGCGACAATCTTCATTGACGGGAACAATTGGTATCACTCCATCGCTGCTGCGGGAGTGCAGGATCGCGGACGCCTCGACTACCGCGCGATCAGCCTCAAGCTCCTGGGTCCCCGAACGTGGATCGAAACGCGGTACTACATTGGTCGTGTCTCACAAATCGGCAATGCTCAGCTCTACGCGGATCAGAGAAGATTCGTCGCCTCGTTGACCGCCGCCGATTCCAGAATATCCGTGCATTTTGGTCGACTCGAACCGAGGACGCACGACAATGCGGCCGCGATAGAGCTTCAGCGATATCTTGCGAAGCTACCGTCCCGAATCGACCCGACGCTCTATCGAGAGTTAAGCGACATCGCTCACCGTCATCGCAAGTCGCAGGTCATGGTTGAGAAGGCGGTGGACGTCAACCTGGCGATTGACCTCGTGGTCATGGCGGAACGGGATGAGTTCGATGCAGCGTATCTACTTTCAGCCGACGGAGACTTCACGCCCGCTGTTGCAGCAGTTCGCGCCTACGGAAAAAAGGTCTACGTCATCTCGCCGGCATCAGGAGCCCAGTTGGCGGCGGTCGCCAACGCATTCGTTCCCCTAAAGCGTGATTGGTTCGATGACTGCTACCGTTCCTAGCGGACTCAAAAAAAAACCCCGGCGTGTGGCCAAAGCCAGACTCCGGGGGGCTCAACGCTGAGTTCCCCATGGGGTTCAGCACCGACGAGGCTAGCTCGCGCGGGCATCTCTGTCAACGTGTCGATGGTGTTAGTTCTTCCGATCCGAGGGTCTTCAGGACGGCAACACGAGTTTCTCGAGCACGCTCTCCAATGTGTAGCCGTCGAGGTCCGCATAGAGGTGCTGTTCGGTGACCGAGAGCGTGAGGCGGGCGCGACGGCCCAGGCGTTCGGCGAGCTCGCCCACGAAGCGGCGGTCCAGCACATAGAGCGCGAGCTCTTCGCGGCGGTGGACTTTCTTCCCGTCGAGCAGGGCCAGGAGTTGGCGGGGGTCGCGATGGGTGTAGACGGCCACGTGCTCGGCGAGCTTGCTGGCGCGGTGCAGACGGTCCGCGTCGGGCAGGCCGACTTCGATCCAGGAGGTGATGCGTCCCGTGAGGTCGCGGACGAGCACGGCCGGCTCGTCCCCCGCGGACACGCCTTGAGTCAACTCGATCCCCTCGGTGTATTCGAGGCAGTACGCAAGCAGGCGCGCCACCATGTACTCGGCCGACTCCGACGGATGCTGGGCCATCTTCAGCTCGAACGTCTCATAGACGCCGCGGTCGACGTCCGAGAGCTCGACGGTGATGTTGAACATGGTCGCGGTCTGGGCCATGGGGCGAGCCTACCTCTTTTGTTCTCGTCTTCGGTCGTTGGACTTCGGTCGTCGAGTCTTCGAGTCTTCGAGTCGTCGAGTCGTCGAGTCTTCGAGTTGGTGACTCTTCTTGGGAATGAGAGAAGTCTCACAGTCTCATAGGCTCACAGTCTCATAGGGGATTGGCCACGGACGTCTGTGAGACTGTGCACCTATGAGCCAATGCGACTCCTCGACGACTCGAAGACTCGAAGACTCGACGACGAGAAAGACGAGAAAGACGAGAAGACGAGAAGACGAGAAGACGAGAGAAAGAAACGCCGGTCAATGCGTTTCCACGGGGCCGAGCCAGCGGTCGGTCCAGGCCAGCATCTCGCGGACGGTGCTGGCGTAGTCGGCGGGGAGGTGACCTCCGGCGACGATGACGTGGCGCTTGTTCGCGGGCGGCGTGCCGAGGAGGTCGAAGTAAGGACGCTGCGATGTCTCGTACGGGCGGGTGAAATCGTGTTGTCCATTGACCAGCAGCACGGGGATCGTGACGCGCGGAAGATAGTTCTGCGGCTGGACCTCGGGGGGAAAGGTGCTTCTCCACATTCCTCCGGCCAGCAGTGTGGCGGACTTGAAGCGCGGCTCGATGGCCAGCGCGAACGGTGCGTGGCTGGCCCCGAGGCTGAGACCGTGGTACGCGACTTTCTGGGAGTCGAGGTCCTTGCGGGTGGCGACGTAGTCGAGCGTGCGGCGCACGTCTTTGATGCGTTGGATGCGCAGGTCGCGGTTCGCGCGAGGGCCGCTGGGTGGGGAGCCCATGCGCTCATACGTTCCCTTGTAGACGGGGTAGGCGACCGCGCGTCCGCTGTGGATGAAGAACTCCACCCACGTCAGCCAGAGATTCCGGCTGGAGCGGAACAGCGCTGCGTCCGAGCCCGGGAAGAAGACGATGGTCTGGTAGGGCGGCTTTGCGTTCTTGGGGACGAAGAGATAAACGGGCACCCGCTCACCGGGATAGGCCGCGTCGAACGAGATCTTCTCGCGCCTCCAGGCGCGGTGAGTGTCGTCGATGCTCTCGGTTTTCGCATTCAGTGGCGCAGGGTCGTACTCGAAGAGGCTCGCGTACGCGCGGAAGACTGCATCGTCGACGGGAGGCGGGAAGTCTCTGGTCTCCGGCTGCACTTCGCGGAGCATCTCCGCGGTCAGCGGCGGCGTCTGGCGGATGAGCCGGACTCCGACGCCGCGGGGACGCTCGATCGGTGCCTGAGCTTCGGGCTCCAGATAGGAGTACGACGGATCGAGCCATGAGCCTCCCATGACGTAACGCTGATTGCCGCCTGGATTGAGGCACCACTCCTTTACATTACCGGCCGTGTCCTGCGTGCCGTAGGCGCCCACTCCGTCGAGCGATCCGACGGGCACGGTTCCGGCGCTGGCGAAGTTGCTCACGTTGAGGATGTCCGAGAAGAGCGCGAGCTCTCCCTGGGAGCGCATCCAATGGAACACGGTCGGGAGACTCTTGCCCACGAATTCCGCATAGGCCGCGGCCTCGTACCAACTGATGCCTTCGACGGGGTGATCATCCTTGCCGGCGGGATAAGTGCCGAGCTGCCACTGCGCGGGACCGGGACGCCCGGTCGCGTCGACGAAGGCGAGCATGGCCTCTTCCCACGGGAGTGTGTGGGCGTTCTTCACGATGGGATGTTTCCACAGCTCCTTGCGACGGTAGCCGCCCGCGGAGAGGAACTCCCGGTATTGGCGATTGGTGACTTCGGTACGGTCGATCCAGAAATCCGGAAGAGTGACGCGCTCGTTCTCGAAGACGGCCTCGCCACGCGGGACGAACACCATCCCCGGCGACGTATCCGCCTTGCGGTGCAGGCGAAACGACAGTTGAAGATCGGGCGAGGGGGCCACTTCGAGGGGAACGTGGCCGTCGAGGCTCACGCGAAAACGGAGCGCGGCGATGGGCAGGTCAGTCGGCGGGATGGGTGTTCGTCCGAGGACGATCCACTCCGCCTTTGCTTCGCGGTAGCCTTTGACGGACACCTCCGCGCCCGTGGGCTCGCTGACGAAGGAGATTGGTGCGGCGATGTTGGACCAGTGCTGCGCGAGTTGCGGATCGTCTGGGGCGATGGCCAGCGCCTTTCGCGTCAGACGCCAGGCCGGATCGATTTCCTGCGCGTTGGTCATCCTCTCGATCTCGGGGAGTGCGACATGGCGCACCCAGCGCAGTCGCGAATCGCGACGCCACCAGACGAAAGCCGCGGTCCCCAACAGCGCAATGGCCACAATCGCGGCGACCAGCAGCGCTTTGCGCGGCTTGGCCCTGGCGCGGTCGGAGCGAATGGCTTCCAGCTCGGCGTGAAGCTCGACGGCCGAGGCGAAACGGCGCCCCGGTTCCTTGGCCAGACAACGGGTGATGGCGCGGAGCAACCGTGTCGGACGATCGTCTGCAGCGCGGAGGGGTACGGGATCGTCGCGAAGGATCGCGGCGATCGTCTCGAGCGGGGCCAGTGCTCCGAAGGCACGACGCCCGCTCAGTAATTCATAGAACAGCACGCCGAGGGAGAACACATCGGAGCGGGCATCGACGGGCCGGCCTTGAACCTGCTCGGGCGACATGTAGCCGACGGTGCCGAGGATGGCTCCCGGCGCGGTCTCCGGTGCCTCCCATTTTTCGGTCGGCGTGTCGGCGGACTGACTGGAGGGAGGAGCGGTGAGACGGGCCAGGCCGAAGTCGACGACTTTCACGCGGCCGGAGTGGCTGAGCATGACGTTGCCCGGTTTGATGTCGCGGTGGACGATTCCGGCCTGGTGTGCGGCGGCGAGGGCGGCGGTGGTCTGGAGGGCGATGTCCAGGAACCTGTCGAGTGGCATCGGCTTGCCGGCGATGGCGCTCAAGGGCACGCCTTCCACGAGCTCCATGACGATGAAGCGATGCTCGTCCTGATGGTCGATGTCGTAGATGGTCACGATGTTCGGGTGGTTGAGCGACGAGGCGGACTTGGCCTCGAGAAGGAAACGCCGGACGCTCTCTTCCCGGCGTGCCGCATCGAGCGGGAGGATCTTGATGGCCACCGCGCGGCCGAGCCGCGTGTCCCGGCCGAGGTACACCTCGCCCATGCCGCCGGCACCGAGGCGTGACTCGATTGTGTAGTGCGAGAGTGTCTTTCCGATCATGCCCGGCGAGTGATCGGCATGATATCGCGGCCGGTACGACCGGCTGCGCTTGCTGGCCTAGCCTTGGGCACGTGCGGTCGCTCCGAAGGCAATGCACTTGCGGTCGCACAAAGGCTCATGAGGACAGGGTTTGGTTGTCAGTTGTGCCTCGTCGCACCACAGCGCGGGCCGCGCCCGCCTATCCAGCGAGCATTGGCCTGTCGTCCCTCGCTCGACGCTGCCAAGAAACTCCCAATGTTTGCAGGATCAAAATGCACACTCGTCGGAGGCTGCATCGCCCCCCTCATCCGGCCGATGGCCACCTTCTCCCCCCAAGAAGCCGGGGGGAGAAGGCTCTCGATTTTCGTTCTCGCGATGAACCGCTCCTGATCGCGACGCACCCACACCGAGAGCCTTCTCCCCTCCGCAGAGGGGAGAAGGTGCCGAAGGCGGATGAGGGGTCTCCCTCGTGGCAGGTACGCAGCCTTCTGTTTCTTGCTCTCGAGTGCGCCGCAGCGAGCGAAGAAACTCGCACGCAGTAGTAAGGATCGCGTCACGAATGGATCACCCTTAACCGACAACCGACAACGAACAACCAGCCCTGCGATGAATACAAACATGAGCACGTGGGTCAACCCAATGGGTCCAAAGTTGACCGCTGGCTTTCGTGCTGACCCGGAAGGGAGCCCTCCGCTCTAGTGAAATCAATGATTTACGTGTGGCACCTCTCCTGCGATGACGGGCCCCATCCAGTCTTTTGTGTGTCTTGGTGATTTTTGCCTTCAACCATCTTCAAGGAGAGTTTCAATGCATCGTCGTTTGATCCTGGTGTCCCTTGGTGTCCTGCTCACGGTTGGTAGTGTCATGGCTCAGGAACGCGAAGTCGGGAAGGGTCTGCAGGACCGCCCGGACCGCGAGTCGTTGCGGATGTGCGGAACGCGCGAGGTCACGGAAGAAGAAGCCCTCTCGCTCGAAGCGCACACGGAGATGTTGTTGTCGCAGCGGAGCGTCGAAGATCGCTTCCGCATTCAGTCCAGCGCGACGACCGTCACCGTCAACGTGTATTTCCACGTCGTCACCAGCTCGACGGGCGCAGGCGCCGTGAGCGACCAGATGATCGCGGATCAGATCCGCGTGTTGAATGATTCGTACAGCGGATTGACGGGCGGCGCGAACACGCGCTTCCGCTTCGCGCTGGCGGCCACGGATCGCACCGCGAACAGCACCTGGTTCAACGCCAGCGCTGGCTCCAACGCCGAGAAGGCGATGAAGACTGCTCTGCGCCGCGGTGGCGCTGGAGACCTGAACTTCTACACGACCAACGGCGGCGGCCTCCTCGGTTGGGCGACGTTCCCCAGCTCCTACGCCAGCAACCCGTCGTATGACGGCGTGGTCTGCCTCTTCTCCTCGCTTCCGGGCGGCAGCGCCGTCCCGTACAACGAGGGCGACACGGGCACGCACGAGGTCGGTCACTGGCTCGGCCTGTACCACACGTTCCAGGGCGGTTGCTCGAAGAACGGCGACTTCGTCAGTGACACGCCGGCCGAGCGCTCCGAGGCCTATGGATGCCCGGCCGGTCGCAACACGTGCGCGGGCAACAAGTACCCGGGCAACGACCCGATCGAGAACTTCATGGATTACACGGACGACTTCTGCATGTACAAGTTCACGGCAGGCCAGGCCACGCGCGCCGGCTCGCTTTCGGGAACGTACCGCGGACTGTAAGATGAATCAGCGGGCAGCCCGCGGCGCTTTCGCCCGGGCTGCTCGCTTCATCGAGCCGTGAGGTCTTGCGTTCCATGATCTTCTTCCTGCTCCTTTCCATTCTCACGAAAGCCGATGTTCCCCGCGTGACTGCCGAGGAACTGCGCGCGATGCTCGAGCGCGGCGAAGCCGTGGCGGTCGATGTGCGCGGCAGTGTTCCGTACGAGCTGGGTCACCTTCCCGGCGCTTTCTGGATGCCTTTGGGCGTGTTGAATCAGCGCGCGGGGGAGTTGCCCGAGGGCAAGACCATCGTCGCCTATTGCACCTGCAAGGCGGAGGAGACCAGTCTCGAGGCAGCGCTGGTGCTCCTGAAGCTCGGCCAGCCCAAGGTGGCAGTGCTGCACGGCGGCTATCCGGCCTGGCTGGCGGCGGAGTTCCCGGTGAGCTCCACAAGGGGTGAGCGAAGGATTCCGGCAGCGGTCTCCTGCAGCGGCGAGCTGAAGTCGATCGAGGGTGAGGTGAGTGAATACCGGCGCGGGCAGGACAGTACGGTTCTGCGAGTGGGGACGGAGACGGTGACGCTCGCGCACGCAGGCAGCGAGGATCCCTCACGCTTTTTCCTCATCCACGGCAGCCCGTTGGCCGCGAACGACTGGAACCGTATCGAGGCGAAGAAGGGTCAGGCGCTGCCGGGGATGAAGGCGGTCGCCTGGATCTGCAGCGGTGGCCAGACCTTCGTCGACTGGCTCCCTGCACGCTGAATCGGTTGCCTGAGGATTGTAACCTGGCACGAGGGTTTATGGGTCCTTGCATGACGGAGCCGAGAGGTTGTTGGGCTCGGCCGCGTTGCGGAGGTCTAAACGTCCACCGGAGATGGAAAGGTTGCGGAGTGCGGCAATCGGCTCGGCCGATTCGACGAGGCACTTCTTGATCTTGCTCGCGGTGGGGGACAGATGGTTCCCCCAGATCAGAGCCGCCGCGCCGGCGACGAAGCCGGCGGACATCGACGTCCCTGTCATGCAGCAGTGGAGATCGTTGATGACGGTGCTGAAGATGCCGCGCGGCGAGGTCTTGCAAATATCACCGCAGGGCGCGGAGGTCAGCGCCGCAGAGCCCGGTGCGGCCAAGTCTATGTGATCCTTGCCAAACGCCGTATAGATGGGGACGGTATCGTCGCACGCGGTGGCCATTACCGTGATGAGATTGTCTATGCTCTTTGGTGCTGACGGGTGCTGTAGTGCTGCCGGGTACATAGGGTTTTGCGCGAGATCGAGTCCGGAGTTGCCCGCCGCCGTGACGAAGAGGATTTCGGGGTTCTTCCTAAACTTCTGTTCGAGGATCCTGCTCGATTCTCGACATGAGGTTCCCCACGCCAGCACGATAATGTTCGGCGGCGGATTCTGTGCCAGTGCATCGTCGAGCTTGCCCAACGCCTTGTCGAGATCTCCCTGCCCAGAGTTGGTAAAGGAGTATCCGAAGAGCTTCACGTCCCACACCACTCCGACGACCCCTCCATTGCCTTGCATCGCGCCGATGATGCCGGCGATGTGCGTTCCGTGACCATACAGGTCGGTGTCGGGTAAGCTGGCCGGAAGATCGCGATGAGGCGCAATCCCGGAATCGATGATTGCGACGCGGATGGTTTTCGCGTTCTCCGGGTGAGCATAGTCCCAGGCCGACTCCGCTCGGATGGTTTTCAGTCCGCATTGCGCGTTGAAGTCGCCGTCGGAGGGCGTCTTGAGAAGAGTGACCCGCGCGTTGCCGTCATAGGCCTCGATCAATTCGCGTTGCTGTTCCAGAACATTGATCACCTCCCTGGCCGGTGCGTTCTTGACCAGAAGGAGTGTTGGCGACGGGTCCTCAAAACGGGGCGGTCCGCTCAAGTCCCCAAGAATCTTCTTCAATTGATCCTTGGAGCTCCGGTCTTTCACCCAGACGATGAATTCGTTCGGAATCGCATCCAAACACGAAGTGCTCTCGGGCGTCTTCTGAGTCACGGCGGCCTGCGGCGGCGGTGGGCGCAAGCACGAGCAGGCCACGGCCGTGCCGAGGATCAGCGCCAGACAGAGAGTGCGAAGACTGTGCTCGATCATGATGGCCCCTCCTACGGGAACTGTACCGGACCACAATTGGAGCCGCCGACGCGCGCCAGCAGTACCGAGGGGTCGCCGGGAGCAATCGCGCCCTGGAGCAGCTTGTGGGGCACCGGGGGATCGTTGGGTGGATCGTCGTAGGCTTTGTAGTAAAGCGCAAAATGATGGTCCGTACAGCAGATGTGATGCGCCTGCTTCGAGCAATCCACTTCGGTCTTACAGACGTCGTTCGGGAAGAGATCCTCTTTCGGGACATGGGCCAGCAGCGCGGTGACCACTTTCCCTGTTTTCGGAGTGATCGTCAGGAGGACCTGCAAGTCATTCGTTTCGGCATCTCGGACCGCGAAGGTCAGCCCGGAGCCGAGGATCGTCGAGACGACTTGCAGTTCCTGGGGGATCCGGGTCTCCAGATTGCTGTGGAACAGTACGCCCGGCTCGAACCGCCATCGATCGACACTATTGTAGCGGATGCTGAGTTTGCCGTTCGGAAGTTTCAGGCGTGAATTGATGCGCTCCTTGAGTGACGCGGGCCGCTTGTCCAAATGCAACTCCGCCGGTTCCTTGTGGGGGCCGCCCAAGATGCGCGGCCAGATGTCGCGTATGCGGGGTACGCCGTCGATGGCGTCTTCAAGCGAACCTTCCTTTACCGATGTGACCTCGAGCAGACGCTCGTTGAGGACAATGACGCTGTAATACTTCCCACCGTAACCGACCATCCGTTTCACAGGGAGGGTGTTTATGGGCAACTGCGTGATTTCGTATGGAGTCTCCTCGACTGCGAGATAGAGGTTGTGTTCGGGGTTGAGCGGTCCGGACGCGTTGGAGCGCCCTTGCGGGAACACGACGGCCTTCGGAGGGCTCGCCGCGTCTGGCCGGAGGATCAGGCAGATGCCCGTGAGCACGATGTGGGAGAGGATCTCGTTCATGGCGTTCCTCCTCTGGCGCGTCTTCCAGTTGGTGAATGGTCCGTGATGGGGAGAGAGGCGCTTCCGTAGATCTGGAATCCTGCCCACGCCAGCGGATCGCCGCCACGATCGCGTGCGATGGCCTGCCGTTGCACGAGGGGTAAGGCTTCGGCCGGTGGAAGGCCGGCCACCACCGCTCGTGCGAACGGGTTCATCAACTGATTCGTGGCGCGATCGTCGACCGGCAGAAGCGATCCGGCCACCGAGGAAGCTCCTGCCACGAGGAAGGCCCGCACCAGGCTGGTCACCCCTTCTCCGCGGCCGGCGGCTGTGCCGCAGGCGGCGAGGACGATCAATCTACTGTCGAGCCGGCTGCCGCGGATCTCCTCGACCGCCAGGAGGTCGCCGCCATGCGTGCCATCGATCGCCGTCACCAGCGCCGGATGGGTGAGAAATCCGATCGGGACGGCGTGACCGGCAACGTAGACGATGTCGGCCCCCGGCGCGGCCCGAAGAAAGGCGCGCTTCGTGGCCGCACCGTCGAGGATGGGCACCGTCGACCATGCGACCGCGGCGCTGCGCAGCTCGGCGGCTGCTCCGGGGAGCGCTGGAAGCGAAAGAGCGGGGACTGGTCTGGTATCGCCGAACACGAGCGCGCGGGGTACGCGCCCTGGTTTTGCACTCGGCGCCAGCCGGTGTTCCCGCTTGCGACAGGTGACGAAGAGACTAGCGCTGGGCGAGATCTCGATGGAAGAGGTCTCGATGAGAAAGAGGCCGGACCGCTCATCGAGCAACGCGCCGAATGGGACACTGGCTAGCGAGGCGTCGGGCACGATAATCAGGCGGCGGGGCCCGTGTTCGAACGGGATGAGCGTCCGTCGCAGCCAGGTCAAGGCGGCCTTCTGTTCCAGGGAGATCCTACCGTTGGCAGCGGCGGAGTAGGCAGCATCGATCTGCTTGCGAAGATCCTCTTTCGCGATCGGCAAGGTGGAGACGCGGATGCTGCTCGAACGGATCTCCCAACGGACGAGATGATCGGCGAGCAGCGCGTATTCGATCATGACTTCGTCGTCGCGGAGCACGCTGCGAACGACGGTCGACGACACGGGGGCTTCACCCACGCGAAGCTCGATTGCGTCGAGGAGGGTGCGCTCCCTGCGCCGCTCCGCGACGTCGCGGGCCTCTGCGACCTCGCCGCGGTCGAGGAGGAGCGAGATCAACTCGTCGAACAGATCGGAGGCCCGGCCGAAATAGCTGGTCCGCAGCGTCTCGTCGGTGACGAGCTGCCGCTGCCCTTCGAACTCCCGGAGGCCTTCCAGGAGATCGGATTGCGAACGCTCCGTCTGGCCGAGGCGCCGGAAGACACGAGCGCGGGCGAGAAGGATCTGGGCGGTGCGGTAGTGATGATCGACCGCCCGGGTGTATGCGAGCGCCGACGACCAGAGCGCGAGCGATCGTTGCGGCTCCGACTCCTGTGAGAGCACACCCTCCGCGAAATCGATCTCGGCCTCCGCGCGGCGCCGGCTGTCGTCGTCGCGGATTTCTTGGGCGAGCTCGCGCGCGCGCCGGATACTTGCGGCGGCTTCATCATGAAGTGCGCATCGTTCGCGGATCAGCGCGAGCCAGAGCGCGCTGTACGTCTTGGAGGACGGATTCTGATCCTGCCGCGCGATCGTTTCAGCCGACTCCTGATAGGCGAGCGCGACGAAGGGATACTGGGCCGCCAGCGCGGCCTCCGCCGCTTCGTTCAGTGCGATCTGCTCGCGTTCAGAATCGCCGTTGTGCGCCAGGGCGGAGAGCGCACCGAGACGATACGGCCAGGCCTCCTCGAACGCGCCGAGCATCGTGAAGTTCTCGGCGAGCAGCATCTCCATCGCGGCAACGTTGCGCGCTTCCCGCGACTGTTCAAAAAGACGAAGTGCGTTTCGATAGAGCTCGATCGAACGAAAAGGGGAACCGCCGGCCAGATGGATCATTCCGTCGACCCAGTCGAGCTGGGCCGCCCAACCCGGCGAGCCGGATTCGTCGCGAGTCGTTCCGTCGAGGATGCGTCGGGCGGCGACTGCGTCGCCAATGTAGTAGTACTGGAACGCAGCATGGCCTGCCGCCAGTTGATGGATCGGTAACCCTGCCTCTCGGAGGGAGGAGACCGCCAGTTCGTAGGCTTCTGCGATCGGTCGTCCCTGGTTCCCCTTTGCGCTCTCGTTCGCGGACTGCAACGCGATGATTGCCGTGGCCGCGAGCCGCAGGCGAGCATCACTTGAAAGGGCTGGATCGAGAGCCGCGGCCATCGTCACGAATGAAGTGTCCCGGGAGCACGCTCGGAGTCCTTCCCCGACTTTGCGAAGAGTGTCGAGGGCCTTGGCCGCGCCGGGCAAATCGTTCCGATGCATTGCATGCGCCCATTCGCCGAGGATCTGGCTTTCCGCATAACGACGGGCTCGAAGAGGATCGGCACAGACCCAGTCGCGGTTCGACGCCTTGGCTGGTGTGATCGCGGCGGGCGGTTTCGGAGCCCCGCTGTGGAGCTCTCTAAGGTGACGTCGTGCTTCCTCAGCCCACGGCGAAGTCCGGTCGACCGCGAGATATCCGTTCCAAGTGCGCTCCGCTGCGATCCGGTTCTCCAGTCCTTCAAAGGCGAGGGCAAGGTTGAAGAGGACAATGGGATTCGACCTGCCATGACCGCCCGCAACCAGCTTCGAGAGCGTCTCACCGGCTGCGGCATAGTCAGATCCAGTGGTCCGCGTCCGCGTTGCGCGGGCCAGATACGCGGCGGCGAGGTCGCTTTGGAACGCGTCGTTCGACCGGTCGGCCGCGGCCGCACGCTGGAGCGCGTCGATCGCGGAGTCGAATCTCCCAAGGAGAACACGCACGACGCCAAGAGCGTGAAGATTGTCGGGTGTGGGCCGCTGACTTGCTTCGCGCTCGATGCGCGCCGCCGCGCTGAAGATCTCGGCCGCCAACGGCTGTTCCTTTTCACCGCGCGTGCTCGCAAGTAAATCGCGGTTGGCGAGTCCGACGCTGAGCCGTGGCTGGTACGGCCGGTGCCGGTCGGCCACGTGCATCGTTGCCAGTGCGGCGATGATGTCTTTCGGTTGCGCGGCACGCCAGCGGATGACCTGCAGCAAAAAGAGAGAGGCAACGGCGACCGTGAGCAGCACGACCGCGGACAAGAGGCATCGTTTGCGGAGAGTCCACTTTGCGGAACGGAGCTGGGATCGCTCCGGTTGTGGCAAGTCGCGGTGTTTCGTCGCATCCCTCCACACCGAGAAGCACCGCGTACAGACGCGCATGTGATCGACGAAGCGCTTGGCCGTATCCGCATCGACACGACCGCCGACGAACGCCGGAAGCGTCTCCTCGAAGGAGAGGTCGTGTTCCATCGGTGGGCTCATCGTAACGCGTAGCCCCCAGCAACGGGTCCCATTTCAAGAGATGAGATGGACGGAACCGCGCTTTTCCCTCGCCTCGACGCTCCCGTGAGGGTCCTCAGCACAGCGACCCAAACTTGGAACTTTTGGCCGGATGGAACGGAATGCGCCGTACGAGACTCCGCCGGCAACCAGCAACGGAGCAATCGGCAACTTGCGGACGAGCTCGGATAGACAACCCGCCCATCCCGGAGAGCGCAACTGCTATAATCCGCGCCGATTCAGGGTACTGACTCCTCCATGGACGCGAAAAATGCCTCGACCCCTGGTCCGACAAACGTCGAGATCTTCGGTCAAACGTACAGCGTTCGAGGGGATGGGAACCCTGATTATTTGATGGAGCTTGCGCGGTTTGTCGATACCAGGATGCGCGAGGTGGCGTCGCAGGTTGCGACGGTGGACCCGATGAAAATCGCCATCCTGGCGGCTCTGAACATAGCCGACGAGTTCTCCCGGTACCGGAAGTCGCGGGAAGATGCCGCGGGAATCTGGATCGAGAGGACGGAGGAAATAACGGAGAGGCTCAGCAAGGTAATCAGCTGAACCATCTGCTCTTTGATTTGAAAATCGTTTTCGGAGTCCCTGCAGAGTTCGTGATGCACGATCTAAACCCTGAACCGTACTTCTTATCTCGGGTTAGCTCGCGTCTCGGGTCGCGCGCACACCCTCCTTCCTCCGGGAAGCTCAGAGGGTAGCCACAACGGCACGGGTAGGGCGCCCACCTGTCTCGTACAGGTTCAGGTAAGAATCACCATCACGGCTCAGGCGGGGTACTCCGAATTCCTTCCTCACAGCGCGAGCCTCCTACGCGGAGGACGTTTTGGACATTTACCAGGGATTGATTGCGGTCGGTGTAGGGCTGGCCGTGGGCGTGGTGCTGGCTCTCGTCTGGGCCGCCATTTACAGGAAGCGCGCTGAAGAGCAGGTGGCGGATTCCCGCCGTGCTGCCGAGCGCATCATCGACGACGCCAACAAGCAGGCCGCGGCGCGCGTCAAAGAAGCGGATCTGGAAGCGAAGGAAAAGCTTCTCCAGATGCGCTCCGATTTCGACAAGAAGGCGCAGGTGCGCCAGGACGAGATCAAGGCCGTCGAGAAGCGCCTCCAGCAGAAGGAAGAGAGCCTCGACAAGAAGACCCAGCAGATCGACAGCCGCATCGCGGAAGTCGAGAAGCGCGATCGGGGACTGGGCGAGCGCGAGAAACAGGTCGAAGCGAAAGAGGACGAGCTCGTACAACTCGTCGAAGACCAGCGCCACAAGCTCGAACAGGTGGCCGGTCTCACCGCCGACGAGGCCAAGCGCGAGTTGATCCGCGGCGTGGAGAACGAAGCCAGGCTCGATGCCGCACACATCATGAAACGCATCGAGACCGAGGCCACCGAGCTGGGCAATCAAAAGGCGAAGAAGATCCTGGGCATGGCCATCCAGCGCATGGCCTCGGACTACGTCGCCGAGAATACGGTCTCCGTGGTCGACCTCCCCAGCGAGGACATGAAGGGCCGCATCATCGGACGCGAGGGACGCAACATCCGCGCGCTGGAACTGGCCACGGGCGTCGACCTGATCGTCGACGACACACCCGAGGCGGTCATCCTCTCCGGCTTCGATCCGATCCGCCGCGAGATTGCCCGCATCTCCCTCGAGCGGCTCATGCAGGACGGACGCATTCACCCGGCCCGCATCGAGGAGCTGGTGGAGAAGGTCCGCCAGGAGCTCGACCAGAAGCTGTTCGAGGAAGGCGAGGCCGCGGCGTTCTCGATCGGCCTCACGGACATCAACCCCGAGATCCTGAAGCTCCTCGGAAGGCTCCGCTACCGCACCTCCTACGGGCAGAACGTCCTCGTGCACTCGCTCGAGGTCGCGCAACTGGCGGCACTCATGGCCGTGGAGCTGGGAGTGAACGACACCATCGCCAAGCGCGGTGGTCTGCTCCATGACATCGGCAAGGCCATCGACCGCGAGATGGAAGGCACGCATCTCGAGCTGGGGCGCCAGGTGCTCGAGAAGTACGGCGAGAAGCGCGAGATCATCCACGCCATGGAATGCCACCACGGCGACTACGACCCGCTCACGGTCGAGGCGGTGCTGGTGAATGCGGCCGACGCTTTGTCGGCGGCCCGTCCCGGCGCCCGGCGCGAGATCCTCGAGAACTACGTCCACCGTCTGGAGCGTCTGGAGGCGATCGCCAATGCCATGGAAGGCGTCTCCAAGAGCTTCGCCATCCAGGCTGGGCGCGAGCTTCGCATCATCGTCAACTCGGAGAAGATCACCGACGAGCAGTCGATCTGGCTCTCCAAAGACGTGGCCCGCAAGATCGAGAGCGAGCTGCAGTACCCGGGGCAGATCAAGGTTACGGTGATCCGCGAGATGCGCGCTACGGAGTACGCGAAGTGAGGGCTGGCGGTGGTCCGGGGCGCTTCGTTTCTCCCGCCAACCGTCAACCGTCAACCGCCAACCGGAAATTATGATCAGAATCCTCTACATCGGCGACGTCGTGGGCCAGCCCGGACGTCGCGCACTGCACCAGAAGCTGGAGACGGTGGTCGGCCGTGAGCGGATCGATTTCACGATTGTGAACATCGAGAACGCGGCGGGAGGCTTCGGTGTGACCGAGGCCATCATCGAGGAGCTGGCCGAGCTCCCGATCCACGTCTACACGTCCGGCAATCACATCTGGGACAAGAAGGACTTCGTCGACAACTACGAGCACTACCCGCACGTGATCCGGCCGGCCAATTACCCGGCCGGCAATCCCGGCAAGGGGAAGGTGATCCGCCAGACCGCGGGCGGCGTCGACGTGGCCGTGTTGCAGTTCATGGGCAATGTGTTCATGCCGCCGGTGGACAACCCGTTCTACAGCGCGGACCGCGAGCTGGCGGAGCTGGGAGACAAGACCAAGGTCATCTTCGTGGACATCCACGGCGAGGCCAGCTCGGAGAAGCAGGCCTTCGGCCGCTACTTGGACGGACGTGTCTCCGCGGTCGTAGGAACGCACACGCATGTGCCCACCGCCGACGAGCGCATCCTGCCGCTGGGCACCGGATATCAGACGGACGTGGGGATGACCGGCGCGTACGACTCGGTGATCGGCTTCCGTCCGGACGAGGCCCTGCACCGTTTTCTCATGAACACCCCGAAGAAGCTCGAAGTCGCCAAGCGCGACATCCGCCTGTCCGGCGTGCTGGTGGAAGTGGACGAGGAGACGGGCCGCGCCGTGCGCATCGAGCGAGTGCGCGAGGATCTGGGGGAGTGACCTCTTCGCTTCGTTGCCTTTGCTCCTTGTGCTTTCTTGTCGTCGAGTCTCCGAGTCGTCGAGGAGTCTCATAGGTTCACAGTCGCACAGTCTCATAGACGCGCGTGGCGCTAGCCCCTATGAGACTGTGAGCCTATGAGACTGTGAGGCTTCTCATTACCGAGAGAGTCACCAACTCGAAGGCTCGACGACTCGACGACTCGAAGACTCGAAGACGAGAAGACAAGAAGAGAAGAAGACGAGAGCGAAGACGCCGAATGAGACTGTCCATCATCGCCCTCGGCCACGTTCACGCCGAAGACCTCGCTCCGCTGACGACGAAGTTCTCGCACCTCGAACAGCTCGTGCTGGACATTGCGCCGCGGGACTCGATCGAGAGTCATCGCGCCGAGTTCAATCGGGCCGTGGATGCGGCTACCGCGGATTGGGTGCTCATCGTTCGCGAGCGTGAGGTCGTGGGCGAGGCTCTGGCGCTGGAGATCGCGGAGGCCGTGACCGTGGCGAAGGCGTGGGGATTTCGCGTCCGCTCGGTGCCGTATTACGCGGGGCAACCCTTGCGCCTTGGACGACAGGAAGGCGAGTTGCGCCTCGTGCAGCGTCGACACCTGTTACGGCGCGGCGAGTTGGCCGTCCAGGGAACCGTCGTGCGGATCGCGCACGAGTTGCGCTCGGTGACCTTCACGACCGCCGAAGAACACCGAGCCCATCTCGCGGCGAAGGCTGCCCCGCTCTCCCGTCTCCGGCAGGCGGCGCGGTTCCTCCGTGATGCGATCGCAACGCGCACGAGAGACGCGAATACGCTGCGATACCTGTGGATCGAAGCGGGATTCGACGTCGCGGGTTGACGCTACGCGGTTGCCAGAATCAGCGGTGCCGGCCGTCGGGGCGTGCTGCGCAGCGTTCCATTCGCACGGAACTGCCGCGGGGACATGCCATAACGGAGACGGAACTGCTGTCGGAAGTAGTTCTCCGAATCGAAGCCGCAGCGACGGGCGACCTGAGAAACGCGCACGTTGCCGCCTTTGAGAAGACGGGCCGCTTTCTCCAGGCGCTTCTCCTTGAGGAACTGGCTGAGGAGACGCCCGGTGATGCGGTGGAACCGTCCGGAGATGTACTGACGCGTATAGCCCAATTCCTTGGTCACGGCTTCGACCGTGACTTCCTCGTCCGCCCGAAGGCGGCGACGCACTGTCTTGATGAGCGCTCGCAACAGGCCATCCATACGCTTTCTCCTGGTCGTCCAGGACGACCATGAAATGTCCAGGCACCCCGCAACCCTCCGGGGCCGCGGGTTCTGGATCCGATCTTTTTGGATGGACAATATTGTAGCGCAAAAACGGTAAGAGATCCCTGACAGAGCCATTGTGGTGACTACAGTTGGGTGCCGTTGCCGGGCTTCCATTGTCGGTCGCAATCACGGGACCGAAGTAGCGGAAATCCGGTCTCAGCTCTTTCTCGTCCATCGATCGTGGTCACGCGCGCGAATCTTCTGCATCATGGACGCGAACCGGGCGTCGAGGTCGATGCCCTGCGAGTTGGCCAGGCAGACGAGCACGAAGATCGCGTCGGCGATCTCGTCGCCGGTTTCCCCCATTGCCTCACCCGGCTTCGGTTTCTTGCCACCATACCGATGCATCAGGACGCGGGCCAGCTCGCCCACTTCCTCGGTGAGCCGGGCCAGCATGGCCAGGGGAGGGAAGTAGCCTTCTTCGAACTGCGCGATCCAATCGTCGACTTCTTTCTGTATCGGAGCGAATGACATGCTACGATTTTGCGCCAATGCGGCTCCCGAGTGTGATGGTGCTGGGTGTGTTTCTCGTCGCGAACGCGGCGTTCGCGGACGTGCGCCTGGCCGTGAAGCGCGACGGAACGAGGCTGATCTACAACGTCGGCTCCGAGCCTCGCGGAGCACGCGGCCCCAACTTCGAGTGGCTTGCGAAACGCCACGACCGTCCCTCCCGGTTCGATCCGATCATCGAGCGCTACGCGGCCAAGTACAACGTCGACCCCACTCTCGTCCGCGCGGTCATCCAGGTGGAATCCGATTTCAACCCCGCCACG
>Ga0307505_10000756_pt1 | contig 31915 bp, 35 predicted proteins | sample 23_S_MG_FD_202183 | JGI IMG/M metagenome (GOLD analysis project Ga0307505, IMG submission 202183) | Soil microbial communities from Populus trichocarpa stands in riparian zone in the Pacific Northwest, United States - 23_S | ecosystem: Environmental > Terrestrial > Soil > Riparian zone > Trees... | reverse complement strand
ATCCTCCGCGCGAGCTTCGCCGCGCGGCGGGCCAGCGCGCCGACCTAGGTCCGCGCGAGGATCTCGTCGAGCTCGGGCGGCGGCTCGAACCCGCGCTCGCGCATGCCGCGCTCGATCTCGGCGATCGTGGTCTCGAGCACCTTCACGCGCGCATAGCGCTTGGAGTCGCCCTCGACCAGCTGCCAGCGGGCCAACTCATGATCGGTGCGGACGAGCATGTCCTCCAGCGCCCGCTCGTAGTCCTCGCGCCGCTCGCGGTTGCGCCAATCCTCGTCGGTGAGCTTCCACCGCTTCAACGGATCCTTCTCGCGCCGCTTGAAGCGGTGCAGCTGCTCGTCGGCGGAGATGTGCAGCCAGAACTTCACGAGGATCGTGCCCTCCAGCGCCTGGCCGCGCTCGAAGCCGACGATCTCGTCGTAGGCGCGCTCCCACTGGTCGACGGTCGCGAACCCCTCGACACGCTCGACCAGGACCCGGCCGTACCAGGAGCGGTCGAAGACGGCCATCCCGCCCCAGCCGGGCAGCGAGGGGAAGAACCGCCAGAGGAAGTGGTGGCGCTTCTCGTCGGAGGTCGGCGCGGCGAACTGGGCGACGCGGACGTGGCGCGGGTCCAGCGGTGAGACGAGCCGTTTGATCGCGCCACCCTTGCCGGAGGCGTCCCAGCCCTCGAACAGGACGCAGACCGGCGGCCCGATCTCGCCCGCCCCGAGCTTGCCGCCGAGCGCGAGGCGCAGCGCGAGCAGCCGCCGGTGGCCGGCGGCCAGCCGCTCTGCCTCCTCGGTGCGGGAGAGCGTCAGCGAGAGGTCGAGCTCGTCGAGGCGGCCCATCGCGATCAGTCTCGCACCATCTGCGGCGGGGACGCCAGGGGGGCCGGGGCCGGCTCCCCTCCACGACGCGGCCCGCGACCGCCGGCGTAGCCACGAGTAGCCTCCCGGGGGTGACCGGCGGAGCGAGCTGATGAGCCCGGCGCGGCCCGAGCTGACGGTCGTCGGACGGCGGCTGGAGAGCGCCGACCACGAGCTGCGCGACTTCCTCACCCGCGCCGCCCAGCCGTTCCGCTGGCTGGAGGCCGGCAGCGCCGAGGCCGACGCGGCGCTCGCCGCGGCGGACGCCGCCGGCGCCGAGCTGCCGGTGGTGCTCGACGTCGACGGGCCGATCCCCGCCGCCACGCCGCAGCGGCTGATCGACGCCTGGAATCTCGGTCCCCCGCCCGCGCGCGGCGAGTACGACCTCGTCGTCGTCGGCGCCGGACCGGCCGGTCTCGCCGCCGCCGTCTACGCCGCCTCCGACGGGCTCTCGACGCTGGTCGCCGAGGTCGACCTGCCGGGCGGCCAGGCGTCGCACACCTCGCTGATCGAGAACTTCTTCGGCTTCCCCGACGGCATCGGCGGCGCCGAGCTGGCCCGACGCGCCGGCCGGCAGGCCGAGCGGTTCGGCGCCGAGCTGCTGATCCGGCGCGGGGTGGTCGGCAGCGGCGACGGCGACGGCGGGCGGTTCGCCGTCGAGGTGGCGGGCGGGCACCGGGTCAGCGCCCGCGCGGTGATCGCGGCGCCCGGAATGGTCTGGCGACGGCTCGAGGTCGACGGCGTCGAGGAGCTGCTCGGCCGTGGCGTCTACTACGGCGCCGGCCGCAGTGAGGCGATGCAGTGCGGCGGGGACGACGTGGTCGTGATCGGCGCCGGCAACTCGGCCGGCCAGGCGGTGATGAATCTCGCGGGCGCCGGCGCACGCGTGCAGATGGTGGTGCGCGGCGACGGCCTCGGCAAGTCGATGTCGGCCTATCTCGTCGACCGGATCGCCGCCCACCCGCTGATCGAGGTGCGGCTGCGCAGCGAGGTCGTCGCGGTCGAGGCCGGCGACGGGGTCCTTGCCGGGGTCACCGTGCGCGAGCGCGACGGCGCCGAGCAGGCGATGCGGGCGCGGGCGCTGTTCGTCTGCATCGGCGGCACGCCGCGGACCGGGTGGGCCGCCGACAGCGGGATCGCCGTCGATCGCGGAGGGTTCATCCTCACCGGCCCGGCGCTGCTGGACGGCGGCCGCCGGCCGGAGGGATGGCCGCTGGACCGCGACCCGCTCGCGCTGGAGACCAGCGTGCCCGGCGTGTTCGCGGCCGGAGACGTGCGCCACGGATCGACCAAGCGGGTGGCGGGGGCGGTCGGCGACGGAGCGATGGCCGTCGCGCTCACCCACCTGCGGCTGGCCGAGCTGGCCGGTCGCGACTGACCCCGCACAGGTCGTCGGCGGCCGCTGCCGCCGCGTCGGCGACGGTCGCGATCAGCCGCAGCGTCTCGCGCGCGTAGGCGATCCGCAGCGCGCGCGTGCGGGCGTCGGGGTCGTCGCGTCCGCCCCACTCGGCGAGCGCGGCGACGGCGGCGGGACGGGCCGGGTCGGGGGACGGCGTGCCCGGCGGCGCACTCCCGGGTATGCCCCGGAGCGATTCCGGGTCGGTGGACGGCCCGCCCTCGGCCGTGGCCACCAAGCTGTGCCCGACGGCCTCCACACCGCCGAGCGCGGCCGCGGCGGCCGCGGCCAGCTCCGGCGGCTCGCGCCGGCCGCGGCCCTGGCCGCCGCCGATCACGTGGAGCATGTCGCCGGCGGCGCGGAGGTAGGCGGGGGCGTCGAGCAGGGCCAGCATCGCCCGCCGCGAGATCTCGGTGCCGGGCTCGCCGACGTGCTGGGCGAGCGCGTCCGAGCAGCGCGACAGCGACCGCGACGTCGCCGAGCGGGCAGGCGCCAGCGCGGCGCGCGGCGCCGCCCCGAACAGCCACCCGAGTGCCGCGCCGATGTAGGCCGAGCCCGCCAGCAGCGCCTCGCCGGCCGCCCGGCCGACCTCCTCGACGGCGCCGCGCGGCCACATCAGCAGCGCTACGCCGAGCGCGACCCCGACGCCGACCGCGACGTCGACGATCCGCACCAGGCCGACCTGCCAGCCGGCGGGCTCGATCAGGTTGAACAGGACCACCACCAGTACCGCGAACGCGCCCTGGCCGACGCGGAAGTCGATCGCGTCGGGCGCGTAGCCGGCCGCGAAGGCGACGAACGGAAGGGCGACCCAGAGCCCGACGGTGCCGTCGCCGACGGCCACCATCAGCACCGTCGCTACGGCGATCCCGGCAACCGTCCCGGCGACCGCCTCGAATGCAGTGCGGGCGGTCGACGCCGCGTTGGAGCGCAGCGCCAGCAGCGTGGCGAGCACGACCCAGAAGCCGTGGTCGAGGTCGGCGGCCGAGGCGACGGCGATCGCCAGCCCGATCCCCACCCCGGCCCGCGCGGCGCTGCGCGTCCGCGCCGACTTGCGCCCCACCAGTCCGCGCAGGATCCGCGCCGCGTCGCGCAGCTGCAGCCCCGGCGAGCGCGACGGCAGGTCGGGCGCTACCAGGAAGGCGTCCGCCGGCGGCACCGGGCGACTTCCCCAGACCAGGGCGTTGGCGGCCAGCGACTCGACCTCGAAGGCGACCACGCGGGTGCGGAAGAGTCCGTCGAGGGCGTCGAGCACGGTGTCGGGCGGCTCGCCCGCCGCGAGCCGCCGGCCGGCGTGGTCGCCGGAGGCCGCGATGTGCTCGACGCGGCGGTCCTCGAGCAGCGGCAGGTCGGCGCCACCGCGGCCGGTGGCCAGCAGCTCGGCCGTCCCGTCGAGCGCGTCGGCGGTCGCCGCGAGCAGTACCTCGTCTTCGGGGATCGCCGCGGTGCCGAGCGGCAACACCAGGCGGAGGCGGAACAGGCCGTCAGCGGCGCGTCGCAGCGAACGCTCGCGTCGCCAGAAGCCGTGTGGGCGAAACGGCATCGTCACCATCTCGGCACGCAGCCGGTCGAGCGCGGCGACGGCCTCCGCAGACCGCGCCGGGTCGCGTACCGCGGCCGCGAGCGTGCGGGCGGCCACGGCGATGGCGCGGGCGAACCGGCGCTGGCTGAAGCGCGGCAGGATCGTCACCGACGCGACCAGCGCCAGCACCCCCGCCCCGACCCAGCCGATCAGCCGCGAGCCGATCTCGTCGGCCGGCGCGGGAACCACCGCGGCCAACACGACGGCCAGGATCAGCGCGACGCCCGACGCCTCGACCCGGCCGCCGAGCCCGCCGGCGAGGCGGACCGCGAAGACCGTCACCGCCGCGAACGCCGCCGCGGCGGCGGGGGTCAGCGAGAGCGGCGTAGCGGCGACGATCAGCACCGCGCCGGCGAGCGTCGTGCCGGCGTAGGCGCGCGCCCGCAGCGCTGGCGGGCCGTCGAAGTCGACGAAGCCGAGCAGGACGACGACCGCGAACGCGGCGAAGAGGGCCGCGACGGGGTCGTCGAGCGGGCCGAGCCCGATCGCCAGCACCGCCGGGGTGAGCAGGCCGACCCGAATCCCTCGCCGCAGCGCCGTCCCGCCGGGATCGTGGGGAGCCCACAACCGCTTCACGGGCGCAACCTACCGCCCGCCAACGCCGCCCCTCGTGCGCGAGGTCGACATCTCCGACGTATGTCGTCGGCGATGTCCTCCTCGCCGACGACCATGCGGTCTCAGGGCGGCCGCGCGGCTCAGGCCGCGGCGGTCTCGGCGTCGGTGCGCCCGCCGCCGGACTGGCGGCGGCCGTAGAGGACCCCGATCAGCATCTCGGTCACGCGTGGGTCGAACTGGCTGCCGGCGTGGTCGCCGAGCTCGCGGACCGCGTCGGCGTGGGCCATGCCCTTGCGGTAGGGCCGGTCGGAGACCATCGCGTGGTAGGCGTCGCAGGCGAGGATGATCCGCGCGCCGATCGGGATCTCCTCGCCGGCGATCCCGTCCGGGTAGCCCTTGCCGTCGAACCGCTCGTGCTCGTGGCGGACGATCCGCGCGATCGGCCCCATGCCGGGGATCGCGCGCAGGATCCGCTCGCCGACGACCGGGTGCTCGCGCATCACCTCCCACTCGGCGTCGTCGAGCGGGCCGGGCTTGTTGAGGATGTGGTCGGGGATCGCGACCTTGCCGATGTCGTGCAGCAGCGCGGCGGCGCGGACGTGCTCGACCTCGGTGGCGCTCAGCGCGAGCCCGCGCGCGACCGACTCGACGAGGTCGACGACCGACTCGGAGTGCTCGCCGGTGTAGCGGTCGCGCTCGGTGAGCGCCTCGGCGAGCGCGGCGATCACGTCGCCCTTGGCGCGCGGCTGGCCGTCGTCAGGAGGAGCCTCGGCGTCCTCGGTCACAACCCGGCCGCCGCCGAGGGCACGGGCGACATCGATACGGGCGGCCGCCGCCGCGATCAGCTGGTCGGCGCTGGCGCCGCGCTGCCAGCGGGCGACGCCGACCGACGCCGACGCCCCCTCGACGCCCTCGATCCGCAGCGCCTCGAGGTCGCCGAAGACGCGCTCGAAGGCCTGGGCGGCGTCCTGCTCGGTGGTCTCGGGCATCGCGACCGCGAACTCGTCGTCGCCGCAGCGCGCGACGAGATCGCTGGAGCGGGTGTGCTCGGTCAGCAGGCGGGCGACAGCCGCCAGCACCCGGTCGCCGACGGCGCGGCCGTGGTGGCCGTTGAGGGCGCGGAAGCCGTCGATATCGAGGACGGCGACGGTCAGCGGCCCGCCGTGGCGGCGGGCGCGATCGATCTCCGGCGTGAGCCGGCCGTGCAGCTGGGCGAGTGTCGGGAGCCCGGTGATCGGGTCGGTGGTGCGCAGGCGGCGCAGCTCGCCCTCGAGCTCGGCGATCCGCCCGCGCGCCTGCGCGAGTCCGGTCTCCAACCGCTCGATCTCCTGCCGGCGCGCGCGCATCGCTGCCGTCCTGATCGGCCGGGGGCCCCTGCCACTTGAGCTGTGCGACGGCCCGCGCGGAACTGTCCGCGCGGACCGTCGCGCGAGTCAGCCGGCCTCGGCCAGCGCGGGCTCGGCGCCGCCGTCGAGCACCGGCTCGGCGACCGGGCCCGGGCCACCGCTGGAGCGCAGCACGGTGAGCGCCACCACCAGCGCCGCCCCGATCAGGATCGCGCCGATCAGATAGGCGAGGTGGTAACCGGAGTTGAGCGCCTCGACGACCGGCTCGCCGGCGGCGACCAGCGACTCGGTGCGGTCGGTCGAGAGCGTCGCGAGCACCGCCAGGCCGACCGCGCCACCGACCTGCGAGGTCGTGTTGATCAGCCCCGACGCGAGCCCCGAGTCGTGCGGCGCGACGCCCGACATCGCCAGCATCATCAGCGACGGGAAGCCCATGCCGGCACCGAGGCCGAACAGCACCAGCGCCGGCGCGATGTCGACCGCGAAGCTGCCGTCGACCGGCGCCCGGGCGAACAGCAGCAGCCCCCCGGCGATGAAGAGCAGGCCGACGACCAGCACGTTGCGCGGGCCGAAGCGCATGTTCAGCCGCTGCGCGAAGCCCAGCGACATCAGCCCCATCAGCACCGACGCGGGCAGGAACGCCAGACCGACCTCGAGCGGGTCGTAGGCCAGCACCCGCTGCATGTAGAGGGCGCCGAGGAAGAACATCGAGAACATCCCGGCGACCAGGAAGCCCATCACCAGGTTCGCCCCGACGACGTTGCGGGCCCGGAACAGCCGCAGCGGCATCAGCGGCTGAGCGATCCGCGCCTGACGGGCGACGAACGCGGCGATCAACGCCAGCGCGACCGCGCCGAGGCCGAGCGTGCGGCCCGAGACCCAGCCGTCCTCGGAGACGCCGAGGATCGCGTAGACGCCGAGCATCACTCCGCCGGTGAGCAGCACCGCACCGGGAATGTCGGCCCCCTTCTCGAAGCCGATCCCGTCGCCGTCCTCGACGAGCCGCAGCGCCAGGAAGGCGGTGAGGACGCCGACCGGGAGGTTGATGAAGAAGATCCAGTGCCAGCTGATCAGGTCGGTGAGCACGCCGCCGGCGAGCAGGCCGATCGACCCGCCGGCCGAGGCGACGAAGCCGTAGACCCCGATCGCCTTCGCCTGCTCGGCGGGCTCGGGGAACATCGTCACGATCATGCCGAGGATGACGGCGGCGGTGAGCGCCCCGCCGGCACCCTGGACGAAGCGCGCGGCGATCAGCAGCTCCTGGCTCGGGGCGACCGCGCACAACAGCGACGCCACGGTGAAGACGGCGAGGCCGGTGAGGAAGACGCGGCGCTGACCGATCAGGTCGCCGAGCCGGCCGGAGAACAGCAGCAGGCCACCGAACGGGATCAGGTAGGCGTTGACGACCCAGGCGAGGTTGGCCTGGCTGAAGTCGAGGTCCTCTTGGATCGACGGCAGGGCGACGTTGACGATCGTCGCGTCGAGGACGATCATCAGCGCGCCGGCGCAGAGCACGTAGAGGGCGAGCCAGCGGCGGCGGTCGTCGGCGGGTATCGGCGGGGAGGTCACTTCGGGGTCTCCGTTTCTCTCGGTCGGTCGGGCTCGCGGGTCGTGCGGCCGCGGCCGCACGCCCCGCGAGTGCGGCGCTCAGGCCGCGGCGTTGGCCTTGGCGAGCTGGCGGATGCGGTCCTCCTGGGCGCGCAGCTCGGGAGTTAAGGCGTCGCCATGGTCGTCGTCGTCGGCGATTCGGCGCACCTCGAGCTCGAAGCCGCCGGGCACGTTGCCGAACGGTGCCTTGGAGATCCACTCGATCGCCTGCTCGCGCGAGTCGAACTGGAGGATCCAGAAGCCCGCGACCAGCTCCTTGGCCTCGGTGAAGGGGCCGTCGACCACGGACCGCTGCTCACCGTCGAAGCGGAGCTTGAAGCCTTCGGTGCTCGGCAGCAGGCCCTCGCCGGCGAGCATGTGGCCGGCCTTGGCGAGCTCCTCGTTGTAGTCGGCCATCGTCGCGAACATCTGGGCCATGACCTCGTCCGGCATCTCCATCTGCTCGGTCTCGGGCGTGGACTTGACGATCACCATGTAGCGCATCTGAGTCTCTCTTTCGGTCCTCTGAGCTCCAGCCGCGCGGGCCGTTCCCGGCGCCCTGGATGCCCTGTTCTACTCCTTGGACGAACGGGCCGTCCGAAAATCGACGGTCGCGAGGAAGAAAGTTCGCGGCGGCCCGCCACGAAGCCGACCGCCGCAACCCACGCTCAGCCGCCCAGGACCCGCGCGATCTCGGCCTTCAGCGCGTCACTGGCCTCGTAGCGGGTGGACCGGCCGCTCCCCAGTTGGGTCACCCACCCCGCGTCGAGCAGGCGCCGGAAGTCCGCGCTGGCGGTGGCGAGCGACACGCCGGCTTCGCTCGCGTAGGCGCCGCGGTCGGTGCTGGCGAAGACGCTCTGCTCGAGGGCGCTCACGATCCGGTCCGGCCACCCGTGCCGCTCGACGATCCCCTCGAGCGTCGACCAGCGCGCCCCGGCCTCCTCGATCAGCGCCAGTCGGCTCTGCGCCTGATCGATGTGCGCCTTCACGCAGAAGGCGACCCACGGCGTGGCGTCGCGCTCGGGACGGTAGGAGCCACCCTGTACCGCCTGCAGCGTGGCGTAGTAGGCGTCGGTGTGACGGTGGAGGTACTCCTCGATCGAGCCCAGCTCGGGCGCGACGAGCGCGTCGCGAGCCAGGACCAGCGACTGGACGATGCGGGCGATCCGTCCGTTCCCGTCGCCGAACGGGTGGACGCTCACGACATGGAGGTGGGCCATCGCCGCGCGCACCGCGACGTGAGCGTCGAGATCGCCGTCGTCGAGCCATGCGACGACCTCGCCCATCAGACCCCTCACCTCGCCGGCGGCAGGGCCGACGAACGCGGGCGTCCCGCCGTCCGGGGCGGTCACCTCGATTCCACCCGTTCGGTACTGGCCGGGGCTCCTGCTCCGCTGGAAGTGGCAGGCGTCGAAGTGGAGGTCGAGGATCACCCGCTCCACCCACCGAAAGCCGGGATCGGCCGCCATCACGCCGACGTGGTCCATCGCGCGGCCGTAGCAGGCGAGCGCCATCCGGTCGTCGTCGGCGGCCGGTGCCTCACCCCCGGACACCAGGCCGACCTGCTCACCCCGGGGCACGCGATACCCCTCGATCTCGATCGAGCTCTCGGCGGAGGTGGCACGAACCTGCCGGCGCAGGGGCCCGAGCCAGGGACCCGCCGAGGCGCCCGCTCGCTCCGCGAGACGCCGACGCAAGTCGTCGAGCTGGGCGAGCTCGGCGAGCAGCTCGGTCGTCGGGCGGGGCGTCGCGAACAACATGGCCCCAGCGATCTTAGACGATCAAACGTTTAAACGTCTAAACGCTCTTCCGTCGAGCCGGTCCAGGTCGCCCGGCACCCGGCTCAGCCAGTGGCGTCGGCGAGCTCGACGCGCTCGATCAGCGCCGGCTCGGCGGGGCGGTCGCCGGCGTCGGTCGGCAGGCCCTCGATCGTGTCGACGACCTCCATCCCGGAGACCACCTCGCCGAAGACGGTGTGCTTGCCGTCGAGCCAGCTGGCCTCGGCGATCGTGACGATGAAGAACTGGCTGCCGTTGGTGTTGGGGCCGGCGTTGGCCATCGCGAGCTTGCCGCGCTCGACCTTGTGGTCGTTGAACTCGTCCTCGAAGCTGTAGCCGGGACCACCGGTACCGGTGCCGAGCGGACAGCCGCCCTGGATCATGAAGTCCTTGATCACGCGGTGGAAGGACAGGCCGTCGTAGAAACCGTCGGCGGAGAGCTTGCGGAAGTTCTCGACGGTCTTCGGCGCGTGGTCGTCGTGGAACTCGATCTCGATCGGTCCGTGGTTGGTGTGCAGGGTCGCCTGGCTCATCGCTTCGCCACCTCCAGCCGGAGCTGGACGCCCCGAGTCTCGTTTCCGTTGACCTTCTCGACCACCTCATCCGCGCGATCGGCGGGAACCTCGACGAAGCTGAACCGCTGCAGGACGCGGACGTTGCGGACGTCCTCGCCGTCGAGGTGGCAGTTGTCGACGATCGCGGCGATCACGTCGGCCGGCTCGATGCCGTGAACCTCGCCCGCCCCGACGACCAGCTTGGCGGTCGCGCCGTCGTCGAGCGCGCGGCGCGGCTTGGTGTGGCGCGGGCGGCGGGTCTGCGGCCGCTCGTCCTCGTCGGCGCCTGCCTCTGGACGCTCGCGGTCCTCCGACCGGGACCGACCGCCAGCGCGCCTCGACCGGCGGCGCGGCCGCTCGCGGCGAGAGGCCTCGGACTCGCGATCGCCGCCGGACTCCGTCTCGGCGACCGCCTCGGCACCACGCTCGCCGTCGGTCGCGACCGCGGCGTTCTCGGGACGGCCCGCGTCAGTCGCGACCGGCGCCTCGGCGTCCTCGGGACGCTCGGCGTCGGCCGGGCGGTCGGACTCGGCCGGGGGGTCGGACTCGGCACGCTCCGGGCGTCCGGAGCGGCGCCGCGACTCGCCGCCGTTGGCGGTCCACTCGGGGATCTCGGTCCTGGCGTGGCGCTCGATCGCCGCCAGGTCCTCGTGCTGCTTGGGGGTGATGAGCGTGATCGCGCGGCCGCTCTCGCCGGCGCGGCCGGTGCGGCCGATCCGGTGGACGTAGACGTCGGGAGAGTTGGGGATGTCGTAGTTGACGACGTGCGAGACGCCGGAGATGTCGAGCCCGCGGGCGGCGACGTCGGTGGCCACCAGCAGCCGCTCGCGGCCGCCCTTGAAGGCGATCATCACCCCGTCGCGGGCACCCTGGGACATGTTGCCGTGGAGGGTCTTGACGCGCAGGCCCTTGCGGTCGAGCGTCCGGGCGAGCCGGTCGACGCCGATCTTGGTGCGGGCGAAGATGATCGCCTGGGTCGGCCGCTCGGCCTTCAGCACCTCGGCCAGCCGCTCGGGCTTGTCCTTGTCGGGCACCTCGATGTGGAACTGCTCGACGGTGTCGATCGTCAGCTGCGCCGCCTTGACCTTGATCGTCTCGGGGTCGAACATCCGCTTCTCGGCGAGCTTCTTGATCGGCGGCGGCATCGTCGCCGAGAACAGCGCCGTCTGGCGGCCGGACGGACAGCGCGCGAGGATCTCGTCGACGTCCTCGAAGAAGCCGAGGTCGAGCATCTCGTCGGCCTCGTCGAGCACCACGTAGCGAGCCTGGTCGAGGAAGAGGTAGTGGCGGCGGATCATGTCCATGACACGGCCGACGGTCCCGACCACGACCTGCGCTTCGTTCTTCAGCCGCGACGCCTGGTCGCGGATCGGCGCGCCGCCGAAGACCGCGACCACCTCGATGCCCCGGTTCGCGGCGTAGGTGCGCAGCGCCTGAGTCACCTGGATGCACAGCTCACGCGTCGGCGTGAGCACCAGCGCCTGGACCTCGGGGTCCGACGGATCGAGGTAGTCGAGCAGCGGCAGGCCGAAGGCGGCGGTCTTGCCCGTCCCGGTCTGCGCCTGGCCGATCACGTCGCGGCCCTGGAGCAGCAGCGGGATCGTCTCTTGCTGGATCGGCGTCGGCTCCTTGTAGCCAAGGTGGTCGAGCGCGTCGCAGAGGTCCTTGGAGAGGCCGAGGTCGGCGAACGTCGTCATTCAGGCATTGAGACTACTGGTGCTGGACCGCCAGCCAGGGGGCGCCCGCGCTCAGGCGGTCGGGTCGAGGGTCAGCTTGCCGGTGGTCCGGCGCGCCTCGAGGTCCTCGTGGGCACGCGCCGCGTCGGCGAGCGGGTAGGTACCGCCCGAGCGTGGCGTCAGCTCGCCGCGCGCGGCGCGGGCGAACAGGTCGGCGAGCGGCTCGGCGAGCATGTCGCGGCGGTCGAGCAGGTGCATCAGCCAGAAGCCGACGACCGAGCGGCTCGACCGCAGCAGGTCGCCGTTGGTCACCGCCACCTTCTCGCGCGTCGAATTGCCGTAGGCGACGATCCGCCCGAACGGACCGAGCGCCGCCAGGCTCTGAGCGAAGACCGCGCCGCCCGCGGCGTCGAGCACGACATCGACCGGCCGGCCGGCGTTGGCGGCGATCAGGGCATCGGTGAGCGGGCCGGCGAGCCCGTCGCGGTCGGCGAGCGCGACGCCGCCGACCGCGGCCTCCGGCGACGCCGGTCCGGTGTCGGGCGACACGGCGACGTCGGCGCCGAGCTCCAGCGCCTCGGCGCGGCGCTCGGGCGAACCGGCGGTCGCGATCGTGCGCCCGGCGCCCATCGGGCCGGCGAGCTGGGTCAGCAGCGAGCCGACCCCGCCCGCCGCCGAGTGGATCACGACGCTCTCCCCCGCCGCCAGGTGAGCCGAAGTGCGCAGCAGGTGCCACGCGGTCAGCCCCTGGATCAGCAGCGCGAGCGCGGCGTCGTCGGAGACCCCATCGGGGATCCGAAACGTGCGCGCGACCGGCGCCACCGCGTACTCGGCGTAGCCTCCGGTGCGCAGCAGCGCGATCGCCCGGTCGCCCTCGGCGAGGTCGTCTGGGGCCCGATGCGGGATCTGCACGCCCTGGACTGCACGATCCTTCGTCGGGCCGTCCGCGGGCGGGCCGACGCGCTCGACGGTCCCCGCGACCTCGCCGCCGAGCACCACCGGCAGCTCGTGCTTGGCGATGTACTGGTTGCGCCGCTGGTGGGTGTCGCCGAAGTTCAGCCCCGCGCGCGCGACGCGGATCAGCAGCTCGCCCGGTCCCGGCTCGGGGACCGGCAGCTCCGCCAGCGCCAGCACCTCCGGCCCGCCGAACTCCTCGATCTGAACCGCCCGCATGGCGGGCAGGGTAACCAGCGCGCTAGCCTGCGGCGGCTATGAGCCTGGTTGTAGTCGGATCGATCGCCTTCGACGCGGTCAAGACGCCCTTCGGCGAGCGCGAGCGGATGCTCGGCGGCTCGGCCGTCCACTTCTCGCTCGCCGCGAGCTTCTTCACCGACGTGCGGGTGGTGGGGCCGGTCGGCGAGGACTTCGGCGACGCCGAGTATGCGGTCCTGCACGGCCGCGGCGTCAACACCGACGACATCGAGCGCGTGCCCGGCGGCGAGACCTTCTTCTGGCGCGGCCACTACGAGTACGACTTCAACCAGGCCCACACCGACGACACGCGGCTCAACGTCTTCGGCGACTTCGCCCCGAAGCTCTCGGAGGCCTCCAAGGCGGCCGACCACCTGTTCCTGGCGAACATCCAGCCCGACCTCCAGCGCGGCGTGCGCGGCCAGTGCGGCGACGCCCGCTGGGCGGGCCTGGACTCGATGAACCTCTGGATCGAGACCGCGCGCGACTCGCTCTGCGAGACGATCTCCGGCGTCGACCTGGTGTTCCTCAACGACGCCGAGATCCGCCAGCTCACCGAGCAGCCCAATCTCGTCCGCGCTGCGCGCAAGGTGATGGACATGGGGCCGAAGGTCGTCGTCGCCAAGCAGGGCGAGTACGGCGCCGCCCTGTTCACCGAGAACGGCTTCTTCGCCCTGCCGGCGTTCCCGCTCGAGAACGTGATCGACCCGACCGGCGCCGGCGACTCCTTCGCCGGCGGCTTCCTCGGCTACCTCTCCGCCCAGGACGACTGGTCGAGCGAGTCGGCGCTGCGCCGCGCGATGACCTACGGCTCGGCGCTCGCCTCCTTCAACGTCGAGGAGTTCGGCACCGAGCGCGTCGCCCGCCTGGAGCGCGACGAGATCGACGAGCGGTTCGAGCAGTTCCGCCGGATCACCGCACTCGAGGCGCCCGCCACCGCCTGATCCGGGCGCCCGCCCATCGATGTCGACGTTGCGGCGGAATAGTCGCCGCAACGTCGACATCGATGGAGAAGGCGTCTACCCTGGGACGTTGATGGACGCGATGGCCTTCATCTGGATGTTCGTCGTCCTGAAGATCCCGATCGCGGCGCTGCTCTGGGTCGTCTGGTGGGCGCTGCGCGAGCCGGAGCCGGCGGTCGGAACCGACGGGGACGACGGCGGCAGCCGTCGTCCCGACCAGCCGCGCGGCCCGCGGCGGCCGCTCGCCCCGCGCCGCGGGCCCCACGGCTCCCCGCCGCCGGCCCCGCCGCGGGTGCGTACCGGCGCGGTCGCGCGCGACCGCGCCCGCCCCTCGGCGGACTGAACAGGCCACACGCGAGGGGGACATCGCCGACGGATGTCGTCGGCGATGTCCCCCTCGCACCGGGCGTCGGTCGACCTCCACCCCTAGCGGCCACTCGAAACGCCCGGCCGGGCGTGTTAGGTTCTGCGCGATGGGGATGGAGGCCTTCTACGTGATGGGCGGCGTGCTGGCGGCCTGGGCGCTGCTGGTCTCGCTGCTCGGCGTCGTGCGCAAGGGCTTTCCGAGCTCGAAGGGCGGCGAGGTCGCGGTCGCGGCGATCACCGCCTCCCTGGTCGCGATCGCCATCGGCACCGCGATCGTCGGCTCGATCGACAACCAGGACGAGGGCGAGGATCCCGACCACGCCGCCGTCCCGGCCCAGCCCGTCTGAGTCCGTGGCGATCGACGACGGCCACGCTGTCCACTACACAGCGCTGCCGACAGGCATCCCCGTGTACAGCTCCGACGAGATCGTCGTCGGCAGGGTCCGCGAGGTGCTCGACAACGAGCGCGAGCACATCTTCGACGGCATCGTCTTCGAGAACGAGGCGGGCGTGCGCGTCTTCGTGGACGCGCCCGAGGTGGCCCGCACCGCCGAGCGCGCCGTGACGCTGACCATCGACGCCACGGCCGCGGCGCAGCTTCCGCCCCACCGCGGCGGCAGCCTCATGGGTCGGCTGTTCGGCCGCTGATCCCCGCTGGGATACAAGCTCGGCCTCCATCGCGCTAACTTGGCGGACGGCAGGTGGCCGGAGCCGGGCAAGGCTGGGAACGAGGAGACACGAGGCGAGATGGCGGAGCAGCAGGCAGAGAACGACGGCGCCGGAGGCGTAGCCACCGCGAGCGACACGCTCACCGTCACCGACAACCGCACCGGCGAGACCTACGAGGTGCCGATCGTCGACGGCACCGTCCGGGCGATGGACTTCCGCCAGATGAAGGCCGACGAGGGCGACTTCGGGTTGATGACCTACGACCCGGCCTTCACCAACACCGCCTCCTGCCGCAGCTCGATCACCTACATCGACGGCGACGCCGGCATCCTCGAGCACCGCGGCATCCCGATCGAGCAGCTCTGCGAGCACTCCAGCTACCTCGAGGTCGCCTACCTGCTCGTCCACGGCGAGCTGCCGACCCAGGACGCGCTCGACTTCTGGGTGTACTCGATCACCCACCACACCTACGTCCACGAGAACATCAAGAAGTCGATGGAGGCCTTCCGCTACGACGCGCACCCGATGGGGATGCTGCTGTCGACGGTCGGCGCGCTGTCGACCTACTACCCGGCCGCCAAGCACATCGAGGATCCGACCGAACGCTACATGGCGATCGTCCGGCTGATCGCCAAGATGCCGACGCTGGCCGCCTTCTCCTACCGCCACAACCTCGGCCTGCCCTACATCTATCCGGACAACGACCTCTGGTACACGGGCAACTTCCTCTCGATGCTCTACCGCATCAACGAGCCCAAGTACGAGCCCGACCCCCGTCTCGAGCGGGCGCTCGACGTGCTCTGGATCCTCCATGCCGACCACGAGCAGAACTGCTCGACCGCGGCGGTGCGCGCGATCGGCTCCTCCGAGGTCGACCCCTACTCGGCCGTCGCCGGCGGCATCGCCGCGCTCTACGGACCGCTCCACGGCGGCGCCAACGAGGCCGTGCTGCGGATGCTCGACCGGATCGGCACCGTCGAGAACATCCCAGACTTCCTCCAGGGCGTGAAGGACCGCAAGGAGAAGCTGATGGGCTTCGGCCACCGGGTCTACAAGAACTACGACCCGCGCGCCCGGATCATCAAGAAGCACGTCGACGAGGTGCTCGAGGTGCTCGGCGTCGACAACCCCAAGGTCGCGATCGCGATCGAGCTGGAGAAGCGAGCGCTCGACGACGAGTACTTCACCTCGCGCAAGCTCTACCCCAACGTCGACTTCTACTCGGGCCTGATCTACGAGGCGATGAACATCCCGACCGACATGTTCACGGTGATGTTCGCGATCCCGCGCACCGCCGGCTGGCTCGCCCAGTGGAAGGAGATGCTGGAGGACGACGAGACGAAGATCGCGCGTCCCCGCCAGGTCTACACGGGGCCGCGTACCGTCGACTACACCCCTATCGACAAGCGGAGCTGACGCGGCCCTCGGAGAGACCGGCCTGCGGCCTACGGGAATCGCTCGCTGCGCTCACCTCCCGGGGCCGCGTACGGTCGACTACACCCCGATGGACAAGCGCGGCGTCTAGACGCGAAACACGGGCACGAGCCGCTTCTCGTGCTCGGCCTCGATCCGCGCGACCACCTCGACGTGGTCCTCGAGGCCCGACCCGCGGAGCTTGGTGGCGAGCAGCTCGTCGACCTGGAAGATCCCGGCGGAGTTGTTCATCGCGATCTCGATCGTGACCGCGCGCTCCTCGCCAGGGCGGATGTCGACGCGGTCGATCGCGGCGGCCGACAGCGAATGGATGTTCGGCCGCCGGGTCTCGAACGGGACGCGCGAGCGGCCCTGGGCGAGGTCGAGCGCGTCGGCGACGCGGACGATCCCCGCCTCGACGGTCATCGGGTCGCCGCGACGGCGGTGGCCGATGATCGCGTGCAGCGCCTCGGCGACGACGACGGTCCGCTCCGGCTCGCGGTAGGCGTCGGCGAGCAGCCGTGGCAGGATCTCGGCGGCGAGAAAGAGGCTGTAGGACTCGTGGTCGGTGCGGTGGATCGACATGCCGCTGTCGTGAAGCAGGCAGCCGGCGGCGATCGCCACCTCGGCGTCGCGCTCGCGCATCAGGTGGTCGGTGACCAGCGCCGGCGCTACGCCGCGGCGGGCGAGCAGCCGGAAGAGCCGCAGCGCGATGTTCAGCACGACCTGGACGTGGACCCACGAGTGGTCGGACATGCCGAGCCGGTCGGCGGTGACCTGCTGCATCCGCCAGAGCGCCTTGAGCCGGTCGTCGCCGTTGGCGGCAGCGAGCAGCGCCTCGAGCCGGCGGTTGCCGCGCGTCGGCGCATGGACGGCGACGCCGGCGATCGCGTCGGCGGGGGTCGACGGGCCGCCGGGTGGCGCCGGGACGGGCGGGCCGTCGGCTGTCTCGCTGTCGGCCATCGCGACCCAACATAGAGGCGGCGCCGGGCGACTCGTGAAGGCCCGGTGAAAGCGGCGCGGCCCGGCTACGCTGCGCCTGTGGGCGGCTTTCGCGTCACGGTGAGGAACGGGCCACGCGTCACGCGCGAGCGCTACGACGACGCGGGCCAGGCGCTCGCGGCGGTCGACCGCCACGTCGCCGAGCTGGAGCGGGGCGCCGCGGCGCGCGCGGTCGGCGGGGCGCTGATCCGCCGCTTCGAGCCGGTCCAGCAGGTGGTCGGCCGCGTCGAGTTGCGCGGACCAGGCGCACGGGGCGGCATCGACGTCCGCGGCGACGGCTCCGCGGAGGCCTACACCGGCCGCCTGCGCCGCGTGCTGGCCGAGCAGGAGCCGGGCGAGTCGCCGCTGGCCACCCTGCGCCGGGCGCTCGGGCTGTGAGCGTTCAGGCCGGCGCCCCGGCGACGGCGGCCGGTTCACCGGGGCCGGTGCTATCGGTGCTCGAGCGCGGCACGACCAGCACCGGGCACTCGATGTCGCGGACGACCGCGGCGGAGACCGATCCGAGCAGCACCCGCCGCAGCGGGCCGAAACCGCGCGAACCGAGACAGAGCAGGTCGAGGCCCTTCTCGGCCTCGCCCACCAGCGCGCTGGCGGCGTCGCCGTGCAGCAGAGCGGTCGCCGGCCGCAGCTGGGCGGGCACCTCCGCGACGGCGCGGTCGAGGTGGCCGCGGGCGAGCTGCACCCCCGCCTCGGAGAGCTCGTCGAGGCCGTAGCCCCAGCTGCCGTAGCCCCAGTAGCCCGTGACCGGACTGGCCGCCGCGGACATCAGCCGCAGCGTCGCCCCGTCGGCGATCGCGACAGCCGCGGCCAGTGCCTCGTCAGACTCCGGCGAGCCGTCGACGGCGACCCCGACCACCCGCAGCGCGGGTGACTCGTAGCGGTAGCCGACGGGCGCGAGGGCGACCGCGCACGGCGCACCCTGGAGCAGCGCGTGGGCGATCCGCCCAGCGTGGGTGCGGCCGGCCGGGCCGTTCGAGGAGCCGATCGTCACGACCGACGCCGCGGTGCGGCTGGCCAGTTCGTAGAGCCCGCGCGCCGGCGAGCCGGACCGAACGACCTCGCAGCGGGCGCCGGCCTCCGCCGCGGCGCGGCGCGCGCGGTCGGCGACCGGTCGGTCGACATCGTGCTCGACCGATCCGCTGGCCGCCTCGGCGAAGCGGCGGACGGCGTGGTTGGGCAGCACGGCGCCGACCACCAGCGCGGCCCCGATCCGCCCGGCGATCAACCTGCCGAGCGTCAGCGCGTCGCTGCCGCCCTCCGAGCCGTCGAAGCCGACGAGCACCGGCCCGGGAGCCGTGAGGTCGGTTGCCTTGTCGGTTCTCGCCATGTACTCATGTTCAGCCAGCGGCGTCGGCGCGCCATCGCCCCAGCTCCCCGATCCGTGCTCGGTAGTTGTCCGCAGCCCGAGCGTGAGCGCTACCGATGGACGGAGCGCTGGCACTGCCCGATCATCGAAGGCGATGCGCTTCCACGACCGCCGCGACGCCGGCCGCATCCTCGCCGGCCGGCTGGCCGGGATGGGGATCGACGACCCGGTCGTCGTCGCGCTGCCGCGTGGCGGAGTGCCGGTCGGCTACGAAGTCGCGCGCGTGCTCGGCGCGCCGCTCGACATCGCGCTGGTGCGCAAGATCGGCGCGCCCGGGCAGCCGGAGCTGGGGATCGGCGCGCTCGGTGAGGACGGCACGGTGATCCTCGACAGCGAGACGATCGCCGCGCTGGCGGTCACCCGCGGCCAGATCGAGCGGCTCGTCGAGCGCGAGTCGGCCGAGCTGGAGCGCCGGCGGCGGCTCTACCGCGGCGACCTGCCGCCGCTCGACATCGCCGGGCGGACGGTCGTGCTCGTAGACGACGGTCTGGCCACCGGCGTGAGCGCCACCGCGGCGGCCGACGTCCTGCGAGCGCGCGGCGTGGCACGCCTGATCGCGGCCGTGCCGGTCTGCCCGCTCGGTGCCCGGCGGCGCCTCGCCGGCCGCCTCGGCGAGATCGTCGCGATCGAGCAGCCACCCCGCTTCGGCGGTGTCGGCGCCTGGTACGAGGACTTCGCCCAGACCTCCGACCGTGAGGTGGTCGCGCTGCTGCGCGGGTCGCGGGGGCCGAGCGGCAGCAGCGGGCCGGTGTGACGCCACGGTCACCGCGCCTTGCCCACGGCGAGCGCCCGGAGGCCGTGGCTCGCGGGCAGGAATCCGGCCCGCCAGCGTCGTACTGGGCAGGGATGCCAGCGATCCCGGCCCCCGGCCCGCGGCGCGGACCGAAGATCACCGTCGGTCACACCACGCGGACCGTCCTGACGGTCGCGGCGATCGTCGGGCTGATCTACCTCTGCTGGCTGCTGCGCGAGGTGCTGCTGCTGGCGATCCTGGCGGTCTTCGTCGCGGTCGCGCTGAGCGCGCCCGTCAACCTGCTCGAGCGGCGGCTGAAGCTGCCGCGCGCACTCGCCATCCTCGCCGTGTTCGCGGGGATCGGCGCCGCCATCGTCGGCATCGGCTTGATCGTGCTCCCTCCGCTCATCGACGAGTTCACGGCCTTCCTGCGCGCCGCGCCCGGCTACGTGCGCGACCTGCAGGACTCCGAGCTGATCGCCAAGTGGGACCGCGAGTACGGGATCGTCGCCCAGCTCGAGGCGGAGGCCAAGAACCTGCCGTCGATCGTCGGGGCCGCGCTGAAGGAGCTGGAGACGGTGACCGTCGCCGCGCTCGAGCGGGTGGTGGAGCTGATCGCAATCCTCGCCGTGGCCTTCCTGCTGCTGCTCGACGCCCCGCGGCTGATGGGCTTCCTCTACCGCGAGCTCGCGTCCGACGAGCAGCGCGCGCGGCGGATCGGCGACGAGACCTCGAAGGCCGTCGGCGGCTACGTGGCGGGCGTGTTCGCCGTCGCCCTGCTCGCGGGGCTGGTCTCGTTCGTGGTGATGACGATCCTCGGCATCCCCTATGCGGTGCCGCTCGCCGTCCAGATGTCGTTCTTCGCGATCCTGCCACTCGTCGGCTCGACGATCGGCGCGGGCGTGATCGCGATCGTCGCGGTCTTCGAGGGGCCGGGCGTCGCGATCGCCTGGATCGTCTTCTGGGTCGTCTACCAACAGACCGAGACCCACGTCCTCGGCCCGCTCGTCTACCGCCGTGCCGTCGACATGAGCCCCGCCCTGGTGATCCTCTCGGTGCTCGCCGGCGCGACGCTGCTCGGAGTCCTCGGCGCGCTGCTCGCGATCCCGGCCGCCGCCACCGTCCAGATCCTCGTCCGCGAGTGGTGGCGCAGCCGGCCGGGCGCGTCCACCACCGCCGACATGGCGGCAGACCAACCGCCACCGGCCCAACCGCCCCCAGCGCCCGCGTAGATTTTCCTCGCCGCCTGCCACAACCCGTGCGGGGAGCGCGTGTTGGCACAGGTGTCACTACGGAGAAGGGGCAGGGGAATTGACTGGCAAGAGGGTTCGAAGCAGGGGGCTCGGCGCCGTGATCGCCGCGCTCGGGCTGTTGGCCGCCGCCGTCCCGGCGAGCGCGCAGGGCGCATGGTCGCCCCCGTTCGAGCTGGCGCAGAAGGGCGGCCAGCAGTCGGCACTCGCGGCCGCGCCGAATGGTTCGTCGGTCACCGCCTGGAGCAATGGCCTCGACGACCTGCGCGTCCGCCGCGTTCGCGCCGACGGATCGCGCGGCCCGACGCGCAAGGTCGGAGCGCTGTCGGGCTACGCCGACGGCCCGGCGCTGACCGTCGATCGGCGCGGAGTCGCGGTCGTGGTCTGGCACGACGCCAAGGATGGGCGGCTGCTCGCCCGGCGGTTCGGGCTCCGCGATCGGCTCGGTCCAGTGCTCCAGCTCGCCAGCGCCGGCACGACGGGCAACTTCCCCTATGCGCAGGTGAGCGCGGCGGTCGACGCCGACGGCGCGGTCGCGGTCGTCTGGCCGCGCGTGATCGCCGAGCCGGTCTTCCCCAGGGGCGACCGGATCGTCAGCACGGCGATCCACGCCCGCTGGATCGGCGCATCAGGGCGGCCGGGACGGCTCCTCACCTTGACCGACAGCACCACCGTCGACACCGCGCCGCGCGTTGCCGCGGGGCCGGCCGGCTTCGCGACTGTGGCCTGGATGCGCAGGTCCGGCGATCGCAACGCGCCGGTCGCCGCCCGCCTCTCCCGCGCCGGGGCTCTGTCCGACGTGCGGGACCTGGCCGAGCCGGGCGAGACGGCCACGAGCGCCGACTGGGCCGTCGCCGGCGACGCCACCGGCGTCGCGACCTTCGCGTGGCTCGCCCACACCGACGGCGTCTCGACCGTCGCGGCGCGTCAACTGGCGCCCGACGGAGTCCTGGGGCCACGGCACGAGCTGGGCCCAGACGCCACCGGCTACTACTTCCCGAGCGTCGCGCCGGGGGTGGACGGCTCGGCCACGGTCACCTGGCGCTCAGTCGATGCTTCCTCGCGGTTCGAGAACGCGACCATGGCGCGCCGGATCGGGCCCGGCGCCGCAACCGGCCCGCCGCTGAGACTGTCGGAGCCCCGGTCGGGCCAGGGCAGCGCCACGACGTCCCGGCCCGCGATCGCCGCCGACCGAAGCGGTTGGACGGTCGTCGCTTGGACGGAGTCCCGGTATGAAGACAGCCGGCCCCAGCAGTCGCTGCTCACTCGGCGCATCTCGCCGACGGGCTCGGTGGCGCCACCGGAGACGCTGTTCGAGGGCAGGCCCGGCCAGCTCCTGCGCGGGCCGCTAGCCACAGCCGTCGACGCCGCCACGACGGTGGTCTGGGGCGCGACGACCACGGGCGGCTACGCAAGGCTGCTGGCGAGCCGCCAGGTCGCCGCCTGCGCCCGTGTCGCAGCACCGCGCGCCTCGGTCGCGATCCGTCCGTCGAGGCGGAGGGCGGTCGCGAGGCTGACCTTCGACAGCCCGGTCGACACCGGCGCGATCCGCGCGCGGATCGGCCCGCGCGGGGTGCGGGCGAGCTCCGACCGCGCCACCGGCGCCACGACCCGCAAGCGCGTCGTCCTCGAGCTGTCCCCCGCGGGGGCGCGGCGGCTCGTCCCGGGCAAGCGGGTGAGGGTCCGGCTGCGCCTGACCGCGCGTCCCTACGCGACGGGATGCCGCTTCACGCAGCGCAGCGTCCGCGCGACCGCCGTGGTGCGCTGAGGACCGGTCTCCGTTACCTGGCTACCTGGGCGGCCGCCAAGCGGCGAAGTGGCTCACCAGCGCCTCGGTCTCGCTGCCGATCGGGGGGCCGGACCGCGGGGCGTCGCGCAGGGCGGGGAAGTCCTCTGAGGAGGCCGCGAGCTCGTTGGCGACGACGGTGTAGATGGCGGCGCGATCGATCCCGCCGGCGGGTCCGGCGACGTGCAGCTGGGCGTCGGGGCCGCTGGCGCGATCGGCGGCGAGCAGCGCCGCCAGCTCGGCGCCGCCCAGCCGCATCCGCACGAGCGCGAAGTCGTAGGGGTGGACGGCGAACAGCGCCGCCTCGCGCAGCGGACCGGCGGGGAGATCGGCCCGGACGCTGCCGCGGTTGACGAGCGCGACGTCGGCGCCGGCGAACGCACGCTGGGCGCGGGCGGCGACCGTCCCGAGCCGCCCGTTGGCACGGGTCAGCGGCCGCTCGGCGCTGCCGACGACGCGCTCGGCCAGCGGGGCGATCCGGTCGGCGTAGGAGCGAACGTGGGCGGCGAGCGCGGAGTCGGCCGTGACGGTCTCGTGCGCGGTCGAGACGATCTCCGCCCGCTTGGCGACGACGTCGCCGGTGGCCCGGTCGACGGCGATGTCGACGCGGTCGAAGGCGATGCCGTAGGAGCGCGCCTGGACGACGAGCTTGTCGCCCGCGCCGTTCGCATTGGGCACGCGCAGGTTCAGCTCGGTGTGGCTGTGGCCGGCGATCACCACGTCCACCGCCGAGCTCATCTCGGCCACCTCGTCGACGACCTCGCCGGCCGCTCCAGCGCCGCCCGGTCCGGGGGCGGCGCCGGCGTGGGCGAGCACGACGATCGCCTCGACGCCGCGGCGGCGCAACTCCGCCGTCCAGCGATCGACGGTGTCGGAGATGTCGGCGAAGCGCAGGCCGGCGGCGTGGCGCGGAAGCAGGAAGCGCGGTGTCGAGGGCGTGGTGACGCCGATGAAGCCGATTCGCACGCCCGCGCGCTCGACGATCTCGTACGGCGCCAGCAGCGGCTCGCCGTCGGCGGTGAGCGTGTTGGCGGCGAGGTGGGGGAACGCCGCGCCGGCGTAGGCGGGCCCGGACGTGTTGACCAGCTCGCCGCCGGCGTCGCGGCGCAGCGCGTCGGGGCCGTCGCGGCGGCCGCCACCCAACAGCCGCGCCAGCTCTTCGCCGCCCTCGTCGAACTCGTGGTTGCCGACGGTCCCGACGTCGAAGCCCAGCGCGTTGGCGGCCTCGATCGTCGGCTCGTCGTGGAACCAGCTCGACAGCAGCGGCGTGGCGCCGACCATGTCGCCCGCATGGACGCGGATCGTCCGTCCCTGGACGGTCTGCGCGTCGAGGTGGGCGGCCATCCAGGCCACCCCGCCGACGCCCGGACGGGGCGGCTCGAGGTGGCCGTGGAGGTCGTTGACGCCAAGCAATCGGAGCTCCACGACTCCCCCGCGCTCGTCCCGTCCGTCCCCCGACGGCTGGTCCGCGCTGGCGACCAGGCCGATCAGCGCGACCAGGAGCGCGGCTGCGAAGGCCGCGATCCCTGGGGCTAGTTTGCGCGAGGTCACGTCGCTGGCTCCTCGCTTCCCGAGTTTGGACACCCGTCGGCGACCTCCCGTTAACGCCTTTGGACCGCGGTGTGACTTGACGGTTAACCGGCGCCCAGCGCGCCGCGGAACGGCCCGCTCACCTCATAGATCGCGCCGGGACCGATCTCCTCCTCGCCGCCGCCGGCGCGTTGGGAGGCGAAGTACATCCGCCGGCCGGACGGGTCGAAGGTGACTCCGGTCAGCTCCGAGCGGTGGTGTTGCGGCCCGGTGACCGAGGCAAAGCGCGACACCGAGCCGCGGCGGTCGAGCACACCGATGTCGATCTCCTCGGTGGCGATGTCCTCGCAGACGAAGATCTCGCCGGCGCGCGTGCCGGTGAGGGCGTCGACGCGTAGCAGCGGCGCGTCGGGGGTGGCGAGGCCGTCGTAGAGGACCTCGATCCGCTCGCGACGGGTGTCGTAGGCGTGGATGCGGTGGTCGTCGGTGGTGGCGATGTATACGGTCCCGTCGTCGTGCCAGATCCCCTCGGCGCGGGCGAACTCGGTGCTGGCGGGCACCTGACGGCGGGTCAGCTCGGCGCGGCCGGCCGGGTCCGGCACCGCCGTCCAGCGAACGGCTCCCCCGCGGCCGACGGTCGCGATCTCCAGCAGCCCGGCACGCAGGTCGGGCCAGCGGTCGGGGGTGAAGCGGTAGAGGCCCCCGTCCTCGACGTCCTCGGTCATGTAGATCCGCCGGCCGGCGGGGTCGACGGCGGCCGCCTCGTGCTTGAAGGCGCCAAGCGCGGGACGCCGAACGGCGGGCCGCCGGCCGGTCGGGTCGCACTCCCAGACGCCGCCGCTCTCGATCTCCTCGCAGGAGAGCCAGGTTCCCCAGGGCGTGCCGCCGCCAGAGCAGTTGCGCATCGTGCCGTCGAGGATCCGGTAGGCGTCGGCGATCGCCCCTTCGCGCGCGAAGCGGATCGCCGAGGCGCCGCCGAGCGCGATCTCGGAGTTCGAGACGAGGATCCAGCCGCCGTCGGCGGTCGGGAAGGTCGCCATGCCGTCAGAGGCCTCGTGCCAGCGGTAGCCGGTCCCGGCGACCTCCTCGCGGCCGCGCGCCACGACTTGCGCGCGGAACCCGGCGGGTAGCCGTAGCCCCTCGGCGTCGGGCGCGCCGCGCGGGCCGTAGCCGGAGACCGGCCGTCGCACGCCCGCGGGCGCGGCGTCGAGCGCCTCGCGCCAGATCGCCCCACCGAGCGCGACCGCCGCCACGCCGCCGACCCCGGCGCCGACGAGCTGCCTGCGGGTGAGGCTCATGGCGCCAGTGTGGCGGCCACCCCGCGGCCCCGATGTGAAGGACCGGAGAAGGAGCCGTGAACTTCCGGGGGGGGGCAGTCGGTCGCCGGGCGGCCCTACACACGCATGGACCCAATCTCCCACACCCAAGGTTCCGTTCTGGACGTTTTGTACGATCAGTACGTGAACGAGCTCCCGTTGTCCAACGCCCGCGAGTCGCTTGCCGACGTCGTCAACCGCATCCGCTTCGGCGGCGAGCGGATCGCGCTCACCCGCCACGGCCGACCGGTCGCAGCCCTGGTCCCGGTGGCCGACGCCGAGCTGCTGGAGCGCCTCGAGGATGCCGCGGACCTCGACGTGGCGCGGGCCGCCATCGCCGAGGGCGGCGAGCCAGTCGCGTGGGACGCGCTGAAGGCCGACCTCGGCCTCTGACCGCGTGCGTCACGAGATCGAGCTGCTGCCTGCGGCGGCACGCGCGCTGCGCAAGCTAGACCCGCCGGTGGCGCGTCGCGTCGCCCGCCGGATCGACGGGCTGCGCCACGAGCCCCGGCCCGCCGATGCCCGCCCGCTCCGCGGCGAGCCGGCCGGTCTCCTGCGCGTCAGGACCGGCGAGTGGCGGATCCTGTACCGAATCGACGGCGCACGCGTGACCGTCCTCGTCGTCGCGATCGGCCACCGATCATCGATCTACCGATGAGCGACGCGCTCGGCGACCCTCGGGCCGCGTCAGGAACCGACGGTGCGGCGGAAGCCGAAGGCGGCGCCGATCGCCACGAGCGCTGCGAGGATCGTCGGCCCGAGACCGACCACGCCCACGATCGCCAGCACCAGGAAGACGACGGCCGCGATGCCCGCCCCGCCGCCGACCAGACTCAGCGTGTAGGCCCGCTGCTCCTTCTGCCGCCTCGTGATATTCGCCATGGCGCGAACACTAGCCGGACGGCGACTGCTCGGCCGCCGGCGCCACTCGCCCGCCCCCGTCGGCGGAGTCGCCGCCCTCGCCATCGGCCCGCTTCGCGCGACGGGTGCGCAGCTCGTTGATCCCCAGCCAGACCAGGAACGCGGCGACCGGCAGGACATACGCGGCGTCGACCAGCCAGTGCCCCGGATGAGCGAGGACCGTCACGCCACTGAGGCTACGCGCTCACCGGCGCCCCCCGCCTCCCCGTCGGCCGGCAGCAGCCGGAACGCGCCGCCGGCCAGCGGCGTCACCGCGCGCAGGTCCCGCTCGTCGAAGCTCAGTATCCGCTCGGTACCGCGGCGGTCGGCGACGACGACCAGCGAGCAGTCGGCAAGGCCGAGATCGAGATCCTCGTAGCGGGACTCCAGCTCGATGACCGTTGCGTGATCGGCGGCGTCGAGCGAGACCACCTCGTACCGCCCGGCGGCGAGATCGGCGAGGAAGGCGCGACGAGCCGGACGCCCGAAGAAACGGCCGAGCATGTAGTCGACCTCGGCCGTCACCGGAGCCGGGATGACCAGCTTCCCCCGCTCGCCGTCCAACGCGGAGGCGATCTCATCCCGGCGTGGATCCGCGCGATCCGCGAGCGCTACCAGCGGCGCCGCGTCGAGCACGAGGGTCATCGTCCGAAACCCGCGAGCAGCTCGTCCTCGGAGAGCTCCGAGACGGGGCGCCGATCGCCGTCGATGCGGTCGAAGCCGCGCGCGAGCTCGAAGCGGCGGTCGGACGCGCGCCGCGGCTCGTAGGCCGCGATAGCGGCCCTCAGGACCTCGGCTTGGGAGCGCCCCTCGGCGGCGGCGATGCGGGCCAGGCGCCGTGCCAGTTCGTCGCTCAGGTAGACGCTCGTCTTGCGCATTGAGTCAGTGTAGGGCAGGGTGTAGGGCATCGGGCTCCGTTCGGTGGCTCACCACCTAAGGGCGGAGCCCGCCCAAAGCCGCCCCCTCGCCTACTGGTTCGCCTGCGACAGCAGCCAGAGCGCGAGGCTGGTGAAGCCGACCATGACCGCGAGCATCCAGTACTGCGAGCGGACGGCGAGCTTGACGTCGGAGTAGATCGTCAGGGCCTTCTCGTGGGCCACCGTCAGCGCCGCCACATGGCCGACGACGACGAACCCGACCATCCAGTACCAGGCGGCGGTCGCCGAGATCACGCCGTAGTCGATCGCCTGGCCAGCGGTGCCGAAGATGTCGGTGTCGGCCGTGCCGAGCGGGTTCGACGACAGGTAGCCGAACGGCGGCCAGTCGAGGATGAAGATCGCCTGTCCCTGGTAGAGCAGCAGCGTCATGTAGTGGGCGGCGACGTAGGCGAAGGCGATCGGCACCAGCGACCCGACGAACGCCCGCGCGAGCTGGTCGGCGGAGAAGCCCCCACCGACCGACTGCGCCCCGCGCACGCCGAGCATGTAGAAGCCGTAGACGATCCCGCAGGTGGCCGCCAGGCCGATCAGGAAGGTGAGCTCGAGCGCCCGCACGGGCGACAGGCCGACCGTCTGGAAGGCGTCGGCGAGGTCGGGGGCGATACCCGTCCACAGGGCGGACTCCGCGGCGCCGTCGAAGGTCACCGTGCCGATCATCACCGCCAGCAGCCCGACGGTCCCGGCGCGCGGCTCGAGCTCGACCAGCCCCGCGAGCGGCGGGCGCAGGCGGACCGTGCCCTCCTTGACCGTCCAGGGCGAGATCCGGGCGAACAGCGAGAAGTAGACGGCGAAGCCGTCGCCGCGCTCGCTCCACTCCTCGACGCCGTAGAGCGCCATCCCGATGAACTGGACGGTCGAGTAGACGAGCGCCGCGATCGCCACCGTGCGCGGCGCGTCGCCGTTGGAGACCACCAGCTCGAGCGTCGCGAAGAGGAAGATCCCGGCCGCCGCCGGCCAGTGTCCGAGCCGCTCCGGGTAGGCCATCGGCGCCGGCATCTCGGTCCGCGCGGCGGTCCGCGCCACCCAGGCGACCGCGCGGCCGATCGCCCGCCACGGATTCACCGCCCGGTAGACGTCGCCGAACAGGATGCTCACCGCCACCAGCCCGAGCCAGAACGCCACGTAGACGAAGGTCGGCGTGAAGTTCGCGGTGACGGTCTCGGTGCCCTCGAAGCCGGCGTAGAGCACCAGGCCGAGCAGGAACACGCCGACCGCCCCGCCCACCAGCTCGACCGGCCGGCTCAGCACCACGCGCGAGAGCGCCGGCAGCGCCCGCTCGCGCGCCCGCGCGAGCTTCGGCTCCGGCCACAGCACCGCCAGCGCGACGAACGAGACCACCAGCACGACGGCGGCCGCCCAGCCGAACAGCCACTCGGGGATCGGCAGGTCGGAGCGCCCGACGATCCCGTGCGCGACCTGGGTCAAGAAGGCTCCACCACCAGGCGCGCGATCAGCGCGTCCTGGCCCTGATGCTCGGCCTCGTGGCTCTCGATCTCGAAGATCCCCTCGATGTCGGCGACGAACGAGAAGCGCGCCGGACTGCCGGGACCGACGTCGCGCGAGAGGTCGTAGCCGTGGACGTGGATCTCGTCGGGCGCGTCGGAGCGGACGATGAGCCGCACCCTGTCGCCCTTGGCGACCTCGACGTCGACCACCTCCGCGACGGCGTTGCCGGTCAGCTCGATCACCGTCGCCGGCGGGCCGTCGGGCGGCGGGTCGGGCGCGGATGGCGCGGTCGCGGTCGGCGGGGGCGCCGCGTCGCCGCCGGTCTCCTCCGGCGCGTCGGTCTGCCCCGGCGTCCCGGTCGTCGCCGCGCGCTCGCCGCCGTCCTCATCGTCGCCCGGACGGGCGATCAGGAACGCCGCGACCACGACCACGACCGCGAGCGCCACCAGCGTGAGCCGTCCTGCCTTCGACACAGCCGCCACCTCCAGGTATCTACGGGAGTGCGGGGCTAACGCAGCGCGAGCCCGTCGGCCGCCGCATCCGGCACCGTAGCGGGAGCGGCCTCGGCGATGCCGGCTAGCTCGGGCGCCGGCGATCCCTCGCGCGGCTCGGGGTCGAACCGGTAGCCGACCCCGAAGTGGGTGTGGATGTACTGCCAGGACGGCGAGGCGGCGTCGAGCTTCTGGCGCAGCTTGCGGACGAAGACGTCGACCGAGCGGTCGCCGTGGGCCATCGCGTAGCCCCACACCTGCTGGTAGATCTCCTCGCGCTGGAGCACCTTGCCCTCGACCCCGGCGAGCAGCTCCAGGACCTCGAACTCGCGCCGCGTGAGGTCGACGCTGCGGCCGCTGGCGTAAGCCTGGAACTGGTCGGCGCGGATCTCCAGCTCGGCGGCGACGACCGGCTGGGAGTCGATCCGGCTGCTCGCCTGCTTGCGCCGGCGGACGACGGCTTCGACGCGCGCGAGCGCCTCCTCTGGGTGGCAGGGCTTGGTGATCCAGTCGTCGGCGCCGAGGCGCAGGCCCCGCACCCGCTGGGCGACGCTCGAGCGGCCGGTCGCGACGACGATCCCCAAGCCGGGCACCGCGGCGGCGAGCGCCTCGACGAACTCCCAGGCCTTCGGGCCGAGCAGCGCCAGGTCGACGATCAGCGCCTGGACGCGCATCGCGGCGAACTCCTCGGGCCGCGGTGGCGCCTCCAGCCGGCGGTGCTGCCAGCCCATGCTGTCGGCGCGGTTGACCAGGACCTGGATGAAGCCCGAATCGGAGTCGAGGATCGCCAGCCGGATGGGTCCCGGATCGGAGGAGGTCATCGGTTGCGGCGGTCCATTTTCGGGGGGTGCTGCCTAGGGCCGTTCCAGATCAGCATACGCCACCTCGCGGGCCCCGTTTCGCGGTCGACGGCGATTTCACAACACGTTCACACCGATGTCCGCAGGCAGCGGGGACGTCATGCGGCAGGCTTCCGTGCGCGAACGATCGCCGAGCCGGCCTCCGCGTGGACGCGGTGGGTCTCGTCGATCTCGATCTCGACGAACCCCGCCGCCGCCAGCTCACGCTCATAGTCGGCGACGGTCAGCGCGCCGGCGACACAGCCCGCCCACTGCGCCAGGTCGGCGCGGGTGGATGCCGACATCCCCTCGTCGGCGACCACGTCGGTGACCGCGAACCGGCCACCGGGGCGCAGGACCCGCGCCGCCTCGGCGAGCACGCGCGGCTTGTCGGCTGAGAGGTTGATCACGCAGTTGGAGATCACCACGTCGACCGCGTCGTCGGGGAGCGGGATCGCCTCGATCTCGCCCTTGACGACCTCGACGTTCGCCGCGCCGGCCTCGGCGGCGTTCGCGCGGGCGAGCGCGAGCATCTCATCGGTCATGTCGAGCCCGTAGGCGAAGCCGTCGGGGCCGACCCGGCGCGCGGAGAGCAGCACGTCGATGCCGCCGCCGGAGCCGAGGTCGAGCACGGTCTCGCCCGGATGCAGCTCGGCGACCGCGGTCGGGTTGCCGCAGCCCAGCGAGGCGAGCGCGGCCTGGTCGGGCAGCGCGGCGCGGTCGCCGTCGGCGTAGAGCCCGGCGCCGAAGACGGCCCGCTGCTCGTCGGTCAGCGCGGTCGAGCCGCCGTCGCCGCAGCAGCTCGCGTCGCTGGCGCCGGCGCTGCGCGCGGCGGCGGCGTAGGTGTCGCGGACCGCGGCGCGGATCTCCTCGGCGTCGCTGGTGTTGGTATCGGTGCTCACAGTCGCTCCTCCCGCTCGCGTGGCGCGAGCCAGGCGCTCAGCTCGTCGAGCGCGTCGTTGTTGACGTAGTAGTAGGCCCACAGCCCCTGGCGCTCGGAGTCGACGATGCCGGCCTGGCGCAGCACCTTGAGGTGGTGGGAGACCGTCGGCTGGGAGAGGTCGAACAGCGGCACCAGCTCGCAGACGCAGACCTTGCCGGCGTGCTTGCGCAGCACGTCGACCAGCTGGAGGCGGACCGGGTCGCCGAGCGCCTTGGCGATCGCCGCCATCCGCTCGGCCCGCGTGCGCTCGACGTCGGGATAGACGACGGGCTCGCAGCAGGGTGCCCCGGCGGGCGCCTTCTGCTTCGGGGTCAGCTCCAGATCGACAGCCATCTATCTGAGAGTATCGATTGAACTGAAGATCGTCAATGGATACGATCGCCCCATGGCCGCCACCCGAGTCGCGATCAACGGCTTCGGCCGCATGGGGCGCCTGGCGCTGCGCGCCGGCTGGGGCTCCCCCGAGCTCGACTTCGTCCACGTCAACGAGCCCGCCGGCGATGCCGCGACCGGCGCCCACCTGCTCGCCTTCGACTCCGTCCACGGCCGCTGGGACCACGACACCAGCGGCGACCGCGACGTGTTGACCGTCGAGGGCACGACGATCCCCTACTCCGGCGCCGACTCTCCCGCCGCCGCGCCGTGGGCCGCCCATGGCGCCGAGATCGTGCTCGAGTGCTCGGGGCGCTTCCGGACCATCGACGCGCTCGCGCCGTACTTCGCCGCCGGCGTCCGCAAGGTGATCGTCGCCGCACCGGTCACCGACGACCGGGCACTCAACGTCGTGATCGGGGTCAACGACAGCCGCTACGACCCCGCCGTCCACGACGTCGTGACCGCCGCCTCCTGCACCACCAACTGCCTCGCGCCGGTGGTCGCGGCGATCCATCGCGGGCTGGGGATCGCCCGCGGCTCGATCACCACGCTGCACGACCTCACCAACACCCAGGTGGTGGTCGACGCCCCGCACCGCGATCTCCGCCGCGCCCGCGCGGCGTCACTGTCGCTGATCCCGACCACGACCGGCTCGGCGACCGCGATCGGAATGATCTTCCCCGAGCTGGCGGGCAGGCTCGACGGCCTCGCGGTCCGCGTCCCGCTGCTCAACGCCTCGCTGACCGACTGCGTCTTCGAGGTCGAGCGCCCGACGACTGTCGAGGAGGTCAACGGCCTGCTGCGGGCCGCCGCCGACGACGGTCCGCTGGCGGGCATCCTCGGCTACGAGGAGCGGCCGCTGGTCTCCGTCGACTACCGCGGCGACCCCCGCTCGAGCGTGGTCGACGCCCTCTCGACGCGCGTCACCGACCACACCCAGGTCAAGGTGCTCGCCTGGTACGACAACGAGTGGGGCTACGCCAACCGGCTCGTCGACCTCGCCCGCCGTGTCGGACGCGACCTTCCCGCCGCCGCGGCGGCCTAGGGCGCAAGGTGGAGCGCGCCGCTCCGACCGGTGCG
>Ga0307505_10000755_pt1 | contig 31928 bp, 28 predicted proteins | sample 23_S_MG_FD_202183 | JGI IMG/M metagenome (GOLD analysis project Ga0307505, IMG submission 202183) | Soil microbial communities from Populus trichocarpa stands in riparian zone in the Pacific Northwest, United States - 23_S | ecosystem: Environmental > Terrestrial > Soil > Riparian zone > Trees... | reverse complement strand
AACGTGTCTCTATCGCCTGCAACCAACGTATAGCAACCGTTCATCACCCGACACCCCCGCTGAACGCCTTTGATGCGCGTATGCCACAGGTTTGCCCGGTTGCTACCTCATTTTCGTAGCAGCGTCGCTCGGGATGACAGCAACTTCATCTCGTAATCTTCGCGCGTCGCGCAGAAATCACCGTTGAGTAGTACCGAGATCACGACGAGCTTTCTTCTGTCAGGCCAATCAATCGTTGGGTTGCGGGCGAAGCGCGGCCTTCTAAACTACCGAAGACGAGACAGGAGGAACGTCTCGAGGCCGACGTCCACGGGCAGGCCGCCGGACTTGCGCTTGATCTCGAGGTCGGCCATTTCGGCGAGGGCGCGGAAGAGATCGGCCTCGCTGGTGCCGCGCGCGGCTTCGAATTTCTTGTGCAGTGGGAACGGGTGCGGGCGTTGGCGCACGAGACCGTGCGCTTTGAGGTAGTCGCCGAGTTTGTCGGCGATGGTGTCCTTGAAGCGGTTGTAGTTCATCGAGGCGCGGAGGTTCACGTTGTTCGCGCGAGCCCACGAGTGGATGCCGATCATCTGGCGGAGCTCCTCGGGGATGGCGAAGAGGTAGCGGCCGTAGTGGATCTCCGCCGATCCCTTGGGATCGTCACGCCGCGCCTGCGCCACCAGGTCGCGCAGCTTGGCGACGGCTTCGAGGATCTTGCCTTCGGTGAAGAGCGAACCGAGCTCGTAGCGCGCGCCTCCTTCGACCGCCGCGATCTCGCGGTCGACCAGCTCCGCGGTGACGCGACCACCATGGCCGACCAGCATGGCCAACCGCTCGGCCTCGGACACTGCAAGACGGAGCGCAGGCACGTCCTTCGAGAACTTGTCGGCCAGCATGCGCTCGATGCCGAGGCGCTGGCGGAGGCGCGTGATGGCGTTCGTGTCGAAGCGGACGCCGGCCTCTGACGCTACGGCAGCGATGGCCTGTTCGAGCGCGGCATTGAAGCCCTCCCGGGAGAGGTCGGCCACGACTACCGCGCCGTTCTTGTCGATGAGGTCGATGGTGGCGGAGTCGCGGGGAACTTCGCCGGTTCGCATGAGCAGCAACGCGCCGGTCGCACCGCCGCGAGCGATGGCCTCCATCAGCAACGCCGCGTCGTCTTCTCCACGACCGGCCTTCTTGCCGGTCGTGCGGCAGAAGGCGAGCATGTCGGTGAGGATGGCATCGAGGGGGACGCCGAGGGAGTCGGCGATGGCGCGGTCGGTCATGTCGAGATCGACGCCGGCCAAGCCGAGGACGTGCAGCAGTTTCGCGGCGCTGGAGTTGCGCTTGCGATCGGTCTTGGCGCCCTTCCAATCCCCGGCTGCCTTGTCGAGCAGCGAGGCGATCTCTTTCGCGGAGACGAACGCGTTCACCTCCGGCACGATCAGCAGACGCGAACCGCCGAAGAGAGAGCCCGTGCGATAGGAGTCCAGAATCGCGGCCAGCTCCGCGCCGGGCTCGTAGCTCTCCACGGTCATGCCCGGACTCTTCGCGACGATCGCGTCGCGAATCTCGTGGAAGGCACGCTCGGACAGGAAGTCGGACGAGCCGCCGACGAGCAGCACGCGCGGCATCCTGCCTTCGGCGATCGCGGCGAGCACGTTCTTGAGGGGCTTGGGCATTAGGTGGTTTCAGTCTATCGCTTGAATGGCTTTCACCACAGAGACGCTGCTCGGGCCGTGCCGACAACCAACGCTGCGTGCAACTGTGGAGCGGTGGGCTTTAGCCCTCCGGGCGCTCGCGACGAGGGTGCCGAAGTCGTATGAGGCTCTCGGGACTCTCCTGCCGAAGCCGCGTGCTTCGTCGAAGCCGAGACGGCAGAGGGGAAGCGCTTCGCGAGGGCCCGGAGGGCTGAAGCCCACCGCTCCACAGCAACCGTTCCTTCTGACGCACGACACTGCAGGTTGCACGAAGCATTTCGAGGTGTGCCTGCGCAAAAAAAAGTGCGCTCGGTTTCGAGCGCACTTTGGGGGGACGAGGCGTCTACGCGAATCAGTTGAGCATGCCCTTTTCCTGCAGCTCCTGGCAGTCGATGCAGAAGGGGGTCCAGGGGACGGCCTGCAGGCGCTTCTCGCCGATCTCAATGCCGCAGTTGGTGCAGACGGCGTAGGTGCCGTTCTTCATGCGGTTGAAGGCTTCGTCGATGAGCATGAGCAGGTTGCGCTCGGCATCGGACAGGGAGAAGTTGAGCTCCTTGGAGTAGGCGCTGGCGGCCTTGTCTGCCAGGTCCTGGATTCCGTCGTCCGGGGAAGCATTGCCCGCGGCCTTGTCACGCTCGTAGGAGTCGTGGAGCTCGCGTTGCTTGAAGCGAAGTGCGTCCTCGTATTGCTGATAGGGATTCACTTTGGTTTTCATCTTCGCCATTGGGCCTCTCACTTGTGGTACGGGATGTTGCGCATCAACGTGCAGGCCCGGTAAAGCTGTTCCAGCAGGATGACGCGCGCAAACTGGTGCGGGAGGGTCATGGGCGTCAGGCCGAGGAGCCTGTCAGCACGCTTCCGAACCGTCTCGTCGAAGCCGACATCGCCACCCACGACGAAGTTGACGCCGTGCGGGCTGTCGATGGTCAGCCTCTCGATCCACTTTGCAAACTTCAAAGAATCAAGGGTTTGCCCTCGCTCATCGAGGACCACCGTGTACCCTCGGTCGGGGATCGCGGATAGCAGGCGCGCCGATTGCGCGCGCATGATAGCCACATCACTTTGACCTTGTCTACCGCGCTCCGGTGCCACTTCGGTGACCTCGATCGGGAAGAAGTGCTTGATCCGATTGAGGTAACGCTCTGCCGCACCGGCCAGCTCGGCGTCGGCATGGGAACCTCCCCAGATGAATCGAAATTTCATGCGTCAGGCCGGCCCTCCGCGCGGCTGAGCCGGGGAGGGGAGCGCCCCGAAATAGAGGCCTGCTCGATTGCCGGTTGTCAGTTGTCGGTTGGATGTAGAGGGTAATCCGTCCGAAGAGCGACGAGGCGCACACAACCGACCACCGACAACGGACAACCCCACTTCAGTAGACACTCGCTTCAGGGGAGCTATGCGGAGCGACGGCGGTTCACTCCAGGCCATACTTCTTCCGTTTCTCGAGCAGCGTCTTCCGGTTGATGCCCAGGATCTGCGATGCACGCGAGTAGTTCCTCCGCGTGACTTCCAGGATCTCGCGGATGTAATGCGCCTCGAGGTCGCCCAAGGTCCATGCTCCGCGAGCGGCCGCGGCCACGAGATCCTCACCGGTGCGGATCGGCAGCGAGGCGGCGGTGAGGCGTTCGCCATCGGCGAGGATCAGCGCCCGCTCGACGGCGTTGCGAAGCTCGCGGATGTTGCCCGGCCACGGGTACGCGGCCAGCAACCTTTCCGCCTCGGCGTCGAAGCGCTTTCTCCGCGCGAACTTCCGGGCCAGAGACAGGATGTCTTCCGGCCGTTCCCGCAAGGGCGGAAGGGTCAGCGTGACGACGTTGAGCCTGTAATAGAGGTCGCGGCGCAGTTCGCGCGGGTCGGCGCTGGTGGAGGAGATCACGCGGGCCTCGAAGGGCAGCGCTGCGCTGCCGCCGAGGCGCGCGAAGCGGCGCTCTTCGATGGCCCGCAACAGTTTGGCTTGCAGCGCCGGCGCAAGCGCGGAGATTTCGTCGAAGTAGACCGTTCCGCGCCCGGCGGCCTCGAGCTTGCCGAGCTTGCGCGTGTGAGCATCCGTGAAGGTCCCGCGCTCATGGCCGAACAGCTCGCTCTCGAAGAGATCCGCGGGGATGCTCGCGCAATCGATGTGGACGTACGGCTCCTTGCGCCGCACGCCGAGTGCGTGGATGGACTCGGCGAGATGATCTTTCCCGGTCCCCGACTCGCCCAGGATGAGCACGCTGGCGTCGTGATCGAGAATCTTCTCGACCGTCTCCAGAACGTTCCGCATCGCGGCATTGCGCGTCGGGAAGAGGTCCCGGAGGCGTCTGGGGCGCGGAGCGGTCGGCATGGTTCGTTGTTCGCTGCTCAGCTTCGGGGATCGAGTGCCGCGTTTGCTTTGGTTGTCGGTTGTCAGCAGTCGGTTCGTGGGGCCATGGCACCGGGAACGGACAACCGATCACTGACAACCCAATCCGCTCGCAGAGGCATCAGCACATCCGCCACTCACGACGTCTTCTGCAACGCGTCCTCGCCGGTGTACTCGGCGGTCACGTTCGGGGCATCGCCCCAGAGACGTTCCAGGCCGTAGAAGCGGCGGACGTCCTCGGTGAAGATGTGCACGATGAAGTCGCCGAAGTCGACCAGGACCCAGCGGCCGGGCTGAGCGCCTTCGATGAGCAGCGGTCTCACGCCGAGCTGCGACTTGAGCTGGTCGGCGACGTTGTCGGCGATGGCCACGGCCTGACGCTCGTTGGTGGCCGAGGCCAGGATGAAGTAATCGGCGATGGAGGTGAGTGCCCCGACCTGCAGGACATCCAGGTCGAAGGCCTTCTTGTTGAGCGCCGCGGCCACAGCCACGCGCACCCGGGATTCAATCGAATCGTTCACGATGGGCCCTTTCGGTAGAGTTCGTAGTGATGAATGTAGCGCGACACGGGCGGGGGAACCAGATCATCGATCGGCTCTCCCTCACGAATCCGCCGCCGCACTTCGGTAGATGAAACGCGAATGGTGGCATTGCCGGCAAACGCGATCGCTCCGTTCGGCGGTCGTGCCGCAGGCGCGACGACGCGACCTCGCAGAGTTTCCGGCAGAGCATTGGACGCGTCTTCCTCGGCGTCGAGGCGCGTGAGGACGATGAAGTTCGCCAGCTCGAAGATGCGGTCGATCGACTTCCAGGCCGGCAACCGGTGCAGGTTGTCATCGCCGATGATCCAATCGAGAGTGGCGTCCGGAAGCTCGCTGCGCATCGCTTCGAGCGTGTCGACCGTGTAAGAGATCGCACCTCGCTCGAGCTCGCGTGAGGAAGCCTCGAGACCCGGATGACCCTCGGTGGCGAGAACGGTCATTGCAAATCGATGGAACGGCGAGGCCGTGACCCGATCCGCTTTGAACGGCTGGACGAACGCGGGGATGAAGATCACGCGATCCCATCTCATGAGCGAGCGCACCGCCAGGATCGGGTCGAGATGACCGCGATGAAACGGGTCGAAGGTGCCGCCGCAGATGCCGATGTTCATTCTGGTAGCGAAGCCGTTGCGGCGTGTTGCAGCTCCTCGCGCGATCCGTGCTCGCGGATGAAGCGAGCCAGCATGCGCACGAGGTCCCGCACTCCATCGCCCACGACCGCCGAGATCGCGTGATAGCGGTAGCCATTCCGATCGGCATAGGCCCGCAGTTTCTCGGAATTGCCCGGCACCTCGGAATCGAGCTTGGAACCGACCACGATGCGGGGCTTCTTCGCCAGCGTCTCCGAATAGAGCTCGAGCTCGCGCGCGATGACTTCGGCGTCCTGGTCCGGAGTCTCGTTCGCGGAGAGGTCGACCAGGTGGACGAGCACCGAGCAGCGCTCGACGTGACGCAGGAACTGATCGCCGAGCCCATGCCCTTCGTGAGCGCCCTCGATCAGGCCGGGGATGTCGGCCACGACGAAGGTCTGCATGTCGTCCGCCTTGACCACGCCCAGGTTCGGGACGAGGGTGGTGAACGGATAGTCCGCGATTTTCGGCTTGGCCGCGCTGATGACGGAGATGAGCGTCGACTTGCCAGCGTTGGGAAGCCCGACCAGACCGACGTCGGCGATGAGCTTCAGCTCGATGAAGAGCTCGCGCTCTTCCCCTTCCGTGCCGTCCAGGGCGAATCGCGGAGCCTGGCGCGTGGCGTTCGCGAAGTGCTGGTTTCCCCAACCGCCGCGACCGCCTTTCGCGACGAGCACGCGCTCGCCGTCATGCGAGAGATCCGCGATCACGTCGCCCGTGGCTTTGTCGCGGACGACCGAGCCGATGGGAAGTTGGATGGTCACGTCATCGCCGTTGGTGCCGGCGCAGTTCGAGCCCATGCCGTGCTGGCCGCGGCCACCCTTCCACTCGCGTTGGAACTGGAGGTGATAGAGGGTGTTGAGACGCTGCGAGGCTTCGAGCCAGACCGAGCCACCCACGCCGCCATCGCCGCCGGAGGGTCCGCCTTTGGGAACGAACTTCTCGCGCCGGAAGGCAACGCAGCCGTGGCCGCCGTCGCCGGCCTTGACCCGGATCGTTGCGTGATCGATGAACATCTTGTCCTTCTCAGTAGTGTTGCGAGCGAGTTGCGGGGTGCGAGGTGCTGGGTGCTGAGTTTCTGGATGCTGGGTACTGGGTGCTGGGTGTCAGCAACTACTCGCTAGCAACTGGCGGTCCAGGCTTTAGTCCGAGTGGCTGTGCCGGAAAAAAGCAAAAGCACCGCGAACGCGGTGCCTTTACGCGACGACGAGCATTTTTCCGACTTACTCGGCGGGCGAGACGCTGATGAAGCGGCCCCGCTGGCCTTTGTCGTGGAACTGCACGATGCCGTCGATCTTGGCGAAAAGCGTGTGGTCGCGGCCGAGACCGACGTTCACGCCGGGCTGGAACCTCGTGCCGCGCTGGCGGACGAGAATCGATCCACCGGTCACGAATTGACCGGCGAAGCGCTTGACGCCCAGCATCTTCGGCTGCGAGTCGCGACCGTTGCGCGACGAACCCTGTCCTTTTTTGTGAGCCATGGATCTCTCCTAGAACTTGATGCTGTCGATGCGCACTTCGACCACGTCCTGGCGATGGCCGTGAGTGCGCTTCGTGTGATTCTTGCGGCGCTTCTTCTTGAAGACGATGATCTTCTCGCCGCGGGTCTCGCGGACGACGGTCGCGAGGACCGAAGCACCCTGAACCGTCGGGGCGCCGACCTTCGGCGAGTCTCCGCCGACCATCAGCACTTCCTGGAACGTGACCTTGTCCTGCTCGGCATTGCCGAGCACATCACGCTCCACCTGAAGGCGATCCCCTTCGGCAACGCGATACTGCTTCCCACCGGAACGAATGATGGCGTACACAACGACCTCCGAGTCAAGCTTCGTAACACACCCCTGGCAACACGGTCAACGGGCGCGGAACGTGTTCAACTTGAGGAGGGTGAGTCGAATTCCCGCAAATGCGAGAGTTACACCCGGTCGGCCTTCCCAAAAAGAACTCCGCAGTGCGGCAGAACCAGGAGAGGCCCGGCGCAACAGAACCCCATCCGCGATGCTTCCCGCCTGTTGTCAATCGCGGGCGAACGCCGACCCAGCCAGGTCTTTCCCGATCAATCGCGCGAGCGCCTTCGATCGGCCACTTTCTCCTGCACCGAAGCGCGTTTCCCTCCCCAGAGCCCCGTGGTCAACTCCTCTACGGTCGCGGCGACGTCCAGTTGCTCGTCCCCTGCTTCGATGGGCACGCGGATCACGAACGGATCGGCGACTTTGGCCGGGGTGATGGTGCGATGCACGATGGTCGGGGGGAAGTTCTTTCGACTCACGGCGATCGTCACGCGGAAAACGGATTGCCGGCCTGCCAGGAGCGGCGCGATCGCCGTCAGTGAGGCGTTCACGGTGATCTGGCCTTCGCGGCGCGGTCCAATGCGGCCGGTCCAGGCCACCGAGACCGTCGTCGGCAAGTCGCCGGAGGAGGTGGCCGGGTCGCTCAGGAAAGACAGCGTTCGAGTTGCCGCCAGCTCGCTGGGAGTACTCTCGGTCGCCCAGCGGACGGACTTGACGGTGAGGTCTGACCGCTTGGACTTCACCTCGATGCTTCGGGGCTTGCCGTCCGGCGCTCGCGACACCTGATAGCTGATGATCAGCGCCTGATCGAGCCGGGCCACGTTCGACGCGATCATTCCGGCGGTACCGGCCGAGCCGCCTGTTTCCACGGCGAAGGCGAGCAGTGGGTCGTTCCCCCGCTCAGAGGCATAGAGCGCTTCGCGAGCGCGAGGGGCGCTGGGGCGACCGACCATGGATCGGGCGGCATCATCGATCCATTGCTCGCCGGCTCCCAGCGCCGAGTGCACGCCGATCGTCGTCCAGCCGGAAGCGGCCAGCACGCGTGCGATGGTGTCCACCGCGTGGCCGACGTTGTACTCCATCGGATCAGCGCGAATGCGACGAATGTCCTCCAGGTCGCTCGCGAACTGCTCGTAGTAGGCAGCAGAGTCGAGCTCGAACCCTTCGCTGACGACGAAGAGAGCGCGCGGCGTCCGGCGCGGGAAACGACCGATCGTCGTCAGAAGTGCGGAATGAAAGCGTCCGACGGCATCGACTTCCGCCAGGATCTCGGAGCGGACGTACTCCTCCTGCTCGCGGTTCTGAGCCATGACCGACAAGTCCGTCTGCATGGGGCGGCCACGGGCCATGTCGCTCCGGGACTGGTACTGGCGACGGTGTCGCACGAGCCAGTTGCGCGCCGAGGTCGCGCGGACACCCTGGAGGGCCTTTCGGATCTCGCCGGCATCACGGGTGTCCGAGGCCAGGAAGGTCAGCGATGGATCGGACACGACGACGCTGACCTGTCCGAGTCGCGCAAGCTCGCCGGCTTGCTGCGACAACGACTCCACCGCGCCCCGAATCGTCGCAGCGCTGGAGAGATAGAGGTCGAAGAAGATGACGATCTGCCAGCCTGCTGGCTCGCCGATCCGAGACTGGTTCTGGACAGGCTCAGACGCGGCCGATGCGATCGCCGGAGCGGGCATTAGAGAGAAGTAGTCGACGCCAATGACGGGTTGCTCGACTCCCTCCTCCAGGACGATGAAGTCGGCTGCCTTCAAATCCGGAGGGACTGCTCCGCCGGCGTCTCGCACGTCCGCGACCACCTCAATGGCAGTGACGTAAATGGGTTGTTGCACCACCGGCTGGGGTTGCGCGGCGGCAGTGGAGGCGACGAACAATATCCAGACGAAGCGTTTCACGGATGACCTCCGAACGACATCGTATGCGATCCGCAGGCGCGAGATCATTGACCTCGGCTGACGAAGTTCGTGCGAATCACTCCCTTTGCGGTCTCAAAGCGCGCCGTTCCGCGGAGCATGACCGGACTGTTGACGTCGCCCTTCGAGTCCCGCGTCAACGGCTGAACCCAAGCGCGAAAGTCGATCGACTCCGAGCCTTTCGCGGCAATGGTGCGGGAGAACGTATGCCGCACGCGGTTCATCAGATAAGCACCAGAGCTGCCTACAGACTCGACCTCGATGGCGACCAGTGTGACGGGGTGGTCGAGCGGATTGTCGACCCGTAGACGGTACTCGATCGGTAGTCCGGATGCGGACTGGAGCTGGACGTCAGGGACGCCTGAGAGTTGGGAGAGCGTGACCGACGGAGCGGCTGCGGGATTCGAGGCGCAGCCAAGGAGAAGCAGGAGCGTGAGGGCAGGAGCACCGGAACGGATGACACCACGGATCATCGAGCCTCCTCAGAACGAAAAGGGCGGGACCGAAGTCCCGCCCTCTCCGTGCAAACAGTGTTGCGTGAAGGATCAGAACCGGAGCTTCGCGAAGAGACGGACTTCGCGCGGATCCTGGAACTGGCGAGCCTGACCATACAGCGGGTTCAGGTTGGCCGCGGCCAGACCCTGCTTCGGGTCGAAGCCGTTGAAGAAGGTGGCATCCGTGATACCGGTGCCGAGGGCGACGTTGCGGGTGCTGTAGTCGTTGGCGTAATCGACCGCGGTGTCGTGATCGAACAGGTTGAGCACGTTGACGCCGACATCGAAGCCGAAGCGGCCCGCCAGACGGAACTCATGCATGATCTGCAAGTCGGTGCGCTTGAGGGTCGGAGTGCGGCCCATATCGCCGCGGCCGTAGGCAAAGAACGGAACGCCGGCATAGTAGAACTGCGTCGAAAGCGGCGTGCCGCTACCGATGTACTGATTCACACCGACTCCGGTGCCCCACGGCGCGGAGTAGATGACCTGCGCCTTGAAGACATGGGGGCGATCGGTGGCAAGCTTGCCCTCGACCGAGTTGCCCTGCGCGTCAAAGCTGTTGAACAGGTTGTCGAAGTAACGGTTGACGTTCGGAGAGTTACGGCCGTTCTCGTCAGAGCTGGCCAGACCACCGTAGTTGCCTTCGAGCTCGCTGTAGACGTAGCTGGCATGCGCACCCCAGCGGTTGCCGAAGCGCTTGGTGGCTTCGAATTCGAACGCCTGGTAGTCGCGCTTGGCTTTGGGCATGGCCGGGCAGCTCGGGCAGGTCGGCGCGAGAATCTTCTGCGCGACGCCGAACCCGGGGTTGGCAATGAAGTACTCCTCGTGAGAGGCACCGGTCGAATCCGTGACGAGCACGCCGACGTCTTCAATGGTACGCACGAGGTGCTTGTTCACATAGCGGAAGCCGAGCGCGATCTGGTTGGTCAGCTCATGCTGCGCACCGACGGTGAACTCGACGGATTCCATCGGCTTGAGGTCCGGCTCGATGAGGTCGAGCGACGGGAAGCGGAGATCGGTGCTGTTGTTGTAGACGAGGCCGCCGGTGCAGGTGGGAACGTTGCCCTGGGTGGTCCCGACGCCGGTGCAGTTCCAGTTCTTCCAGTTCGGATCTTCGATCTTGTAGTCGAACCAGATCCACTTGTCGCCGCCGAACGAGCCGCGCGGCATCTCCATCTTCGTGATGTCGTAGTAGCGACCCCAGCTTCCGAACACCTTGGTACGGCCGGTGCCGAGGAGGTCATAGGCGAATCCAAGCCGCGGAGCGAGCTTGTCCTGGAAGTCGAACTGGATCGCGTACTGCCGCAGACCGAGGGCTGGATCCGCGTAGCTCGGAACCTTCTCCTGCTCGGTACGAAGGCCGATGTTGAGCGTGAGGCGGTCGTTCATCGTGCTCCAGGAGTCCTGGATGAACAGGCCGGTGTTCTCGCTCTCGACCTGACCGAAGGTCTTGAACACGTAGACGCCGGCATTGCCGTACGTTCCAACGTTGCTGCCGGCGAACGGATCGGCCTTATCCCAATAGGCGCGGATGAGGTAGTTCTGGTTGCCGCTGTCGACGTTGTTCTTGAGGTTCGTGAGCTGCAGGCCGCCCTTGATGCGGTGCGAGCCGGCGAACGTCGGGAACCAGGAAACGTCCACGTCGAAGTTATCGCGCTGGTAGGAGTCCTTGGTGATGGCCGAGTTGCTGGCCAGCGTCCGGAAGCCGGACGGCTGGATGAGCGACGGGTCGATGCCGGGATACAGACTCGGCGAACCGCCCGCGAACCAGACGAACGGATCGGACGGGATCCCGCCCTGCGACTGATTGTCGTAGTAGCGTCCGCCACGCGCAGAGAAGTACCACTCGGGGGTGGCGATGAAGTCACCGTATCCGGAGTAGCTCCAGTTCTCGCGCTCGAGCGTCTGGCCCGAAATCGGGGCCGCCACGCGACCGGTGATGTCCGGAAGAACTTCCTGCTGTTCGTAGCCGCTGTTGTTGCCGGAGAACTTGAAGAGGAACTTCGAGCCGATGCTGCCGTTGAGGGTGGCAGCCCAGTTCTGACGCGTGAACTCCTGGTTGTACGTGTCGGTCACGCCTGAGGTGAACGTCACGGTGCGATCGGTGTCGCGCATGCTGGGAGCGTACGCGGCAAAGAACCACAGGCGATCGCGCAGGATCGGACCACCGAGCGAGATGGTCGGATCAGTGACGGTCTCGTCGTCGGTCTCGTACTGAGCGTAGCGGAAGGACAGCGGATTGGCCGGATCGGTCTCCAGATTCGGGCGACGATCTCCTCCCCATGACGAGTCGGTCATCTGGACACCGACGGTGCCGCGGAAGTCGTTGGTCCCGCTCTTGGTGACGACGTTGATGACGCCGCCGACGGCCCCGCCGAACTCGGCCTGGTAGCCAGCCGACTTGACCTGCACTTCTTCGATGAAGTCCGTGATGACGATCTTGCCCTGAACGCCGGTCTGGGGGTTCGTGGTGTTGACGCCATCGACGACGTACACGTTCTCAGAGCCCGAGGCGCCGTCGATCGAGATTCCACCCGATCCCGCCGCGCCCTGCTTGGTCTCGAAGTTCGCAGAGGCAGCCTGGGTGATGACGGTGGAGAAGTCGCGGCCCTTCGGAAGCTGCTCGAACGTTGCCGAAGTGATGGACGTGACCGTGGCGCTGGACGTCGTGTCGACGAGCGGTGCCTCAGCCGTGACCGTGATCTGCTCGGTGACGGCACCGATGCGAAGCGTGATGTCCGCCTTCGGTGTCGCGCCGAGGGCAGCATTCACGCCACGCACCGATCCCGGCTCCATTCCCGAGAGAGAGCCTGTGACGGTGTACACCCCCGGTGGGATGGACGGGAACCGGTACCTGCCCGAGGCGTCCGATTGGACGGTGAACTTCTGGCCTCGGGCGTTTACTGCCTCGATCGTCACGCCCGGCAAAGCCGCGCCTGATGCATCGCTGACAGATCCCTCAATTGAAGATGTCTGCTCTTGCGCGATGAGAGGCATCGCGCTCAGCAGAAGAAGAACGACCACGCCGACACTGAGTAACCTTCGCTTCATCTCTTCCTCCTGGACTGTTGAACCCTGGGTGAACGACTCGTGGCGAAAATGTGGCGAGATTGTAAGGGATTCGCCACATCGTAGCAAACGGACGTGTCGGTTTTTCCCCGGCCCACGAACTCTCTGACCCCACGTCACTTAGCTCGCACACACCAAGTTTGGCGCGTCCAGTGACCCGCAAACAGGTCACGTCGAGCCCGGCTTTTTCATGCTGGGTTGTGACAGTTCGTCACAGATGAGGCGTAAAGGTGAACGGTCGTAAACGCCCGTGAGGTGCGGTCGCGCTGGCCTCCTTCCCCTTCCGGAGTCGCCCCAAACGAAAAAGGCGGCCTTGCGGCCGCCTTTCGTCACTGCATGGGGGCTGAGATCAGAACCGGAAGCGGGCGCCGAGCTGCAGCAGGCGCTGCTCGCCCTGGAGCGGGTCGCCGGCGTACGTGGTGGGCTGGCCGAAGCCTGGATTGGCGATGTCCTGGCCGCTGCCGTTCAGCGCGCCGGTGAAGCGCTGGCCATTGAAGGCTGCCGGGTTGATGTCGTTGAACACGTTGAAGACTTCGGCGATGACTTCGATGCCGAGGGAGTCGGTGAAGCGGAAGTCTTTCGAGAGCCGCAGGTCGAACTGCGAGAAGGAGTCTCCGCGCAGACCGTTGACGCTCTCTCCCGGAACCAGGTCGGAGAGGAAGCGGTCGCCGTCGAGGTCGCGCCCGTGGCGCTCGCTGTACGGAAGGGCCGAGCGATAGCGGAGCACGCCGGAGACGTTGAAGTCGAACGGCGCGCGATACAACGTGCTGATGGTGACCTTGTGGCGCGCATCGGTGTCGAGCGGGCCGAAGCAGGCATCGCAGGCCGGATTGCGGAAGTCGACCGAGAGGTCGCCCACACGGTCGGGCTGGTGGTTGCCGTTGGTCAGGCGGAACTCGTCGGCTCCGGCCAGGACGTTGCCCTCGATCTTCGAGAGTGTGTAGAAGCCCTGCATCTCGAGCTTGCCGGTCATCTTGGCGCGGAAGCCGATGTTCAGGCCGTCGTAGTCGGCTTCACCGTTGCCGACCCACATGCGGTTGTTGTTGTTGATTCCGACGGACGCGAACCGGCGCTGAGCGATGGGGTTGCCGTTGTTGTCGAGGAAGCCGTTGAAGCGGAAGCGGAAGGGGATGTCGCGATATTGAATGTGGGTCACGTCGACGTTGACGCCGAGCCAGTTCGTGACCTCGGTGGCGTAGCCAAGTGAGATCTGATCCGAGTACGGCGTGTTGGTGATCGACGGATGCGCGACGTTGCCGGGCAGCGCCGGTCCGATCGGAACCGCGCCGCCGGCCGGAAGGGGCTGGCCGGGACGGAAGAAGGAACCGTCGGCGTTGCGGATGCCGTTTGGATCGGCCAGGTTGTAGATCGTGCCGAAGTTCGACGTCACCGCTTCCGCGGGGAAGAGGATGGTGGCGTTGGTGTACGGGAAGTCGTAGTAACGGCCCAGACCACCGCGCAGCACTTTCTTGCCGTCGCCGCTGAGGTCGTACGTGAAGCCGAGGCGCGGCGCGATGTTGTCGGTGTCGTTCTCGAGCTGACCGTCCCAGCCCTGGAACTCGTCCAGGTAGGTCGTGTCGTTGAACGTCGTCTGCGCGGAGAGCGCCTGCAGCACGGGGCTCGAGCCCTGGTCAAGATCGAAGCCGGTGGAGAAGTCGTAGCGCAGACCCGCGTTCAGAGTCAGACGGTCGTTGAGGTAGATGTCATCCTGGAAGTAGTAGCTGTACTGATCGATGGGAGTGGAGAAGCCCGCGAAGCCGCCGGTGAAGGTGATCTGGGTGACGGGGGAGTTCACGTCGTCCTGAGCCAGCGTGTACTGGCCGGCCGTGCCGGTGGTGAAGCTGCCGCCCAGAATCGGCTCATGGATCCACTGGATGCCGGCCTTGAAATCGTGACGGCGTCCGGCGAGGGTCGTGGACCAGGAGAAGTCGTCCTTGAACTGCGATTTCTCCTGAACGGTGGTCTGCGGGGTGTTGCCGTTCTGTCCGGAGGTGACACCGCTCGGGAACAGCAGCGACGGATCGTTGGAGTCCGCGGTGATGGCGTTGTTGAACTTGGTCCATTGATAGACGAAGTCATTCACCTTGGATCCGGTGAGCGTCCAGGTGTGACCGAGGAGGTAGGACTCGTACTCGTTGGTGAGCGTCCCGAGCGACGAGGGAAGCGACAGCGGGCCCGCGCCGTACTTGTCCGCGTTCTTCTGATAGCCGTAGCGGACCTGCAGGTATTGGGAGGCGGAGATGTTGACGGTGCTCTTGGCGGTGATCAGCTCATCGGTGAACGGGATGGCCACGGCCTGGCCATCGAACGCCGGGAAGATGCCGCCGGTGTTGATGACGTAGCTGGACGGACGCTCGGTCTCTTCGTAGGTGACGAAGAAGTGCATCCGGTCGCGGACGATCGGGCCGCCCAGCGAGCCACCGTACTGCTTGCGCTCGTACGGGGACTTCTCGCCGCTGCCCAGTTCTTCGGACTCGGTGATGGAGTTGAGGCTGTCCTCGCGGTAGAAGCCGTAGAGGCTTCCCTTGAACTCGTTCGTGCCGGTCTTGGTGACGACCGTGAGGACGCCGCCCGACGAACGACCGTACTCGGCCTTGTAGGCCTGTGTCTGAATCGTGAACTCCTGCACGGCCTCGAGGTTGAAGTTCTGCAGCGCACCACCGATCGTGTCGTCGGTGTTGTCGCCGCCGTCGACCATGAAGTTGACGTTGCGGCCGATGCCGCCGTTGAGGGCGATGGTGAGCTGGCCGGGCTTGGTGGGGTCGGCGTTGTAGGCGAGCTGCGTTCCGGGCGCGAGTGAGCCGAGGTTGGCGAACTGGCGGCCGTTGAGCGGCAGGTTCTCCAGCTCATCCTGACTGACGCTCGTGCCGATCGCGGGAGCGGTGGCGATGAGCGGCGCTTCGGCGGTGACGGTGATCGACTCCTGCACCGCGGCCTGCTTGAGCGTCACGTCGAGCTCGCGCTCGCGCGAAACGTTGAGCACGACGTCGCGCGTATCGACGATGCCGAAGCCCGAGAGCTCGGTCACGACGTTGTATGTGCCCGCGGGCAGGCTGGCAAAGCGGTACGTGCCGTCCGCTTCCGTGACGACGGTGCGACTGAGTCTGGTCGCGTTGTTGGTCGCTGTCACGGAAACACCCGGCAGGGCCGCTCCGCTCTCGTCAGTGACACGCCCGGCGAGTGCCGAGGCGCTGCCTTGTGCGAAGACGGCTAGCGGGAAAACGAGAACAAGTGCAAAGCACAGCAGCAATGCACGCTGGGACCGAGAAACCATAACTTCCTCCTCGTTGAAATCTTGACAGAAATAAATCCCTTGGTTGGCTGACTATAGATCAAAGGAAGGAAGAGCCCGGTTACATTCGTCGATGGAAACGGTTACGGGCGCCGGAGACCCGCAAAAAGGGCCCGTGCAGCCTCCCGTTGCCCGTCGAAAGCCGCTCCCGCGGGCAGTTCGGCGAGGAGTGCGCGGTACTGCTCCGCGGCCCGCGAGAGGTCGCCGGACTCCTGCAGGGCGATGCCGCGATTGAGCTTGGCCTCGTAGAAATCCGGCTGCAGGCGGATGGCTGTTTCAAAGAGAACGATCGCTTCGCCCGCGCGCTGCTGCTGCACGAGGATCGTGCCCAGACCGTTGAATGGATCGGCGTACGCCGGCGCCAGCGACGCGGCCTTCCGATAGGCATCCTCGGCCTCGGGCAAACGTCCCAGTGCACGCATGGCGTTGCCGGCGTTGTTCCAACCGCGGGCATCGCGCGGATCGGCATCGACCGCGCGGCGGAACGATTCCTCGGCGCGCGCAGGCTCGCCTCCCTGGATCAGAAGCACGCCCAATGCATTGTGCGTGGCCGCGCGGCGAGGGTCGAGCCGCGCGGACTCGCTCAGCGCCGCGAAGGCTTCCTTGCGATCGCAGCACTCGGACAATGCCACGCCGAGGTTGTACCAGGTGTCCGGATCACGCGGCGCGAGCGCAACGGCCTGACGATAAAGCTCCACCGCATCCGAGGTGGAGCCGAGCTCGCGACGTGCGCGCGCCAGCGTCGCGCGAAAGACCGGATTGGCGGGATCACGCCGAACGAGCTCTGCGAGCACCGGAACCGCCGCGCGTGCATCGCCTCGCGCGATGAAAGTCAGCGCCTGCTCGAGCTCACCGAAGAGCGGCGCCATGTTCTTCGGGTCAGGTCGCGGACCACCTGAGGCCACCGGCGCCGGTGCGATGTATCCGAGGCTGGCCAGCTTCTCTTTCGTCTCGTCGTCGACCGGGTCCTGCGTCGAGGCGACGGCCGTGGTGCGCAGCGTGTCGAGCGCCGAGGCCAGCTCGCGGAACAGACGACGCTGCTCACCGAGTGCATTGACGGTTTCCGGGGGATTGCGACCGAGGTCGTAGAGCTCCGGTGCGTGTCCCTGAATCAGCTTCCACTCTCCGCGGCGCATCGCGGTCAGCTCACTCCAGCCGAACGTCGCGGGATACTGCGTCTCGGCGTACAGGTCACCGCGCGGGAGGTCTCCCCCGCCGCGCAACGCCTCGGCCAGATTGCGGCCGTCGCCAGCAGGCATCGTCAACCCGGCCAGCGACGCCACGGTCGCAGCGAGGTCGACCGAGCTCACGGGCTCGCGCACGACGCGAGCCTCGGCGTCCGGCCAGGCGATGACCATCGGAATGTGCAACGTGGGCTGATACAGCAGCAGCCCGTGCGTCTGCTCGCCGTGCTCGCCCAGCGACTCGCCGTGATCTCCGACCACGATCACGACGGTCTGCGTCCGGTCGACCGCGGCCAGGAGGCGACCGAGCTGCGCATCGACGAAAGCGATCTCGCCGTCATAGGTCTGCGGGTACGGCGAGGGTGGCGCATACGGAGCGTGCGCATCCCAGAGATGGACCCACGCAAACGCGGGACGTCCGTCGCCACCACGAAGCCACGCCTCGGCGCGATCGACGACGCGATCGGCGCGCCTCTCGGTCTCGAGTGTGAGGTCGGTTCCCGGATCGCGGGCGATCTCGTCGTCGTACACGTCGAAGCCGCGATTCAACCCAAAGCGGCGATCGAGCACGAAAGCTCCCACAAATGCACCCGTGCGATACCCATTCGCGGAGAAGACCGTGGCCAGCGTCTCGTAGCTCGCGGGAAACACACCCGCGCCGTTGTTGCGCAATCCGTGATGCAGCGGCAGCAGTCCGGAGAGGATGCTCGCGTGAGCGGGAAGCGTCAGCGGCACGGGCGACTGTGCCTGGTCGAAGCGAATCCCTTCCGCCGCAAGCCGCGTCAGGTTCGGCGTCAAGGCACCCATGCGATCCGCTCGAAACGTGTCGAGGGTGATCAGCAACACGTTGAGCTTCTTCGGCTCCGCGCGCGTGCAACTCATGAGCAGCATGAGCGTCCAGAGGATCACGTTGCGGGTGCTTCGCATCGATGGCCCGAGTTTATCGCGCGCAACGCTCCTGTCGTCTTTCCCCAGACGTCAGAAGGAACGGTTGCCTGTGGAGCGGTGGGCTTTAGCCCTCCGGGCTCTCGCGAAGTGCTTCCCTCTGCCGTCTCGGCTTCGACGGAGCACGCGGCTTCGGCACGAGAGTCCCGAGAGCCTCACGCGACTTCGGCGCACTTGTCGCGAGCGCCCGGAGGGCTAAAGCCCACCGCTCCACGGTTGCCGTGCAGCGTTCGGTTGTCGGCGCCGCCCACGTTGGAGTCTGGGCGGTAGAAACACATTGGCCTCGGAGCTGCCGCACGTGCCCAGGCTATGCCAACCAGCGCAGCCGGCCGTGCCGAACTACAGCGGGATATTGCCGTGTTTCTTGGGGGGGTTGCGATCGCGTTTGTTGCGGAGCATGGCGAAGGTGGTGATGAGCTTCCGTCGCGTGAAGCGTGGCTCGATGATCTCGTCGATGTAGCCCCGCTCGGCAGCGATGTAGGGGTTGGCGAATTTCTCTTTGTACTCCGCGACCTTGGCCGGCCGGTCGTCCGCGGAGCGGTAGAGGATGTTGACCGCGCCTTCCGCGCCCATCACGGCGATCTCCGCCATCGGATAGGCGAAGTTCATGTCGGCGCGGATGTGCTTGGAGTTCATGACGCAGTAGGCGCCGCCGTAGGCTTTTCGCGTGATCACGGTGACCTTGGGGACGGTCGCTTCGGCCAGGGCGTACAGCAGCTTGGCTCCGTGGATGATGATGCCGCCGTACTCCTGGCTCACACCGGGAAGGAACCCGGGCACATCCTCGAGGACGAGCAGCGGAATGTTGAACGCATCGCAGAAGCGGGTGAAGCGCGCACCTTTGCGGGACGCGTCGATGTCCAGCACGCCCGCGAGGAACGCGGGCTGGTTGGCGACCACGCCGATCGCGTACCCGTTCAGGCGGATGAAGCCGACCACGATGTTGCGGGCGAAGTGCTGATGCACCTCGAAGAAGTGCCCTTCGTCAGCGATGGTCTTGATGACCTCGCGCATCTCGTAGGGCTGCGTGGGACTCTCGGGGATGAAGGTGTCGAGCTGGGGATCGACACGATTCACGTCGTCCTTGGTGGCCACGCGCGGAGTCTCTTCGAGGTTGTTCGAGGGGACGAATGAGAGCAGCTCTCGGATGAGGGCGATGCAGTCCTCGTCCGACTCCGCCGCGAAGTGCGCGACGCCGGAGACCTGATTGTGAGTCTCCGCGCCACCGAGCTTCTCCTTGGTCACTTCTTCATGGGTGACGGTCCGGATGACGTCCGGCCCGGTGACGAACATATAGCTCGTCTTCTTCACCATGAGGATGAAGTCGGTGATGGCGGGTGAGTAGACGGCACCACCCGCGCAGGGACCCATGATGGCGGAGATCTGAGGGATGACGCCGGAGGCGAGGGTGTTGCGGAGAAAGATGTCCGCGTAGCCGCCGAGGGAGACCACGCCTTCCTGAATGCGGGCGCCGCCGGAGTCGTTGAGGCCGATGAGGGGCGCGCCGTTCTTCATGGCCAGGTCCATGATCTTGACGATCTTCGCGGCGTGGGTCTCGGAGAGCGAACCGCCGAAGACGGTGAAGTCTTGCGCGAACGCATAGACCAGGCGGCCTTGCACGGTGCCGTAGCCAGTGACCACACCGTCGCCGGGAACCCGCTGCTTCTCCATCCCGAAATCGGTGGAGCGGTGCATGACCAACTGGTCGAGCTCCTGGAAGGAGCCGGGATCGAAGAGCAGGTGAATGCGTTCGCGGGCGGTGAGCTTGCCGTCGAGATGCTGACGGTCGATCCGCGCCTGACCGCCACCCTGCTCACTCAGCAGTTTGCGGCTTTCCAGTTCTTCCAGTTTCTTCTCTAGCGGCATAGTCTGCTGTTAGCTCTTCGCTGTTCGCTGTTAGGAGTCAATGCTGTCGTTCGCTGTTAGCTGCATCTGCTGCTTCTCGAAGGCTAACAGCTAAGAGCTGACAGCTAAGAGCTGCTTCTCACAGGCTAACACCTGCCTTCTAAACGATGATGTCCCGCTCCGCGGCGATGCGCTTCATCTCGGCTTCGACCTGCTGCTCGGAGGCACGCTCGCCGAGGCGTTGCCGGGCCTCCTGCTCGAGGGCGGCCAGCGCCGCGAAGTTTTCCTGCAGCGCGCGGGCCACCACGAGGATGCCCGCTTCGGCATCGCGGAACTCCACCAGGCCTCGGTCTTCGAGGCGATTGACGATGGCGCGGGAGAGAAATTCGACGCGTGTTCCGCTATGGACGCTCACAACCGCGGCATTAAAGCACCATCTCCGCGCCGAAGGAACCGCCAGCATAGGGATACCAGAAGCGTTCGGAAGCCACGCCCGCGACGCGTTCGACGCGAATCGTGGAGGGATAGACCTCCGCACCGTCGACGATGAGGACGCGGGCGGTATTTCCCGCCGGAGGGGCCAGCAGCGCGAGGGCGCGTGGCAAAGCGTCATCGATCCAAGCGGAGTCCGCCTCGATGCTGACGTTGAGAGGCATCCTCACCGGACGCATGCGGTAGCTGGGACGGTACCAGTTCGGCCACGGCGCGCCGGACGTCGCAACAATCGGTTTTCCATAGCCATCGAGCCCTCCGGCGGTCTGGAAGATGCGGGCGACATCGGACAGTCCTGGGAGCAACGCAGCGGCGACGTGGGGCGCGAGGCGAAGCCGCTGCGGCGCCGTCCGCTCGACGGTGGCGGCACGACTCAGCGCGGCGGCAATGGGCGCGACATCGTCCAATCGCTCGGGCGTGGCGTCGATCAGTGCGCGGAGAGCTCCATGCGTGAGGGAGAGATGGAACCGCTGGGTCTCTTCGCGCCAACGACGACCTTCGCATTCATGCTCCGCGACTCCGTGAGTGACGATCAGTCGCTCGATTACGATCGGCGTGGCTCGCTCTTGAATGGTTTGGGCCAGGGCCAGGACGCCGGCAGGGTCCACGGCGAGGCGGCTCGAGCCTTCGGGACGGCATTCGAATCGCTCGCCCTCCTCGATCGCCACGCCACTCTCACTCACGCGCACGAGCACGCCGTTCTCCCAGCGGACGACCGCACCTTCCTTGCGGTAGATCACGTGAGCTCCGTGAGGAGGAGCGGCGCCCAAGAGCCGACCACGAGCTCCTGTCCTTCGCGCGAGCAGATGACGCCGGGATAGCGAATCGGATCGCCGCTTGCGCCCAGGAATCGAATCGCGTTGCGATGGACATGGATCTCGAACGGCGCCACCGGCAGCCCGCGGTGCTCGGCCGCGGCGACACGGACGGTGACCATCCCCGTGAGCGGCTCGTAGGCGCCGCCTTCCACGAGGTGCACTTCAACGGGATCTGATGGAACGTCGAACGGCGCACCGTTCTGGCTCACCAAGACGCGAGACATGCGCAGCAAGGGCACGTCGCGGAACGTGGCCCGCCGGAGCCGGAGCGGAATGTCGATGCGAAGCCATGCGGGCAGAGTCAGAGGATCGTGCCCGTGCTCCTGCGCGTGGCCGGCGGCCTCGTGCAACAGAACCGCGGCGGAGCCGTGGAGCCAGAGCAGTGGCACGGATGGATCGGGCGCCTGAAGGCCGGCGTCGCTACGGAGAGTGCGGCTCCGGCGGAGCAAGTCCATGTCCCGTTCGACATGCACGGCATCGGTGACGATGGAGAGCGGCCCGACGCGTACGGTCATGGCGGAGGAGATCTCTTCGAGACTCGCTTCGGCGACGAGCCGGACCAACGCATCTTCGGGCATCGCCGCGCGCAGACGCTCGAGCTCACGATCGCAGGCTGCGACGAGCGCGTCGTCTCGCGCGTCGCGGGCGAGGATGCCTGTCTCGTCCCCGAGGGCCTCCCCGTGCTCGAGCCGCGACTCGAGGAGGCGGCCGCGTGACCAGAGCTCCTCGCGAATGGCGTGTGCGAATCGCGTCAATTCAGTTCGTAGGTGAACTTCCTGGTTGCCGGGTTGTAGCGGACGATCAGTCGATGCGACGATCCCGCTTCGAGACGGACGCCTTGGATGTTGTGATTCTCGTTGATGTTCAGCGTCGGAACGCTGACCCAGATCTGCACGTCGGCGTTCTTGGCCGGCAGCTCGCGCGTGACGTTGATGGGCCGCGGCTCTTTCCCTGCCCGACGCAGGAACCGCGCCGGCCGGTCGTTGTAGAGCCGCTCGCTGGCGACGATGTCTCCTCCGACCCGGACGATCATGTTGCCGTCCGTGAACGGGTGCGTGAACACGGTGTTGAACGAAACGGGTTGCACGGACGGAGCCGTGGTCTGCGTGGCCACGGTGGAAGTCACTTCGCCCGCGGTGGTTGCGGTGACCGGAGTGGTGCGGCCTTGCTGGCGTTGCTGGCGGGCCAGACGCGCCGCCTCTTCCGTCTTCGCGATTTCCTGCCGGGCAATGGCAATGTACTCCTGAGGCTCGGGGGCCAGGGGATTCAATCGAGTGGCCTCTTCGAAGAGGACGATCGCCTCCGCGTACTTTTTCTCATTGAAGAGGGTCAACCCTTCCTGCAGCTTCGTCTGCGCCTGCGCCTGCTGAGCCTTGCCACTCTCTTCCTGACGAAGGATCGCCTCCATCTGCTGGATTTTCCCGGCGACGTAAGGCGATCGAGGAGCAATCTGCCGCAGCTCGACGAACCTCGGATAGGCGTCCGCAACTTTGCCTTGCTGAACGAGATCATTCCCTTCCAGACGGAGCTGGCGCTCGCGCGCGACGCGCGACTCCAGCTTGGTGTCGACCACCGGGACAGTCGCCTGACGCGCGCGCATGGCCACGATTCCGGCGAGAAGAACCGCGACCAGGGCGGCCACGATGGCGATGAAGATCGACGCGGGGATGGGCCTGCGCCAAACCGGAAAGGCGCGCACGTTGGAGAGTGTCTTGCGCAGTTGCTGGGCCACGGGCACGGGCATCGGCCGGGCCACGGTGGGAAGCGAGGCCGCCGCGGGAGCGGCAGCAGCCTTGGCCGCGGGGGCGGCTCGCGTGCTCAAGGGCACGGGAGCGACATCGAGTGCTTCGGGGAACGGCACTTCCACGGTTCGGTCCCGCTCGCGGGTGACCATGGTCTCTTCACCGAGGGAGGGCTCGGTGGGACGAGCCGGACGCTCGCCGCGGATCACGGCGCGCAACGCGGCCGCCAGATCGCGCGCGCGCTGGTAACGTTTGGAAGGATCTTTCGCCAGGCAATGGGCAACGATCTCTTCGTACCCCTCGGGGATCTGCGGGTTCAGGTCGCGCAGGAGAGGAAAGGGCTCATGCACGATCTTGTAGGAGATGGAAGTCAGCGAGTCGCCGCCGAAGGGCTTGCGGCGGGTGAGGCATTCGTAGAGGCAGATGCCGAGTGCGAAGATGTCGGTCCGGCCGTCGACGGGCGCGCCCTTCACTTGTTCGGGGGCCATGTAGTTCGGCGTGCCGAGAAACTGGCCGGTGGTGGTGAGGTTGGCGCCGCCGGACGCGATCTTGGCGATGCCGAAGTCGGTGATCTTGGCGCGGTTGCCTTCGATCAGAATGATGTTTGCGGGCTTGACATCGCGATGCACGATGCCCTTCGCATGAGCGAAGTCGAGGGCGTCGGCCACCTGCGCGATGATGTCGCCAATCTGCTCCCAGGTGAGATTGCGCCCCTGGTTGAGCACTTCCTTGAGGTTGTGACCCTCGACGTACTCCATGGCGATGAACGAAACGGCCAGGCCGTCGTCCTGCCCGATGTCGTGGACGGTGACGATCGAGGGATGGTTCAGAATCCCCGCGGCCTGCGCCTCACGAATGAAGCGCTGCTGGAACTCCTTGGTCTCGTCGTCGTCCGCGTGCACGGCGGCGCGGATCGTCTTGAGCGCCACCAGACGCCCGATGACGGGGTCTTTGGCGAGATAGACGATCCCCATCGCTCCCTTGCCGAGCTCGCGAACGACTTCATAGCGTCCGAGCTTCAATTGAGGGCGAGTCTCCGCGCCGGGATCGGTGGGCGTCCCATGAGCCGACAATGATAACCCCTCTCATTCAGTGCGCGGGGAGCGGGGCGCAAGGGGCAGGAGATCGCATTTCTCCTACGCCCTACCCCTGCGCCGTGCGCCCTGTTTCATCTATGATGTCACGCCTGCTTTCAAAATCGATTACGGAGTCGCGCTCATGAAGGTTTACTCGGGTTCCGAGATCCGCAATGTGGCGATCGTCGGACACAACGACACGGGAAAAACGACACTCGTGTCCGAACTGCTCTTCAACTCCGGTGCTACGACGCGGATGGGCCGCGTCGAGGACGGCACGACGGCCACCGACTTCGATCCGGACGAGATCGAGCGGAAGCACTCCATTTCCGCGGCCGTGGCCGTGGCCGAATGGAAAGACACGAAGATCAACCTGCTCGACACGCCCGGCTTCGGAATCTTCATCATGGAAGCGAAGGGCGCGATGCGCGTCGCCGACGCTGCGGCGATCGTCGTCAGCGGCGTGACCGGCGTGGAAGTGACCACCGAGAAGGTGTGGAAGTTCGCCGAAGAGATGGCCCTTCCCCGCGTCGTGATCGTGAACAAGCTGGACCGCGAGCGTTCGTCGTTCTCACGCACGCTGGACGGCCTGCAGAATCGGTTCGGCAAGAACATCGTCCCCATCCAGCTCCCCATCGGAGAAGAGAAAGACTTCCGCGGAATCATCGACCTGGTGTCGATGAAAGCGCACATCTACTCGACGGACGGCTCCGGAAAATCCGAGGCTCGAGAGATTCCGGAGGACCTTCGCGCCGAGGCCGGCGAGTGGCGCGAGAAGCTGATCGAGAAGGTCGCCGAGGGTGACGACACTCTGATGGAGAAGTTCTTCGAGCAGGGCGGGCTCTCCCAGGAAGATCTGCTGGACGGCCTCAGCCGCGAAGTCGCTCACCATCAGATCTATCCGGTGTTGCTCTCGTCCGCCTCACACAACATCGGCGGCTACGCCATCCTGGACGCCTTCGTCACGCTGCTCCCCTCTCCGCTCGAGTCGAAAACGATCGATGGCACTTCGCCGAAGGGCGAGAAGATCACGTTCGACCGGCGTGCGGAGGCCTTCCCTTCCGCGCTGGTGTTCAAGACGTTCTCCGATCCTTTCTCGGGACGCGTCTCGCTGTTTCGCGTCTACTCCGGAACGGTGCAGTCAGACCACGGGTACTGGAACATCGCACGCGACCATGAAGAGCGCGTCGGCAAGCTGCAGGTGCTGCAGGGCAAGCAGCAGATTCCCGTCCCCGAGCTCCGCGCGGGAGACATCGGAGCGGTGGCGAAGCTGAAAGACACGTTCACCGGCGATACCTTCGCCGCCAAGGACCATCCCATCCTCCTCGAGCACATCCACTATCCGGAGGCAGCCATCGCCTTCGCCGTCGAACCGAAGGCGCGTGGCGACGAAGACAAGCTCGGCGCGGCCATTCACCGCATCATCGAAGAAGACCCCACCATCCGCTTCGAGCGCGACGCGCAGACCAAAGAGTTCCTGATCAGCGGTCAGGGGCAGCTCCACGTGGAGATCGTGGTAGCCAAGCTGAAGAAGAAGTACAACGTCGACGTGGTGCTGCACCCGCCCAAGGTGCCGTACCGCGAGACCATCACCAGGTCCGCGGACGCCCACGGACGGCACAAGAAGCAGTCCGGTGGTCACGGCCAGTTCGCGGACTGCAAGATCACCGTGGAGCCGCTGCCACGCGGCTCGGATTTCGAGTTCGTGGATGAGATCTTCGGCGGCTCGATCCCGCGCCAGTACATTCCGGCCGTGGAGAAGGGCATCCAGGACGCGCGCGTGAAGGGCTTCCTGGCCGGCTATCCCATGGTCGACTTCCGCGTGCGCCTCAAGGACGGCCAGTACCACGACGTCGACTCTTCCGAAATGGCGTTCAAGATCGCAGGCTCGCTGGCCTATCAACAGGCCATGGAGCAGGCCCGCCCCACGCTGCTCGAACCGATCATGCACGTCGACATCACCGCGCCCGCGGAGTACATCGGCGACCTCATGGGCGATCTCAACTCACGCCGCGGCCGCGTGGAAGGGGTCGACGCGGAAGAGGACTCCCAGGTCGTACACGCGCGCGTGCCGCTCGCGGAAATGCTCACCTACGGCTCGACTCTCCGCTCGCTGACGCAAGGCCGCGGCAGCTTCCACATGGAGTATTCGCACTACGAGGAAGTGCCCCGCAGTCTGCAGGAAAAGATCATTACCGACTCGAAGAAAGCGAAAGAAGCCCACGCCGCAGCGCACTGAGCGGGCACGTCCGGCAGCGCTGGTTGGAAAGGGAGCCGAGGAGCGCCGGCGTCCCCGCCGGCTGGCCATGCGGCGTCCCGCCGCGGGCGGGGGCATTCGAGCCGAAACCCAGCAACTGCGAGACGAGCGTCCTTCGCGCAATGCGCGCTCCCCCTCCCGGGGCGAGGACGCCCCCCGGCCAGCCGCCGGGACGCCGGCGCTCCGCTTTCGCCGCTACAACTTCACGTTGATCCGGGCCACGTCGCTGTCCGCGTCTTCGCTGGCCGTGACGATGTACGTCTTCTCCGCGCCGCGCGGCGGGACCAGCTTGACGGTGTAGCTGCCGGGCGCGGCGAATTCGTAGGCTTCGTCCATCGTGTTGAACTGGCCAGCCTCACCGATGGGCAGGTCGTTGACGTAGACCATAGTGGTCACGGGCTGGATGTCGAGCACCATCCCGCGGCGCGCCCAGATCCGAATGACGGACGTGACGCCTTCCGGTCCGCCGGTCACGACCGCGCGTGCCTCTCCTTGCACAGGCGCGTTGGCGGCGGGCGTGTTCTCTCCCGATTCGCCATGCAGTACGAGCGAGGATCCTGCGCCGGGCTCGCCGGGCGGCGCTGAGGTATTGGCGCGACGCTCGCGCTGCGGCCGCACGTGGCCGAGGAGCGTGTCTTCGTCGCGATCGCGCAGGCCCGTGTACACGGCGAGCCCGGCCATCACCACGAGGATGGCTCCGATCAGCACCGGGACCCAGCGGGGCATCGTGGCCGGATCGTGTACGCGCTCAGGTTCGTGTTGAGTCATCGCTCTCCGCAACGGCGGCCTCGACCTCCACTCCGTCCTCGAGCTCGACCGGACCGTCATCGGTCACGACCGTCTCTTCGTCGTCATCGAGGCGCTCGAACTCCCGCTCCCGGTTCCGGAGCAACTCCAATGCGGCCTGCTCCACCGCGGCGGGAACATAGATCCGGATGTCGCCCAGCATCCCGAAGTTCACAGGTTCCATGGAAAAGCTCACCGATTCGATCTGCGCTTCGATGCCTTCGGCTTCGAGGAAGCCATGAATGATCTTGGCTTCGTCCTCCGTGCCGGTGCTGGCGATCTCGACCCAGCTCGTCCCATCCACGGCCGGAACCACGTTCACGCTGTCCGGAAATTCCTGATCCGAGTCCGCCATCTGCATTCGCTCCTTACGCGTCGAGTGTGATGTGTCCGGCGTCCGCCGTCACCCGTCCTACCTTTGCATAGAACAGGCCGCCTTGTTCGAAGATGGTCTCTAACACCGCGGCACGGTCCGGAGCAATGGCAATGAGCAGCCCCCCGGAAGTCTGCGCGTCACACATCAATGTGAGCTCGATCTCCGGAACATTCAAGCGCACGCGATCGCGGAAGGTGCGCACGTTCCGCATGGTGCCTTCAGGACGGAAGCCGCGAGCCAGGGACTCGCGTGCGCCGGCCAGCACCGGCACGGCGCTCGCGGACAGAGTCGCACCCACGCCTGACCCCTCGCACATCTCGAGAAGATGGCCGATCAGTCCGTATCCCGTCACGTCGGTGGCGGCACTGGCGCTGGCCACGCTCATCGCTTTCGCCGCGTCGCGATTGAGCGCGGTCATCCAGCGAATGGCGTCGTCGAGCGGAGGCGGCCGATGGAAGAGCTTTCTGGCGCGATTGGCACTGACGAGCACCCCGTTGCCGATCGGCTTGGTCAGATACAGGACGTCGCCGTCGCGCGCGGTGGAGTTCCGCACGATCTTGTCCACGGGCACCACCCCGGTGACGACCAGCCCGTACTTCGGCACGTCGTCGATGATGGTGTGTCCACCCGCGACGGGAAAGCCGGCCTCGAGAGCCTTGTCCGCGCCGCCGCGAAGGATCTGCTCGAGCACGTCGAGCGGGAGGACGTCGGTCGGAAATCCGGCGATGGCCAGTCCCAGGATGGGCGTCGCACCCATGGCGTAGATGTCGGAGATCGCATTCGCGGCCGCGATCTGTCCGAAGAGGTAAGGATCGTCGACGATGGGTGTGAAGAAGTCGACCGTCTGCGCGATGGCCGTATCGCCCACGATTCGGATCACGGCCGCGTCATCACAGGTCGAATTTCCGACAAGGAGATCCCCTGCCCCTTCACCCGAGGGGAGTCTGGAGAGGATCGAACGCAGGTCATCCTGACCCAGCTTGCAGGCTCAGCCACCGGTCGTCGCGAACGACGACAGGGGCGGATGACGGCGAAGTTTGTTCTTCACGAGTGGATGGTATCGTCTAATTGGGTTTCGACTCTTCGCCGAGAATGGATGCACGCGCGTTCTCGACGGCGAGCAGGATCTCCTGGTAGAGGTTGTATTTGAGGTCGCTGGAGAGCTCGACGCCGTTGTTCACGATCTCTGCGATCTGGGCGGCGTAGTAGGACGCAGGAGGGAGACGCTCTCCGGAGTCGTGGAGCTGGCGAAAGCCGAGAGTGAGCTCTTCTTCGAGCCGCTGGCGGAAACTGCCGTCGAGAAGATCCTGTTCGAGAGTGTTGTAGTCGATGTTCATTTCACCGCATAGGCAGCCTTCACGACCGCCCCTTCACGCGTGACGGCAGCCGTGACGCCACGCTTCTTCAAGAATGCTTCGTAGGCCGAGGCGAAGGCCGTGGCCCGCTCCGGCGACTCCCACTTCGTTTCGATCCGGACGCGCCCGTCGCGGAAGACGACGGCGCGGTCATTCACCCACCCTCGCGCAGCATCCTCCCCGACCAGGAAGCGCCAGTGAAACTCGCCGAGGTGCTCGGTGGCGATGGCGTCCTGGGGTTTGCTCGCGTCGAAGGGCTCACTCTTGAACGTCCGGGCGAAGTACTCCTCCGGATGAAGGATCTCGCGCGTCGTTCGCGGCGGATTCGCATGGACCTTGTCGAGCTCCGCCCAGCCGCCGCGGCGATAGGCCGCGATGACGAACTTCATGCCCTCGAGGTACGGGAACTTCAGCATCTGCGCGAAGTACGGAGGCGTCGAAGGGTCCACCATCTGCTCGGCGGCCGCGGACGAAGTGATCATGCCCAGCATCGCCTCGTCCTGGATCACCTCGTCGATCTTGATGCCGGACTTGCCGAGCATGTGCGCCACCATGACCAGGACCGCTTCGCCTTCGAGGACGGCGTGATAGGCGATGTTGGCGTCCGTGTCTTTCAGCAGCGCTTTCTCTTTCGTGGAAAGACCGAAGCGCTGGTCCTGCAGAGCGTGCATCAGCTCGTGGACCATCACCGTCTCTTCGAGCACCTTGGGGTCGGCCAGCTTTGCCATCTCGGCCGGAAACTTGGGCAACTGCCGGATCGAGTAGTAGGTGTGGGTGTGCGGATCGTAGAAAGCGAGCACCTGCGATTCGTAGAGTGCGAGGAGCTTGGGGACGATCTCCGAGCCCTCCACGTCCACCAGTTGCAAGGCCCGTAGGATTTTCCCCCAGTCTTCGAGCGAATAGGGGGTGCCCTGCTTCATCTGCTGCTCGAGATGCTTGCCCAGCTCAGAGCGGTCGATGGCGACGGTACGGACTTCGCCGGTGAACCGATGCCCGCGAATCTCCTCCACCGCCTTCATGGCCGGAGCAAGCGGAGAGGCCTTGGCACAGGAGGCGAGCAGCAACAGGGTCAGGACGCGCAAACGCCTCGGGCGAATCATGCGCTGCGCAACCCTGGCCGATTCCGGACCATTCCGCCGCCGGTACAACCCGCAGCGCTGGTTTGGCGCCGGCACGGCCGGCGGCGCTGGTTGGCATAGCCCTGGGCACGTACGGCAGCTCCGAGGCCAATGTTGTTCCTGCCGCGCAGACTCCTCTCCGGGCGCCCGTTGGCAACTCTTCCGCGGCCCCGTCCGCCACACTTTCGCGATCGTGTGCGAACTGCGACCTCCCGGCAGACCCGCTGTTGTGTAGAATGCCTCGCGATTCAGCACATGGAGCGTGGCGACAGCGAGCGAATCGAGATCACCGTCAGCAGCCGCTTCGAGAATATCGAGCTGGTGCAGGTGATCGCCGAGCACCTTTGCGAGAACGCAGGGGTGGACGAAGACGGCTCCCACTGGATCGGGATGGCCGTTCGGGAAGCCGTGGCCAACGCCATCAAGCACGGCAACAAACTCGACGTACGCAAGAAGGTCCACGCCACGTTCGAACTGCAAGACCTGGATCTGGAAATCACGGTCTCCGACGAAGGAGAGGGGTTCGATCCGGAGAAAGTGAGCGATCCTCTCAATCCGCAGAATCTGATGAAGACCAGTGGCCGGGGCATCTTCTACATGAAGACGTTCATGGACGAGGTTCACTACTCGTTCCGCACCGGCGGCGGCACGTCACTGGTCATGACCAAGAACCTGTCAAAAGGCAGCGGTATCGCCAGCACGAAAGCCTGATAGCTCTCGAATTTTTCGAGTTAAGGAGAAACGACACATGAAAGCCACCAACAGAACCGTCGACGGCGTCGAGATCATCGCTCTTCAGGGCAAGATCACGATCGGCTCCGGAGACACGCAACTCCGAGAAGTCATCGCCGAGGCCGTGAACACCGGCAAGACGAACATCCTCCTCGACCTCTCCGGAGTGACCACGATCGATTCGTCCGGCATCGGCGAACTGGTCGGCTCATACACCACCGTGACCAATCGCGGAGGAAAGCTCAAGCTCCTCCATCTCCCGGCCAAACTGAACGAGCTCCTGCACGTGACGCAGCTCATCACCGTGTTCGAAGTGTACGAGTCCGAAGCGGACGCGATCGCCAGCCTCAAACCGACCGCCTAGCCGGCACGGCCGGCGGCGCTTGTTGGCATAGCCTTAGTACAGTCCCCCGGAAAAGAGTGTCCAGTGCTCGGGTTGTCAGTTGTCGGTGATCGGTTGTCTGCACCCAGTCGCGCCACGGATGGATCACCCCGAACTGAGAACCGACAACTGACAACCCAACCCACTGGACACCGACTTCCGGGAAGCTGTCGGGGCGGTTGCTATGGGCGACCACGCCGGCCGGTCGAGGTCCTGCGCTCCGCTTCCGCTTCTGCCCCGCGGCGCGCGGCCGAGACTTGGATCGGGACCGCGTTCGTGTAGACCACTTCATTCCGCTCCAGCCAGGGCCCGAACAGCTCGTCGGCGCGCTTTTGATCCGCCACGGCGCGCTCCGGAATGTCGATCAGCTCCACGAAGGGTGCTGTATCGCCGAGAAAGTTCACTTTCAAGCGGAGCAGCGTCTGGCTGCTCAACCTTGGGTCCACGGTAACCACGGGGACCATGCCCATCAGTCTGGCACTGGTGGTGAAGCTCTTCTTTTCACCGGGACCGATTCGGACGAGCCGGGGCAGCGTGACCGCGCCGGGCACTTCCGAGCCGATGCTGACCGTGACCGTACGCGTTTCCCGGTCGAAGGTCGTCTCCGGGAGGATGTCGGCGATGGCGATCGCCACCGCTCGTTGATTGGTGATCACGTACGTGATCGTGAGCGGAGAGCCCGGTCGCAGCTCGTCGGTGATCTCGGCATCGATGCGCACGGCGCTCTCGGTGCCGACCACGCGGCGCGGTTCGGCCATGTCGACCGCGGTTGAGGAACAGGCGGCGGAAAACAATACGCAGGCAACGATGGTCGCGATCCGTTTCACGGGAGGTCTCCTGCCGCGAAACTGCCTCCGCAGCGCAACCATTATGCGCCTTCCGCCAGCCCGCTAGCCGGCGCGGCCGGCTGCACTGGTTGGCATAGCCTTGGGCACGTGCGGCTGCTCCGAGGCGAATGTGTCTGCCGCAGGCACCTAGCCCGCATTTCTCACAGCCCTTCTGCTACGACAGCCGATAGCGGCCTGCCTGCTTCGCCGAACGACGATTTCGCTCCTCAACATAGTGTCAACTATGCCTTCGTCGCGA
>Ga0307505_10000754_pt1 | contig 31968 bp, 22 predicted proteins | sample 23_S_MG_FD_202183 | JGI IMG/M metagenome (GOLD analysis project Ga0307505, IMG submission 202183) | Soil microbial communities from Populus trichocarpa stands in riparian zone in the Pacific Northwest, United States - 23_S | ecosystem: Environmental > Terrestrial > Soil > Riparian zone > Trees... | reverse complement strand
ACGTCATGGTGGACCAGCTCAACTCGTTCGCGTCGGAAGTGACGCGCGTGGCGCGCGAGGTCGGCACCGAGGGCCGGTTGGGCGGTCAGGCGCAGGTGGAAGGCGTCGCCGGCACATGGAAGGACCTGACCGATAACGTCAACGCCATGGCCGCGAACCTCACCGGCCAGGTCCGCAACATCGCCGAGGTGACCACCGCGGTGGCGCTCGGCGACCTCTCCAAGAAGATCACCGTCGACGTGAAAGGCGAGATTCTCGAGCTGAAGAGCACGATCAATACCATGGTCGACCAGCTCAACTCGTTCGCCGGCGAGGTGACGCGCGTGGCGCGCGAGGTCGGCACCGAGGGCAAGCTCGGCGGTCAGGCGCAGGTGCGCGGTGTGGCCGGCACCTGGAAGGACCTGACCGATAACGTCAACCTGATGGCGGACAACCTGACCGGCCAGGTCCGCAACATTGCCGACGTGACCACCGCCGTCGCGCGCGGCGACCTGTCGAAGAAGATCACGGTGGACGTGAAAGGCGAGATCCTCGCGCTCAAGAACACCATCAACACCATGGTCGACCAGCTCAACTCGTTCGCCAGCGAAGTGACGCGCGTGGCGCGCGAGGTCGGCACCGAAGGCAAGCTCGGCGGACAGGCTCAAGTGCCGGGCGTCGGCGGCACCTGGAAGGACCTCACCGACAACGTCAACCTGATGGCGACCAACCTGACCAACCAGGTGCGCGGCATCGCCGACGTCGTCACCGCGGTGGCGCAGGGCAACCTCAAGCGCAAGCTGACCTTCGACGCCAAGGGCGAGATCGCCGCGCTGGCCGAAACCATCAACGGGATGATCGAGACGCTTTCGACCTTCGGCGACCAGGTGACCAACATGGCGCGCGAAGTGGGCGTCGAAGGGCGTCTCGGCGGGCAGGCGCGCGTGCCCGGCGCCGCAGGCCTGTGGCGCGACCTGACGGACAACGTGAACGCGATGGCGACCAACCTGACCAACCAGGTGCGATCGATCGCGGAAGTGGCCACCGCGGTGACCAAGGGCGACCTGACGCGCGAGATCGCCGTCGAGGCGTCGGGCGAGATGGCCGCGCTCAAGGACAACATCAACGAGATGATCCTCAACCTGAAAGATCAGACGCTCAAGAACGCGGAGCAGGACTGGCTCAAAACCAATCTCGCCCGCTTCAGCCGCATGCTCCAGGGCGAACGCGACCTGACCACGATTTCCAACCTGATCATGAGCGAACTCGCGCCGCTGGTGAACGCTCAGTACGGCGTGTTCTACGTCGCCAACGAGAATGCCGCCGAGTCTGGCGGCGGGCGTTCGCTCGATCTGGTCGCGACCTACGGCGCCGACCGGCGCGACGAGCTGAAGAAGAAGTTCGAGTTGCGCGAAGGGCTGATCGGCCAGGCCGCCGCCGACAAGCGGCCGATGCGGCTCAGGCAGGTTCCGGGCGACTTCATCAGGATCGGCTCGGGCCTGGGCTCGGCCGCACCGGCCAACATCAACATCCTGCCCGCGCTGTTCGAGGACGAGGTCAAGGCGGTGATCGAGCTCGCCTCGTTCGAGGAATTCAACGAGACACACGACGCCTTCCTCGCCCAGCTGATGGAAACCGTCGGCATCGTGCTCAACACCATCGCGGCGACCATGCGCACCGAGGAGCTGCTCAAGGAATCGCAGCTGCTGACGCAGGAACTGCAGAGCCGGCAGATCGAGCTCACCCGCAAGCAGGAAGAACTGCACGCGACCAACGAGGAGCTGCAGGAAAAGGCCCAACTGCTCGAGAACGAGAAGAAGCAGGTCGAGGCCAAGAACTTCGAGATCGAGATGGCGCGCCGTGCGGTCGAGGAAAAGGCCGAGCAGCTGGCGCTGACCTCGAAGTACAAGTCCGAGTTCCTCGCCAACATGAGCCACGAGCTGCGCACGCCGCTCAACTCGCTGCTGATCCTCTCGAAGATGCTCGCCGACAACCAGCAGGGCAACCTCAACGAGAAGCAGACCGAATTCGCGCGTACGATCCACGGCGCCGGCACCGACCTGCTCAGCCTGATCAACGACATCCTCGACCTGTCGAAGGTCGAATCCGGCACGGTGGCGATCGAGATCGGCGAGATGTCCCTCGCCGGCCTCAAGCAGCACATGGAGCGCACCTTCCGCCAGCTCGCGTCCGAAAAGCAGCTCCACTTCGAGGTCGAATTCGACGAAGCGCTGCCGGCGACGATCCGCACCGACGAGAAGCGTCTGCAGCAGATCGTGCTGAACCTGCTGTCGAACGCATTCAAATTCACCGCTCAAGGTGGGGTGACGCTGGCCGTCAACATCACCGAGAGCGGCTGGAGCCCTGCCCATCCGATCCTGGGCGACGCCGAACAGGCCATCGAGATCGCCGTGACCGACACCGGCATCGGCATTCCCGAGGATAAACAGCGACTGATCTTCGAGGCGTTCCAGCAGGCCGACGGCACGACCAGCCGCAAATACGGCGGTACTGGCCTGGGCCTGTCGATCAGCCGGGAGATCGCCAATCTGCTCGGCGGCGAGATCCAGGTTCGATCGATAGTCGGGGCCGGTTCGACCTTCACGCTCTACGTACCGCTCAAGGCGCCCGGCGTCGCCCCCGCGCTGGCGCTTGCATCGGCCCCGGCCGGACCGGTCGAAGGCGCGGCCGAAATGCCCGCGGAGCGCCGCATCGAGGACGACCGCGACGACCTCGCCGACCAGCCTTTCGTGTTGATTGTCGAGGATGATCCGACCTTCGCCGGAATCCTGCTCGAGATCGTGCACGAATGCTCGCTCAAGGGCGTTATCTCTTCGGCAGGTTCAGGCACGCTGGCGATGGTGCGCAAGATGCGGCCGAGCGCGATCACGCTCGATCTCGGCCTCAGCGACATCGACGGATTCGTGCTGCTCGACCTGCTGCGGCACGATCCGGAAAGCCGCGACATCCCGGTCCATGTGATCTCCGGCGCCGAACAGGCGGCGCACGCGCTCACCCTTGGCGCGACGCAAGTGCTGGAGAAGCCCGCCGGCCGCGACGACCTGCGCGAGCTGTTCGCTTCGATAGCCGAGAACCTGCCCCCGGCCGGCAAGCGCAAACGCCGCAAGCGCGGCGAGCCCGAGTCGATTGCCGGTCGCCAGGCCGAGCTTGCCGGTGCCGAGCTGCTCATCGTCGACGACGACATCCGCAACATCTACTCGCTGGCGAGCGTCCTCGAAGCGCACGGCGCCACGGTGCTCCATGCCGAGCGCGGTGCCGAGGGTCTCGCGCTGCTCGAGCAGAACCCGTCGATCTCGGTCGCGCTGATCGACATCATGATGCCGGAGATGGACGGCTACGAGACGATGCAGCGGATCAGAGCCAATCCCGCCCTCGCCAACATCCCGCTGATCGCGGTGACCGCCAAGGCGATGAAGGGCGACAGGCAGAAGTGCCTCGATGCCGGTGCCTCCGATTATATCTCCAAGCCGGTCGACATCGACCTGCTGTTGGCGCTGTTGAGGGTCTGGATCGGTCGCGCCCGGGCCGAGGTTGACGCGAGCCAATCCGCTCCGAAGCAGAACGTCGCGTGAGCAAGGCGCGCGCCCCATCTGCGGCGGAAGCCTCGACGCCGCTGCGCCATGCGGCGCAGCGCGCGCGAATTCTGCTGGTCGACGACGACGAGCGCAACCTTTTGGCTCTATCCGAAGTGCTCGCACCGCTTGCCGACGTGGTCACCGCGACCTCGGGCCGCCTGGCGCTGCGTGAGCTGTTGAAGGACGACTTCGCCGTCATCCTGCTCGACGTCTTCATGCCGGAGATGGACGGCTACGAGACGGCGGCGCTGATCCGCCAGCGCACGCAAACCGCGCGCATCCCGATCATCTTCCTGTCGGCGGTGAACAAGGAAACCGAGCACCTTATGCGCGGCTACGCGATGGGCGCGGTCGACTATGTGTTCAAGCCGGTGGATCCGGTCGTGCTCAAGTCCAAGGTCGCGGTTTTCGTAGACCTCTACCTGCTGCGTCAGCAGGTCGCCGGCCAGGCCCGCGCCGAGCAGGCGCTACGCGAAGAAAAGCTGCGTGCCGAAACCGAGCGCTTCGAGGTCGAGCGCGAGCTGCAACAGGCTCGATTGCGGCAGGCGGCAATCCTCGAATCGCTGCCACTGGCGCTTTACGAAGCCTGGCTCGACGATGAGGGCCATCTCCACCGGCGCTTCGTCGGAGGCGACGTCGCCAAGATCGTCGGCGAGGACGCAGCGGCACTCACCAGCGGAACGCTGCGCTGGTGCGACCGGATCGACGAGGACGACGCCGCAGACCTCGAGCGCCGCGTGGCTGCTTGCCGGGACATCTCCATCACCTCGCACTATCGCTGGCGGCGCGCGGACGGATCCACCGTGCATGTCATCGACCAGTGCGTGCGCTCGCCCGCGAGCGAAGGCACCTGGGTGGGCACGCTGGTCGACGTCACCACACAGCGCGCGCTCGAGGAGCAGCTCGTACAGGCCCGGAAGGCCGAAGCGCTCGGCCAGCTGACCGGCGGCGTGGCGCACGACTTCAACAATCTGCTCGCGGCGGTGCTCGGCGGCCTCCGGCTACTCGAGTCGCGCGTCGAGCTCGGCGACCGCGAGCAAAAGATATTCGAGCATATGCGCCACGCGGCGGAAAGCGGCGCCGAGCTTGTGCGCCGGCTGATGGCGTTCGCGCGCAAGCAGGAGCTGGCGCCCACCGGCGTCGACCCGCGCCAGCTCTGCAGATCCGTGGCCGGCCTCGTCGAGCACACGCTGGGCGGCGCGGTGACCGTAGAGTGGCAAGTACCCGAGGAAGGCCCCCACCTGTTCGTCGATCAGGCGCAGCTCGAGCTGGCGCTGGTCAACCTGCTGATCAATGCGCGCGACGCGATGCCGGACGGCGGCCGGATCGTGGTTGCGATCGACGAAACCACTGTTGCGGATGGGGCCGGAGAGCGGCGCGACTTGTTGCGCATCAAGGTCACCGACGAGGGCGGAGGCATCCCACCCAACCTGATCGAACGCGTCACCGAACCGTTCTTCACCACCAAGGAACAGGGCAAAGGGACCGGGCTGGGTCTTTCAATGGTCGCCGGCTTCGTCGAGCAATCGGGCGGAAAGTTCCGCATCCGGAGCGAAGCGGAACAAGGCACCGAAGTTGAAATTGCGCTGCCTACGACCACGGGCTCCACCCGCACCCAAGCGCCGAGGCGCCCGGAACCGGGATCGGAAATCTCGATCGGTTCGGTGCTGGTTGTGGACGACGACGAAAGTGTGCGGCTGATAGTATCGGAGCAATTGCGCGACCTCGGCCTCGTCGTCTCGGTCGCGGAAGACGGCGAACGCGCGCTGGCGATGCTCGCGAACGGCTCCGGCGACGCCGAATTCGTGCTCACCGATTTCTCCATGCCGGGCCTGGACGGGATGGCGCTGCTGGCGGCGGTCCGCGAAAGGTGGCCGCGCATCAAGGGCGCGATCATGACAGGCAACCCGCAGGAAAGCCTGACGCGCTGCGATCCTTCGATCCCGGTGATCCACAAGCCGATAGATCCGGCAGAGCTCAGACGGCTGCTGGCCGAAGCCTGAGCTGCCGCCCCTCAGGTGTGCATCATGGCTTCGAATTGCGCAGGATCGAATCGGTCCGCGAAGCGCGGATCGAGAACGACGGGCGGCGGAGGCCAGGCCATCACGGTGGTGCGGCGCATGTCGCGGCGCTCGCCCACGTCGTCGTACTCGCCGCCGCGATGCATGGTGCTGAAGTTGTCCCAGATGACCAGATCGCCCGCCCGCCATTCGTGGCTGAAGGTGAAGCGCGGCTGGGTGGCGAATTCCATCAGGTCGGCTAGCAAGGCCCTGCCCTCCGCCTGGCCCATGCCGACGATGTCCCGCGCGTGGCTGGCGATGTACAGGCTCTTGCGCCCCGAACCGGGGTGCACGTGGACCAGCGGGTGGACGGCCTGCGGCGGCTTGTCCTCGATCTCTTCCTCGGCGACGGGATAACCGGCGAGCCGGCGCGAGTACCACCATGAGTGTAGGGCCTTCAGGCCTTCGAGCTTGAGCTTCGTAGCCTGGGGCAGCGCGTCGTAGGCCGCGCGCATGTCCGCGAACCACGTCTCGCCTCCTTCCGAGGGCACTTCGTGGGCCAGAAGGAGCGAGTAGGTCGTTCGGTCCCTGGTGAACGAGGAATCGGTGTGCCACAGCCGGTCGCCTGCGCGGCGGTGGCGGGCCAGCTCGTCGTCGCTGATGGCACCGTCGCGCGTCAGGTTGCCCGCATCGAACAGATGGGGATAGCCGAACCGCGGCTTCATCGCCGAGGCGGCAGGCGCGGTCCACAGGTTGCCGAAGATGCGGCTGAACCAGACGTGCGTCCGGTCGGTCAGCCCGCTGTTCGGGAACACCAGCACGCCGTAGGTGGCGATCGCCGAGACGAGGTCCGCCTCGGCCTCGGGCGCGAGCGGTTGGCTCAAGTCGATGCCGGTGATCGCGGCGCCGAAGCCTGGCGTGATTTCGCGGATCTGCAGCGTCATTGCCTCATCCCAGCAATTCCCGTTTGCGCCTTCCTCATTAGCTTGCGAAGAAAAGCGCGGGAGAGCAATGCCGATGAGCATTTCGCGAAGGTGGCAGCGTTACGTGCGCTGGATATTGCCGGCCGCGGCGCTGGCACTGCTCGGCCCCGCGACCGCAGCGCAACAGGGCGTCAGGACCTCCTACGGCTACGCGGTGTTCGGCGAGCTGAAATACGGGCCGGGCTTCGAGCATTTCGACTACGTCAATCCGGACGCGCCCAAGGGCGGATCCTACCGTTTCGCCATGCAGGGAGCCAGCTTCGACAGCGTCAACCAGATCGCACTGCTAGGCACCATCTCACCGACGCTCAATTTCCTCACCGACACCCTGATGCGGCAAAGCCGCGACGAGCCGGCCTCGTTCTATTGCCTGATCTGCAGGACGGTCACCTGGCCGGCGGACCGGTCGTGGGCGGAATTTGAGCTCGACCCGCGCGCCAGGTTCGATGACGGGCGGCCTGTCACGCCCGAGGACATCATCTATTCCGCCAATCTCGGCAAAGGGCTGAGCCTGCCCGCGTTCGCCCGCGTCGCCCAGACGATGGCGAGCATCGAGAAGGCCGGGCCGCACCGGGTCCGCATCACCTTCACGATGAAGAACAACCCGACGTTGCCGACCGTGATCGCGCTCATGCCCATCGTGCCGAAGCACTATTGGGAACGGCGCGATCCGTTCAAGCCGTCGATGGAGATTCCGGTCGGCCTCGGGCCCTACCGGCTGGTGAAGGCCGACGCCGGTCATTCGATCGTGTTCGAACGCGATCCGGGCTACTGGGCAAGGAACCATCCGGTGAACCGGGGCCGGTACAACTTCGACACCGTGCGCAACGACTACTACCGCGATGCGCAGCTGCTCAACGAGGCCTTCCGCGTCGGGCTGTCCGACTTCCGCCTCAACAGCAACGCGTCCGACATGCGGCAGGAAGCGACGCTTCCGGCCATCGCCGAAGGCGACATCAGGACCGACCTCCTGCCTTACGAAAATGGCGCGCTCTACAATTCACTGCGGCTCAATACCCGGCGCAAGTTCCTGTCCGACCGGCGCGTGCGCAAGGCGCTGCTGCTCGCTTACGATTTCGAGTGGGTAAAGCGGGCGGCACTGGGAGGCGACTACGGCCGCCTGGCGAGCAGCTTCCCCAACTCGGAGTTCAGCGCCACGGGACTGCCGAGCGAGGGCGAGCTCGAGGTCCTGAACGATCATCGCGACACCCTGCCACCGGAGGTCTTCACCGAGGAACTCTGGCTGCCGGAGGGGGGCAGTCGCGCGAAGATGCGCGCCAACCTGATCGAGGCCCGCGATCTGCTGCGCGAGGCGGGTTATCGCGTGGTCGGCGGCAGGCTGGTCGATCCCGACACGCAGGCGCCCGTGACCCTCAAGCTGCTCACGTATTCGCCGCTGCTCATCAACCAGATGGCGCTGTTCATCGCCAATGCGCGCAAGCTCGGGATCGAGATCGATTTCCGCGCCGTCGACGCGGCGCAGATGCGCCACCTGGTCCGCAACTACGATTTCGACATCCTCTGCTACCGCGAGGTCTTCGCGCCGCAGCCGACGCCGGGCGCGGGGCTGGCGATGATCTGGAGTTCGCAGGCCGCCGATACGCCCAACCAGTGGAATTATTCAGGGATCCGCGATCCGGCGATAGACGACGCCATTGCGCGAGTCATCGCCGCGACCGACCGCCGGACGGTGGTGGAGTCGCTGCGCGCCGTGGATCGCATCGCCCGGTTCCAGTATTACGCGATCCCGCTCCAGCATTCGTACCCGACGCCGGTCGGCCAGCTGTCGATCTCCTACTGGGACAAGTTCCGCCGCCCACCGGTCGATCCGACCTGGAACTTTCCGTTCTGGTCGGCCGACACCTGGTGGGTCGACCCGGCCAAGCAGGCCGCGCTGAGCCACGGAATCTACGATTGAGCGGGATGTGGACCTACGTCTTGCGGCGGCTGCTGCTGATGGTGCCGACGCTGATCGGCATCGTCACCGTCAGCTTCGTCATCATCCAGTTCGTTCCCGGCGGACCGATCGAGCAGCTCGCCGCGAAAGTCGCGGGCACGCAAGTCGCCGCGACCGCCACGATCGGCGGCGACGTAGGCGGTACCGGCGGCTTGCTGCCGACCGGCGAGCTCGAGCCGGAAATGGTCGCGGAACTCGAGAAGCTCTACGGCTTCGACCGGCCTCTGCACGAACGTTACGCCAAGATGCTGTGGGATTTCGCGCGGTTCGACTTCGGCGATTCGTACTACCAGGACCGTCCGGTGATCGACATGATCTGGGAGCGGCTGCCGGTCTCGGTCTCGCTCGGCCTGTGGACCACGCTGCTGACCTACCTGATCTCGATCCCGCTCGGCATCCGCAAGGCGGTGCGCGCCGGCACGAAGTTCGACGCCTGGACGAGCGCCGCCATCACCATCGGCTACGCGATCCCGGGCTTCCTGTTCGCGGTTTTGCTGGTGGTGCTGTTCGCCGGCGGTCAGTTCTTCAACTGGTTCCCGACACAGGGGCTGGTGTCGGAGAACTGGCAGGAGCTGAGCTGGCCGGCGCGGATCGCCGACTATTTCTGGCACATGGCGCTGCCGATCACAGCAATGGTCATCGGCGCGTTCGCTTCGCTGACGATGCTGACCAAGAACTCGGTGCTTGACGAGATCGGCAAGCAGTACGTCATCACCGCGCGAGCCAAGGGCCGGAGCGAACGCGGCGTGCTTTATGGCCACGTGTTCCGCAACGCGATGCTGATCGTGATCGCCGGCTTTCCGGCCGCCTTCATCGGCGTGCTGTTCACCTCCTCGCTGCTGATCGAGGTGATCTTCTCGCTCGATGGGCTCGGCCTGCTCGGCTTCGAAGCGACGATTACCCGCGACTACCCGGTGATCCTCGGCTCGCTGTTCATCTTTTCGCTGCTCGGCCTGGTCGCGAACCTGCTCGGCGACATCACCTACACCTTGGTCGACCCGCGCATCGATTTCGAGCGGCGCGACATATGAACGTCGAGGCTCCGATCTTCGATACCGCTATCGGACCGCGTGGCATGAACCGCTGGCTCGGCCCGCTCGGCCGACGGCGCTGGGCGGTCTTCAAGGCCAACCGGCGCGGTTACTGGAGCCTGTGGATCTTCCTCGTGCTCTATGCGCTCTCGCTCGGCTCCGAGCTGATCGCCAACGACAAGCCGATCCTGATGTCGTACCGCGGCGAGCTCTACGCGCCGGTCTTCGCCGAATATCCGGAGACGGCGTTCGGCGGCGATTTCGAAACCCAGGCCGATTACCGCGACCCCTACGTCCAGGATCTGATCCGCGAAGGCGGCGGCTGGACGATCTGGCCGCTGGTGCCGTTTGCCTACGACACGATCGACTACGAGATCGCCAGCCCCGCCCCGACCGCGCCCGATGGCCGCCATGTCATGGGCACCGACAGCCAGGCGCGCGACGTGTTCGCGCTGACGCTTTACGGCTTCCGCCTCTCGGTAACCTTCGGCCTGCTGCTGACTCTCGCCAGCTCGGCGATCGGCGTCGTCGCCGGTGCGATCCAAGGCTACTTCGGCGGCTGGACCGACCTCGTCTTCCAGCGCGTGATCGAAGTGCTGCAGTCGCTGCCGATCCTCTACCTGCTGATCATCCTCGCGAGCTTCATCGAGCCGGGCTTCTTCTCGCTGCTCGGCGTGCTGCTGGTGGTGACCTGGATGACGCTGGTGCCCGTGGTCCGCGCCGAGTTCCTGCGCGCGCGCAACCTCGATTACGTGCGCGCCGCCCGCGCGCTCGGGCTGGGAAATCGCAAGATCATGTTCCGCCACATCCTGCCCAACGCGATGGTGGCGACGCTCACATTCCTGCCGTTCATCCTTTCGACCAGCATCATGATGCTGACCGCGCTCGATTTCCTCGGCTTCGGCCTGCCGCGCGGCAGCCCTTCGATCGGCGAGCTGCTCAACCAGGGCAAGAACAACCTCTACGCGCCGTGGCTCGGCATCGCCGGATTTGCGGTGATGGCAACGATGCTGTCGTTGCTGATCTTCATCGGCGAAGCCGCGCGCGACGCCTTCGATCCGCGGAAGGCGCTGTGAGCGAACCCCTGCTCCAGGTCCGCGACCTGTCGGTCTCGTTCCGTTCGGAAGGGCGCGAGGTGCGCGCGGTTCGCAACGTCTCGTTCGACCTCGCCAAGGGCGAGACGCTGGCGCTCGTCGGCGAATCCGGCTCGGGCAAGTCGAGCGTGGCGATGGCCGTGTTGCAACTCCTCCCCTACCCCACCGCCTTCCATCCGTCGGGCTCGATCGGATTTGCAGGACATGAGTTGGTTGGCGCGCCCGAGAGCACGATGCAGCGCCTTCGCGGTGCGCGCATGGCGCTGATCCCGCAGGAGCCGCTCACCGCACTCAACCCGCTCCACCGGGTCGAGCGGCAGGTCGCCGAGGCGCTGCGACTGCACCGGCCCGGCATCGGCCGCCGCGAAACGAAGGAGCGTGTGCTCGAGCTGCTCGGGCTGGTCGGCGTTCGCGACCCGGTGCGGCGCATGGCGAGCTACCCCCACGAGCTGTCGGGCGGTCAGCGCCAGCGGGTGATGATCGCGATGGCGCTCGCCAACGAGCCCGACCTGCTGATCGCCGACGAGCCGACCACCGCGCTCGACGTCACGATCCAGGCCCAGGTGCTCGACCTGCTATACGGCCTGCGCGAGCGGCTCGGCATGGCGATGCTGCTGATCACCCACGACCTCGGCGTGGTCCGCAGGATGGCAGACCGGGTCTGCGTGATGACTCAGGGCGAAGTTGTCGAAGAAGGGGACGTCGAGGAGGTCTTCGGGCGGCCGCAGCACTCCTACACGAGGAAGCTGCTCGGTGCCGTGCCGAAGGGCGGCCCGCTGCCCTTGACGGGCGAGCCGGTTATCCTCGCCGCGACCGACGATCTGAAGGTGTGGTTCCCGGTCAAGGGCTGGTTCGGACGGCCTCGCGCCTGGGTGAAAGCCGTCGATGGCGTCTCGATCGATGTACGCCGCGGCCGCACCCTCGGCGTGGTCGGTGAATCCGGCTCTGGCAAGACGACGCTCGGGCTTGCCCTCCTGCGGATCAGCCGCAGCGAAGGCACGATCCGCTTCGACGGCGAGGAAATCTCGCGCCGCAACTACAAGGCCATGCGGTCGCTGCGTCATCGGATGCAGATCGTGTTCCAGGACCCGTTCGGATCGCTCAGCCCGAAGATGACCGTGCGCCAGATCGTAGGCGAGGGCCTGCCGCTGCACCGCCCCGAGTTGACGCGCGAGCAATGCGACGCCGAAGTGCGCGCGATCCTCGAGGAGGTCGGCCTCGGCGCGGATATCCTCGACCGCTACCCGCACGAATTTTCCGGCGGCCAGCGCCAGCGCATCGCCATCGCCCGGGCCATGATCCTCAAGCCCGACCTCGTCGTGCTCGACGAGCCGACAAGCGCGCTCGACATGTCCGTGCAGGCGCAGATCGTCGAGCTGCTGCGCGATCTCCAGGCGCGGCACGGCCTGACCTACGTCTTCATCAGCCATGACCTCAAGGTCGTTCGCGCCCTCGCCCACGACCTGCTCGTGATGCGCGCGGGCAAGATCGTCGAGCAGGGCCCGGCGGAGCGCCTACTCGAGAATCCGGAGTGCGGCTATACGCGCGAGCTCGTCGCCGCGGCGCTCACGCTGCAGGCGCGCTCCGCGTGACGCGGTGTGCCGCTATTCGCGCAAGGCTCGTTCGCTCAGGCGGGTGATCGGCGTCAGCAGGTAGGACAGCACCGAGCGCTTGTCGCCGAGCAGGCTCACGTCGGCGACCATTCCGGACCCGATCGGCAGCCGCCTCCCGGTGCCCGTGACGTCGCTCGTGGTGCGTACCTGGACAGTGTAAAACGGCTGTCCCGTCCGCTCGTCCTCCACGGCGTCGGGGGAGATTGCGGTCACGCGGCCCGTGAGCGATCCGTAGATCGAGGGATCGTAAGCGGTGATCCCCACCTTGGCTTCCTGCCCCATCCTGACAAAGGCGATGTCCTGGGGCATGACCATCACTTCGATCAGCAGGCTTTCTTCGTCGGGGACGATCTCGACCAGCGGCTGCCCCGGCCCGACCGTGCCCCCTTCGGTGGTTACCAGCACACGATTGATCCGGCCGGCAAGCGGCGCGCGGACGCTGGTTCGTTCGACCCGGTCGGCCAGCGCCGGCAGCGCCCGCCGCCTCGCCGCCATCTCGGCTTGCGCCGCCGCAAGTTCGGTCGAAGCACTGGCGCGCCAGTCCTGCTGCTGCTGCGACAGCGCGGCTCGCGCTTCGGAGACCGTGGAACGAGCCCGCGATATCGCCGCCGCCGCTGCGGCCACTTCGCTCGCCGCCACCGAAGCACCGCTTTCGGCGCGGATCAGCGATAGCCGCGGTTCGATACCGCGCTCGACCAGTGGCCGGATCATCGCCAGCTCGCTGCGCGCCGCGTCACGGGCCGAAAGCCGCGCCTCGTACGCCGCGGTCGCCTCCGCCACGGCCCGCTCGGCCTGCGCTATGCGCGCGCGTCCGGCCGCCTCGAGGCTCGACAATGTGGCCAGCCGCGATGCGTGAAGCGACCTTTCGACCGCGATCTGCTCAGCCAGCGCGGCGTCGTCCGCGGCGGGAAAAGCCGGGCTGCGCCCGGTGGCCTCGGCCTCGAGCCGCGCAATCTTGACCCGCAGCGCGTCGAAGGTCGCCTCGCCGCTGCCGAGCTCCGAGCTGGATTGCATGGTGTTGAGGCGCACAAGGTCCTGCCCCTCGCGTACCGTCTCCCCGGTCCGCACCAGGATCGCATCGACGATCCCCCCCTCAAGGTTGGAGATCACCTGCAACTGCGAGCTGGCGATGACGCGCCCCTGCCCGCGCACGGTGCGGTCCAGTTGCGCGAACGCGGCCCAGATCACGGCGATCACGATGAAGCCGAGTATCGTCCACAGCAGGATGTTGGCCGCGGAGCGAGGCCGGATCCGGTCGGTCAGGTCTTCGAGATGCTGGACTGTCTCCATCGCTCAGGCCGCCCGCGACCGGGTGATGCGCTTGAGGATTTCGTCGCGCGGACCGTCCGCGACGATCCGTCCGCCCTCGACCACGATGACCCGGCTCACCAGTTCGAGCAGCGACGGCCGGTGCGTGATGACGACCAGCGTCCGATCCTTCAGTTCGGCCTTGAGCCGCTTGATCAGACCTTGCTCTGTCTGGCTGTCCATGGCGCTCGTCGGTTCGTCGAGGACCAGGATCGGCGGAGCGCCCGCCAGCGCGCGCGCGATGGCGATCGACTGCCGCTGGCCGCCGGACAGACCTTCGCCGCGGTCGGCCAGACGCAGATCGTAGCCGTTGGCGATCCGGCCCATGAACTCGTGCGTGCCCGAAATCTGCGCGATACGAATAAGCTCGTCGTCGTCGAACCCCTCGGCGCCCAGCGCGATGTTTTCGCGCACCGAGCCCGAGAACAGCACGCTTTCCTGCAGCGCCCCGCGGGCGTGGCGGCGCAGGTCGCGCGGGTCCAACTGGCGGATGTCGCTCCCGTCGATCATGATCAGCCCGTCGTCGGGCGGATAGAGGCCGAGCACGAGGCGAGAGATGGTCGACTTGCCCGACCCGACGGGGCCGACCAGCGCCACATGCTCGCCCGTTTCCACGGTGAAGCTAATGCCGTTCAGCGCATTCTCGCTGCCGCCGGGATAGCGAAACGACACCGCCTTGAACTCGATCCGCCCTTTTACGGACGCCGGTCGGAGCGCTTCTTCGCCGGGCCCTTCGGCCGGCAGCGCCATCAGAGCGTCGAGCTGTCGGTAGGCCGACTTCGTCGCGCTGATCCGCGACAGCAGCTGCGATATCTGCGCCAGCGGCGCCACCGCGCGGCCGGCGAGGATCGAGCAGGCGATCAGCCCGCCCATCGTCAGCTCGTTTTCCGCGATCATGCCTGCACCGACGATGACCACGCCGGCGAACGATATCGTGCTCGCCGAAGCGGCGGTATTGATGCCGATCGCCGCGACCAGTCGCTGGCGCAGCGAACTGTCCGCGTGCTGATCGACGGAGTTCAGCCAGCGCCGCGAAAGCAGCGTTCCCGCGCCAGACGCCTTGACCGTTTCCAGTGCGCCGATCGTCTCGACCAGCACCGACTGCTTGTGGAACCCTTCCTGGAGCGAGCGGCTGGCGAGCCGGTCCAGCGCCGGCTGCGTGAGCCAGCCGACGAGCACGACGAGCGGCACCATGAGCAGCGGCACGAGCACCACCTGCCCACCGATCAGCGCGATCACCGCGAGGGTCAGGAAGATGAACGGCACATCGACGACGGCAACGAGAGTGGCCGAGGCGAAGAACTCGCGCAGGGTCTCGAACTCGCGCAGCAGGCCGGTCAGCGCGCCGGTCGACCCCTTCTTCAGCTCCATTCGGATCGCGAGAATACGTTCGAACAGTTCGCCGCCGACGTCGCGGTCGACCTGCGCCCCGGCAATGTCGACGAAATAGGCCCTGAGCGTCCGCAGCACGAAATCGAACACGATCACGATCCCGAGACCGATCGACAGCGCAATGAGCGATTCGGTTGCATTGTTGGGCAGCACGCGGTCGTAGACCGTCATCGTGAACAGCGAGGTGATCAGCCCGAACAGGTTGATCACCGTCGCCGCCAGCGCGACCTTGATGTACGTCGCCTTGTTGCGCAGCATCGGTTCGACCAGCCACGCCCCGAAGCGCGCGCGCGGCATCGGCGGTGCCAGACTCTCGCTCATTGACGCCCTCCTGTGCCCGGCGGAGGCTCGATGTCGAGCGCCTGCAGCAGACCACCGGTAGTGGACAGCAGGACATATCGGGCGGCGTCAAGCTCGCTCATTGCCTGGACATAGGCGATCGCGGCATCGAAGTAGGCGTCGTTCGCGGCAAGAGCGTCGGTCAAGGTGCCGCTGGAGACACGAAACCGCTCGAACAGCGCATCGCGCGACAGGCGGCTGGCGATGTAGGCTTGCCGGACCGCGTCGAGCTGGTTTTCGAGCGCCCGCACGTCCGACCACGCGATCGCCGCGTCGCGTTCGGCCTCCTCCCGAACGCGCAGCGCCCGGGCGGCCGCCGCGCGAGAGCGTGCGCCGCTCTGCTCGATGCGCGGCTCGACGCCGCCGAGGAAGCGATGCCGCAAAGTGACGCGTGCGCGGACGTCGTAGTCTCTCTCGGTTTCGAAGAGGCCGTAACGGCCGGCATCGATTCCAGCGGTGACTTGCGGAAGGCTTTCGCTGCGGGTCGCGCGGAAATCCTGGTGCGCGGCCGCCGCGACGGCTTCGGCGGAGCGCACGTTCGCGCGCGACTGGGCGGCGAGTTCGGCCTCTTCCTTGGTCAACAGGACCGTGCCGAGGTGCGGCGCGCGCGGAAGCGGGCTCAACGGCGCCATGCCGCTCAGCTCGACGTACCGGGCCTCTGCCTGCGCTGCGGCGCGCTGGAGCTGCGCGAGCCTGCTGCTGGCCGCGGCGATATAGCTTTCCACGCGCGCAATGTCGGTTTCGGCCGATACTCCCTGGCCGACACGTTCGCGAATGGCGGCGCGAAATTCCTCCTGCATACCGGTAAACTGCAGCGCGACAGCCACGAGCGCCCGATAGGCGAACAGGTCGTACCAGTTCGCGATCGTGTTGAGTGCAAGGCGGTCCGAAGCATACTCTACATCGGCGGCCGTGGCCGCCAGGCGCAGCCGGGCTGCGGCAATACGCTGCGACGTCGCGCCGAAGTCGAACACGGTCTGCTGGACGCTCATCAGCACGTCCGTGCGCTGGTCCGGCCGCGAGCGTTCGATGATATTGGCCGGATCATTGGAAAACTCGCGCGACAGGACCTTGTAGGACGTGATGGTCAGGTCGCCCGACGGAAACAGCCGCTCGCGCGCTTCGGAGAGCGCCGCGCGCGCCTCGTCGTCGGCCGCGACGGCCTCGAGCCGGGCGGGATGGCGCGCGACCGCCGAGGCCACCGCCTGGCGGAACTCCTCGACCGGCGCGGTCTGCTCGCTCAACCTGAGGATGGGATCGGACGCGAAGTCGATACGCAGCGGATCCGTCGTGGGCTCGGGAAGTTGCGCCCGGGATGCGTCCGCCTGCGCCCACGCCTCACCGCTACCTGCCACCGCCAGGCCCAGGCAAGCCAAGGCCGCCAAGACGCGCGCAAACCTCACCGAGCGCCGCAGTCCGCCGATGCTTGTTGGTAACCGGAGCATCATTGGCTGGGCCCCATCGGCGCGGCTATATGGGTAAGCGAAGTCCTTGAGAAGCCCCGGCAGATTTCGTGACATCGGCCAATCCGTCTGGGGAATGGAGATCGGCACACCGCCTATCTCGCATGGCGGGCGAAATGCCCGGCGGCGAGCGCGGTCATGAGCGCACCGCGATGGAGGCGCTGGGCAACGGGGGCATCCCAGCTTGCCGGCCAGTGCAGTAGCAATTCCCGCATCCGCTCCAAGTCGAGAAAGCCGGCCGCGCCGCTTTGCCGCTGCCGTTCGGCTTCGGCCTCGAGATCGCCGCGGTACTGCGAAAGATAGCTCAGCCAGTCGGCACTCTGATAGCCGCGGCGGGGCTCGACCAGAACGTCGGGCGGCACCCGTGCCGCCAGCACGCGGCGCGCCAGCGACCGGGCCGCCCCGCCCCGATTGAACTGCGTAGCGGGAATGGCCAGCGTGAGATCGATGAACCGCCGGTCGGCCGTGGGATCGCGGGCATCGACTCCCCAGCCGGCGAGCAGACCTTTGTTGATGGTGCCGAAATCGATGCTGGCCAGAGCCTCGGCGCGCCGTCTGCGGGACTCGGCGTACGGCTGCACCGAGTAGTCGACTTCGCCGTGCCGCCTGGCGCCGAAGGCTCCTATCCTCGCGGATCCGCTGCGGACGAGGGCGTAGTCCTCGATTCGTGCGGGCCGGCCGCGCACGGTCTGGCTGAGGAGCCACAGGGGTCGAGGAAGGAACGGCGCCAGGCTCTGGCCCAAGACCCGCCGCCACGTACTGCCCGCCGCGACGCGCAGCCGGGACTCGGTGCGCCAATGTGCCAGTCGAGCCTGCCCCAGCGTCTCCGCGAGAACCTCGGAACCGGTGTGGCTGAAGGTGAAGTTTCCCGCTTGGCCGTGCAGCAGCACCGAAATGCCACGTCTTTGCACCTCCTCGTTGGCGCCCGTATACCAGTCCTGGTTGATCACCTCGGGCACTGGCCGGAGGAACAGGTCGAGCCAGGTCTCGAAGTGGTGGACAGGCGACCGGTTGGCCCGCTCTACGACCACGTGTTCGATAGAGTCGTAGAGGGCGGCGGTAGCGGCCGCGAGCTTTCGCTCGTCCGTCAGCCGATCCCTGCTGTCCGAGCGGAATTCGCCTTTCGGCACGACAGTGATGGCAGCGATCGGCTGCGCGGCTGTGTGCAAGCGGGCGGTGGCGGCCGTGACCGCCGAGCTGTCCAAGCCGGCGCTGAGGTGACAGGCTACGCCGCCCTCGCCCCCGCGCAGACGAGCCGCGACGGCACGGTCGAGCGTCTCGCCGACCGCATCGACGTAATCCTCGTCGCTCGGCAGCAAGAGCGGAGCACTTGGCGGCGCCCAATGCATAGTGCGTTTGGCGGCCCCGGGCATGAACGCGATGGTTTCGCCCGGCGCGACCGTCAGGATGCCGCGAAGGTAGGTCGAGTTGCCGACCGGACGGGCGAATCGGGCGAAGCGCTCGAGGCTCAGAGGGTCGGCGTGGGCCGAAAGCTCGTCGAGCGCGAGCAGGCCGTGCGGCATCGAAGCGAATGCGAGCTGGTCCTCTCCTCGCCAGTAGACGAGCGGTCGCTGTCCGGGAAAGTCGCGCGCGAGAGTTAGCCGCTCTCCATCCCAGACCGCCAGGGCATAATCGCCGACGGTCCGTTGCAGCGCGCCTTCGCGCCACCGCTGCCAGGCGCGCATCAGCAGGCCCGCATCCGACAGCGCGCCTGCCGCGGCAGGAGCGAGGCCGAGAGCGCTCGCCAGCTCTGCGCGATTATCGATCCGCACATCGGCAACCATGCGCAAGGTGCCGTCCTGCGCAGACTCGACGCCGCGATCGTGACGATCCTCGGGAAGCGTAGGCGTCAGCCGTCGGCCGAGTGAAATGCCTTGCCCCGCCCAGCACCGGCTGGGGCCGGTCCCGTGACGAGACTGCGCGGTCAGCATTGCCAGGCAACGGACGTCGCTCGCCGCCCTGTCGGAATATCGCCAGGTTCCTGCGATCGCTGTCAACTTTCACACCTTGTCGCAATGCCGGGCGGCGAATCCGCCCGACGATCGCGGAACGGCCATGGAACGAAACGACACCAGGTAATGCGCGCGGACCGGAGGTTGGTTGCGCGGCGCCGCGCGCCCGAATCAGCTCCCGGTCGCGAACTGGCCTTCCGGCGTAAGGGGGTTGGCCCCTCCTTCGGCCTCGCGGGCCCCAAGCCGAACAAGCCTTGGCGCGCTCCATGCACGGCGGCCGGACGTTCCCCGTTCGTCGCTGCCCATCGTCGACTTGTCGCTACCGTGATTCATGAATGTCGTCCTCGCTCGATCCCTAAAACTCTCGTGCCCGACTCGGACTGGGCCACTCCGGCATTCGCGTAGCGAAAATTGCCGCGGCGGCCACTCCCGCTCGAACCCCGTCCTAGCCCGTATGTCACAGACGCGGTCTTCGCAAAAGAGCGAACCGCACGTTAGCGCGTGCAGAAGAATCTGTCCGGTTCTGACTTGGAAATTGCACTACTTCGCCGAATTCGTCGGCGCTTTCGAAACCGATGACTTGGATCGAACCGGCGCTGACCCAGGCATGGGCGCCAAGCCCGTCGATCCGCTTGGCGATGCCGTAGTGGATCACCGTGGTCACGGATCGGCGGCGCAGCATCCAGTGGACGGCAAGCGCCTGCTCCAGACACTTGGCCCGCCACGGCACGCGCCGCGAGCTGACGCGGACGGCCCAGCGCACTGCAGCGATCGCACGTTGCTGCTCGCCGACATCGTCGATCGCACACTCTGGAAACCGCACGAGAGCGGATATCCACCGAAACGGAAGGAACGCCACGACTAAGGCTGCCAGTCCCAGCGTCATCACCGATTCGGCGGCAAGACGACGATTCGTAGGAGAGAGTCGCGCGATCCGCGTGGCCAGCCCGCTCATGTCCGTGACCTGCCGAGAAGCCCGACACCGCGCCGATGCACGAGCAGTGGCAAACGCATCACGTGGTACAGAAAATCGAGCGACTCGGGCAGCTCGATCCGCGCGCGCTCGGGGCCCGAGGTCCATAACGCGGCCAGCTCACTCAATGCGTAACGAAGGCCGGGCATGATCTGGAACTGGGACCGGGTACGAAGCCAGCCGGCCATCGAGAGCGTCGGGAACTCCCTGTACCCGCCTCCGTGGGCCATGCAGCGAACGGCCGTCTCGGCAATCGCTTCGGCGCCCGGTTCTCTCTCGAGACTTCGGCTCAGCCGCGGATCGAGCGGCAGCCCGAAGAGTCGATGGCACAGCAGCAGAGCCCCGGCGGGAGCGCTTCCCGCGCCAACGCGACGCGCCTCCCGGCAGAGCCTGCCGATGTCCGCAGAGGGCCGACCGGCCAAAAGAGCGTTGAGATCCGCGAGCCACTTCAACCGCGACCAGCCGTGGGCAGCTCCGTGAACGCACAGATGGGCGAACAGCGGCGCTTCGGCGAACGTGGACACCTGGTGACGACCTATCGCCACGCGTTGCTTCTGACCGTCGCCATCGACTCCGTGGAGCAACTGTCGATTGTCGGTCAGGCGCCAGTGCAACTCGACCGCGATCCCACGCTCATTGTTGAAGAGTACACATTCCTTTGCATAGCGCATGAAGCGAGTCAGGTGCCGCTCACCGCCCTTCGGATAGATCAGGTCGTAGCCGTGCTGCTGCAGCACCCGGCAACCCTCCAGGACCGACTCTTGCGACACCAGCATATCGATATCCCACGATTGCTTGATGCCAAGTTCGCCGTAGGCGAGTTGCGCGAGCACGGCCCCCTTCAGAGACAGGGCCCCGATGCCGGCGTCCTCGAACGCTCGGGCAAGGCGTACCGTCTCCCCCGCCATGTCCAGCGCTTTGCGCGCTTCTTTCGCCGCGTCGGCGGCCACCGGGTCGGGAACGGGAATGTCCGCGCGCCGAAGTCCGTCCGCCGCCAACGCGGAAAGCCGGTGGTGGGCCACGACTTTGGCGAAGCGGTCCCAATCGACGACCGCTCCGGCCTTCTCGCGCACTGCCGATTCTCGATCCGACGAGCGGGGCCATCGGCAGCAGGCGACCAGCAGGTCGAGTTCGGGCGGCCAGGCCGGCGGCCGACTCACCCGGCGGCACTCACTCTGGCGATGCCTTCCGCACGAAGATGCTCGAGAAACTCCAGCACCTGACGCCGGCATTGCGCCTCCTCGACCTCGAACTCCCGCCGAAGCTGCTCGCACAGGTCTTCGACCGAACGGGGTTCGGCAATCAGCTCCCAGATTCGCGTTCCGATATCGTTGAGTCCGTAGCAGGCGCCCCGCTCGACGCTGAGCGCGATCAGCTCGCCGTCGACGACGGTCGTCAGCAATTCGTCGCCGTCGCGCACGAGAACGTCCGTTCCTTGCAGTGGTTTGCGGCCTGGCATCATGCGATCATCCCTTGCGCTGGCGTACAGCGGCGCCGCTCGGCTTGCAATCGGCGCGCCGTACCGGAACCGGCGCTCATTCGGATGCCAGCATGTGCTCCTCGAGCCTTCGCGCCTCGCGCTCGAACACGTCGTAACCCCAGGTTCTGCGAGCCTCGAAGATCTCGACGCTCGCTGCCAGCGCGGCGCAATGGCGGAAGTTCTGCTCCGCCAGCCCCATCGGCGCGAGATACGCGTTGCGGTATGTCTGCTCCATCACCGCGCCCAGCGCCCGATGTCCGCGCACGCGGCGGAAGTGATCGGGTTCTCCGGGCTCGGCGCGCGCCAGCAGGTAGAGGCTCCGCAAAGGGACAGGCCGCCTGTCTCCGGCAGGGGGCAGCGGAACATGGTACTTGTCCAGACCGTCCACCGCCCGCTCCAGCGATCGCGGATCGTGTCCGAAAACGGCAACCGCCTCGCCCCACAGCTTGAGCCGCGGCAGCCCGGGCCAGGCGAAAGGCCGCCCCGATTCGTCGAAGCTGATCGCGCACACGTCGTCGCACAGCACCGCGTAACCGGCGCGCGCGAAGTAGGCGGCGAGCGTCGACTTGCCGATCCCGGAGGGCCCGCAAAACGCCGCTGCGAAACCGCCCACGGCAACGGCGTTGGCATGAAGCGGCAGCAGCCCCCGCTGGTGGCAGACGATGCCGAGCGCCGAGCCGAGCAGGAACAGCCGCACGCTCCGCTCCGTGGCCAGCGGCGCGGGGTCGACCACGATCTCCTCGCCGCCGCGCACGAGGAAGCGACCCACTCGATCGACCGTCAGCAGCGCTTCTCCGCCGGCCGTCTGCAGCGCGCCATCGGAAAGCGATCCGGCGAGCCGTTCCGGCACCCGCCCGTACCGGACGCCAACCTCGGGTACCCGCGGGTCCTCGCCGGTCAGCGCGAGTTCGGAAAGCGGCACTTCCGAGCGAAGGCGAAAGTCGTAGCACGAATAAAGGATGCTGGTCGGCATGGGCTCGCATGTGAGCCTCGCGCGATGCCTGTCAAGCGGCGCGAATCGGGATGGCGCATGCCTCTGGCGAGCGCGTGACCGCTGTGCCAAATGTCCCGGCAATAACGATTTCGAGCTCTTGGAAGGGGGACCATGCATAATTTGGACTGGACGGAGTTCGCCGGAGCCGAAGGCGCGGTCTATCGCGTAACCACGCCGGAAGGGGCGTACGAGCTCACCCTGGAGACCGCCGCCGAATTGCCGCATTCGGGCCGCGACGGTGGATCGTTCCGGCTCGTCTTTCGAGGCCCGTTCGAACCGATCCTCGCTCAGGCGATCTACCCGCTCGAAGCCGGGAACTTAGCTTGCGAGATGTTCATCGTGCCGATCAGTCGCGACGATTCGGGCACGCTCTATGAGGCGATCTTCAACTAGGCGCTCACGCGCATGAGATCGTAGATGCCGGCATCCTCCGCCGCCTCGAAACCGAGCCGGCGGTACAGCGAGTGCGCGGGATTGGCCTTCTCGACGTTGATCGAGACGCCTCTGCCGAGCTCGCGCGCCCGAGCGAGAATGTCCCGCAGAATCGCACCCCCGATGCCCTGGCCGCGGCTTTCCGGCATCAGCGCGATGTCGACGATGTGAAGGAAGCCCGGAATTTCGCGCAGATACAGGCGGCCGATCGCTTCGCCGCGGCGCTCGACGATCAGCCGTTCGGCGTCGGCGAAATGGATCGAATAATGGCTGTTCTGGGCCTGATGCTGCTGCGCCAGGAACGCCTCCTGCATTTCGGCAGGCCAGCCGGTCCGGGCCACTTCCTCGCGCCGAGTCGAGGCGTAAAGCTCCGCCACGAACGGCAGGTCGTCGTCGCTCATCGGGCGATACGAGATACCGAGCACCGCCGCTTCGCGCAGGGGCGGCGGCATCGACCTAATTGAAAACCGCGAGCATCCGCAGCGGATTGTCCGGAATTCCGCCCGTCAGCAGCATGTCGAACACGCCGCCCTCGGGATGGTTCACGCTGTAGATTTCCGATCCGGGCAAGGAGCCGCCCTCGGTCACGTCGAATCGAGCCACGAAGGCTCGCTCCCGCAAGCCGGCCAGCCTGCCCTTGTCCTGCTTGAAACGCTGGACGTCGACCAGCTTGAGCAGGTGCCCGGTATGAGCCGTGAACGTGGAGCCGACCTGGAGCGCCCAGTCATCGGCCTGAGCCGTGCCGAGCGGCACGCCGCGGCGCCCGAGCTGCACCGGCCTCAGGATCTCGGCGAGCGTATCCGCGCCAGTGAAGCGCTGAGCCGCGGCGATGCCGCCGACCGTCGCCGTGCCTGCCACGCCCAGCAACATGTTACGCCGTGAAAACAGCGACAAACTTTCCGCCATCATGCCCCCCGAACCTGCCACCCGTTAACGCCGATATCGCCCGATTGGCGAGCCGTGGCCAGCGAAATTTTTCCACCGCCGCGGCCGATTTCGCCTCAAAGTAAAAAATCTGCGGTCGTTAAGAAAAAGGGACTCGTCGGCGGCTACGAAATCGCATAACCATCGCTGCACAGGTGGGCGGAGGGGGTACATGAGCGAGCCGTTTCTCGGACAACTGTCCATTGTATCGTTCGGCTACGCTCCCAAAGGCTGGGCGCTGTGCAATGGCCAGTTCCTTCCGATCAATCAGAACCAGGCATTGTTCTCGCTGCTCGGCACTACCTATGGCGGCAACGGCCAGACCACGTTCGCCCTGCCCGATCTTCGCGGCCGCGCGCCCTTCCATATGGGCAGCAGTTTTACCCAGGGTCAGGCGGGAGGCCAGACGGCCGTCACTCTGAACATCCAGCAACTGCCGACTCACCTCCATCAGGCGAACGCCTCGACGGCCGACGGCGATGTCCCGACCGGGACCAGCAACATGCTCGGCGCGTTCAACAACGGCTATGCCGGGGCGGCCAGCCTGACCTCCCTGATACCGCAGGAAATCTCGAACGTCGGCGGAAGCCAGCCGCACGAGAACATGTCGCCATTTCTGGTGCTGAACTTCATCATCGCCCTGCAGGGCATTTTCCCCTCGCGGAACTGAGGAAGAGACAATGGGCCAGCCCTATATTGGCGAAATTCGGATGTTCGGCGGCAATTTCGCTCCCGCCGGCTGGGCGTTTTGCGATGGCCAGCTGATGCCGATTTCCGAGAACGACGCACTTTTCACCCTGATCGGCACGACCTACGGCGGAGACGGGCAGGAAACCTTCGGCCTTCCCAATCTGCAGAGCCGCATTCCGATCCATTTCGGGACCGGGGCCGAGGGCATCACGCGGCAGATCGGCGAGATGGCCGGCGTCGAGCAGGTGACGCTGACGACCCAGCAGATTCCCATCCACAATCACGCCTTCCTGGCATCGACCGCGACGGGAACGCAGAACGCGCCCGCCGGCGAAGTCCTCGCGTCCGGATCGACGGTCCTCACCTATCGCCCGCAGGCGCCCACGCAGCCGTTGGCCGCGCAGACGATCGGGATCGCGGGTGGCAGCCAGCCGCACGACAACATGATCCCTTTCCTGTGCATCAACTTCATCATCTCGCTGTTCGGTATCTTCCCGCAACAGAACTAGGAGCTGGATGTGTCCGATCCATTCGTCGCAGAAATTCGCATCGTCGGCTTCAACTTTCCCCCGACCGGGTGGGCGTTCTGCAACGGGCAGCTGATGCCGATTTCGCAGAACACGGCGCTGTTCTCGCTGCTCGGCACGACCTATGGCGGAGACGGCAAGAGCACGTTCGCCCTGCCCGACCTGCAGGATAGCGCACCGATGCATCCCGGCCAGGGCCAGGGCCTGTCCTTGCGCGATCTGGGCGAAATCAGCGGTTCGGAGTTCGTGACGCTGCTCGAAAGCGAGATCCCGGCCCACAACCACAACCTGATGGCGCACCCGCTCGCCGCCTCGGCATCGCTTGCGGCCCCGACCCAGGGGCTTGCCCGGAGCGCTGGCGGGTCCGCCTACAAGCAAACTCCGTTCGGAACCACCGCTCCGCTGGCGTTCCAGGCGGTGGCACCCGCGGGCGGAAGCCTGCCGCACAACAACCTGATGCCCTACCTGACGCTGAACTTCATCATCGCGCTCCAGGGCATCTTCCCGGCGCGGAACTGACGCTCGCGGCGCGATTCGCGGCGATGCCGGGTTTCGATCGGGCCGGAACACGAGGGCCAGCGGATTCTCGTACCGTTCCTTGGCGCTCGTCCGGGAATGGGAACGAATTCACATTCTACGCAGCGAATTTCAGTAGTTGGCGCAACCGTTTGATGCCATGAACTGACATCAGGACAGACTCGCGGACAGGTCTCGATTCCTGTCGGCCGAAGGGGGACTTATGGCTGCCGATCTCAACATCACCCGCGTGACGACGCTCGAAACCGACGGCGGCGATGCCGGCGTCGCCGATCCGGGCGATGTCCTGCGCACGCGGGCGACGATCACCAACAGCGGCGACGAGGACACCGACAACACCACCTTCAGCGACACCTTCTTCGGCTCGACGCTGGTCGCGGGCTCGCTCAACATTTCGCCCATCGCTGTCAACGACGTCTTTACGGCGGTCGGCAACACGCAGTTTCTGGTCGGCGGCGCGTCCGCCACTTTCGCCGGGCTCTCGGCAACTTTCACGGGCAACCTGCTTACCAACGACACCAACCACGGGAGCGACAATTTTCCCGGCTTCACGCTGACCTCGACCGGCACCTTCGCGACCAGCGGCAGCGGCAGCGTGGTGATCAACGCCGACGGCTCCTTCGCCTACAATCCGGCGGCCGGATTCGTCGGTGCCGACACCTTCACCTATACCCTGCGCGATGGCGGCCAGGACGGCATCACCGGCAATTCGGACGATCTCACCAGCACCGCGACGGTGACCATCAACATCACCAGCCCGAACACGGTCTGGTACGTCGACCAGAGTTACGACGGCTCGAACGGGTCGTCGAACGGCACCTCATGGCGTCCCTTCACGTCCATGGCGCAAGTCAACGGCGCGGGCGGCGCCGGCGACGTCGATTCGGCCGACCAGACGATCTACGTCCGCGGCAACCACACCGTCGACGTCGTGCTCGAATCGGGCCAGAGCCTGATTGGCAACGGCGCGGCGCTGACCGTCGGCGGCTACAATATCGCGTCCGCCGGCGCGGCGAACACGCTGACCCACGGCACCGGCACCGGGGTGCTGCTCAACTCGAACAACACGCTGAGCGGCTTCAACGTCGTCGGCAACAACAATGCCGGCACCGGCATCGCCGACAATAACGGCACCGTCGGTACGCTCAATATCTCGAGCGTCAACGTCACCGGCAACGGCAAGGCGATCGACATCGATCAGGGCGGCACGCTCAACGTCTCGCTCGGCACCCTGAGCTCCACCAGCTCGGCGACCGAGGGCATCCACCTGCAGGGCGTGACGGGCAGCTTCACCGCCACGAGCGGCACCATCGACACCTCAACCGGCGTCGGGTTCCTGATCGGCGCGTCGGGCGGCGGCACCGCCCTTTCGGGTGGCAACGCCACGATCAGCTACGGGGGCAACTTCACCAACGCCGGCGGCACCGCGATCGAGATCCAGGACCGGACGGGCGGCACGGTCACCTTCTCCGGCAACGTCACCGAAGGCGCCGGCCAGGGCATCGTCGCCGACGGCAATTCCGGCAATATCAACTTCACCGGCCAGATCTTCATCAGCAGCGGCGCTTCGAACGCGATCACACTGACCAACAACGCGGCCGCGATCGCCTTCTCGCCCACCGGCACCGGCCTCGACATCACCACGACCACCGGCATCGGCTTCCGCGCCGACGGCGGCGGCGGCACGGTCACCCTGACCGGCACCGGCAATACCGTCCAGACGGGCAGCGGCCGCGCGGTCGAGATCGACAACGTGACGATCGGCGGCGCCGGCGTCACCTTCCAGAGCGTCGGCATGACCGACGGCAACCAGGACACGGGCATCTTCCTGCGCAATGCGGGCTCGGGCGGCTTCACGATCACCGGCACCGCCTCGAACGCAGGCTCCGGCGGCACGATCAGCAGCATCCAGAACGGCACCGACGGCAATGCCGAGCACGGCACCGCCATCTACATCGAGAACACCAACAACATCTCGCTGTCCAACATGGCCTTCACGGGCGATTTCGCGAATTTCGGCATTCGCGGCCTGAACGTGAACAATTTCACCCTGCGCGATTCGACCGCCAACTCGGCGTCGGCCGACAACGGCGGCTTCGGCAACAGCAACGCCGCCGACGAGGGCGTGATCAGCTTCGACAACCTTACCGGCACCGCCTTGTTCGAAGGCAACAACCTGTCCGACGGCCACGAGGACATCATCGTCATCGAGAATACGGGCGGCACGCTCAATCTCACCGTCCAGGACAGCGCCAACGACCAAGCGGTGATCGGCCGCAACGGCGAGTCCGTCGGCACCGCCACGGGCAACGACGGCATCCTCGTCGTCACCAGCGGCAACGCTGTCCTCAACATGCTGGTCACCGGCGTCGTGTTCGAGGGCTGGCGCGGCGACGGAATCCAGACCGATGCGCGCGGTACTTCGACGCACAACATCACGATCAGCAACAACACCTTCCACAACGCCCACCTGGACATCACCTCGGGCGGTGGCGGCGCCGCTTTCATTGGCCTGTCGGCCGGCACCGGCAGCGGTCCCAACGTCACCTATTCAATCACCGGCAACAGCATCCGCGGCGCCGAGGGCACCGCCATCGTTGCCAGCGCGCTCGGCCCCGTCGGCACGATGAGCGGCACGATCCTCAACAACACCATCGGCAACAACAACGGCGTTCACAGTTCGGTACAGGCCGACACCGGCTCCAGCGCCGGAGGCAGCGGCATCTTCGCGCGGGTCGAGAAGGGCCTGGGGTCCGGCACCTTGAGCCATGCGGTGCGCATCGAAGGCAACAACATCGGCGACATCGCCACCGGCTCCGGCATCCACCTCCTGTCCAACGGGGCTAGCGACGCCAGCGGCACGGCCCGGCTCGAAGCGACGGTCAGGAACAACACGATCGACGAGGGCGGGGTCAACTATTACGGCGGCATCAACGCTCAGGTCGGCGGCGGCGGCGGCAGCGACAACGGGCTGATGGGCCTCAACATCGAGAACAACCTGTTCAACTTGTCCGGCGCCACCAATTCGCTGGCCGGCATCATTCTCGACGACCTCGCCTCCAGCGCGCAATTCTATTTCCCCGGCTACGCGGGCCCCTACACCGACCCCGACCTCGAAACGTTCCACGACAACGCCGAAGCCAACGACTTCACCACCGCCGGCACGTTCGCGGTCCCGGTGATCACATCGCCCACCGGTACATTCGCCACCGGTAACGCCTTCGTCCTGGCCGTGCCGATCATGGCTGCCGAAGCCGTGTTCTTCGACTGGGAATCCACGGTGCGCTCGGCGCAGTGGCAGGCCTACCTCGACTTCGTCGCGTCGCAGGCAGCGGACGAAGAATCGGGCACCGAGAGCGGCTCCGGCGGCGGGACCGCTCCCGCGCCGACCGTGACCGACGATGGCGTTCTCTCCGCCGGCGAGCTTGCCCTGATCGTCGACGCGGCGATCGCCCGCTGGGCGGCGGCCGGCGCGAGCGAGGAACAGATCGCCGCGATGCGCGCGGTCTCGGTATCGGTCAGCGACCTCGGCGGGCTCACGCTCGGCTCGAGCACCGCGGGCACCATCGTGGTCGACGACGATGCGGCCGGCTGGCGCTGGTTCATCGATCCCACTCCGGGCGACGATGCCGAGTACAGCGGCAGCGGCGCCGTGCTGACCGCGGCCGATGCGAACAGCGTCGCCGGCTCGCGGATCGACCTGCTCACCGTCGTCATGCACGAGCTCGGCCACCAGATCGGGCTCGAGGACGTGTTCGCTCCCGGGAAAAGCGACGAACTGATGTTCGGCACGATCCGCGCCGGCGAGCGCCGCCTGCCTGGTGCCGACGACGTGGCCGAGGCCACCGGCACCGCGATCGACGGCGCCTTCGCGATCTCGCCGGTCAACCTCGGCACGCTGATCCCCGGCCAGGTGGTGACCATCGACTGGCTGCACACCATCGACGCCCCGGCCGAGGACGGCCTCGTCGGCGGCGGCGGACAGTCCGTCGTCGACAGCGACCAGACCGCCGCGAAGGCATCGCTGTTCGAAGTGGTTGCGGTCGACGGCCTCACGCTCGGTGACAGGGTTTTCTTCGACGCCAACCGCAACGGCGTCTTCGACGGCGGCGACAGCGGAATCGCCGGCGTCACGCTGACGCTCTATGCCGACACCAACGACAACGGCGTCTACGACCCGGGCACCGACCTCTACATCGGCTACAACGAGCTGGGCGGCGGAGCTGGCTACCAGCAGGGCATCGACACGCCGGCGGCGGCCGGCACCGGCACCGCACTGACCGCCACGACCGACGGCAGCGGCAACTACGTCTTCAACCACCTCGCACCGGGCGATTATATCGTGGTGGTCGATGCGGCCAACTTCGCTGCGGCCGGCCCGCTCGAGGGCCGCGTGGTGTGGGATACCGCCACCGATCCCGACGACAATGTCGACAACGACAACAACGCCCAGACCGCGAGCGGCGCGACCGCCAGCCGGGCGGTCCGGCTCGACTACGATAGCGAGCCGACCGCCGGGCCGGGCAACGACACCAACCTGACGGTCGACCTCGGCTTCATCGTCCCCAACCAGGCTCCGACCTCGACCGACCTGGACACGGACAGCGTAATCTGGACCGAGGGCGATGGCACGGTCTTGCTCGACGCGGGCGGCAACGCCACGCTGGCCGACGTCGACAGTGCCAACTTCGATGGTGGCACGCTTGCCGTTGAGATTACTGCTGGCGGCGTATCCGCCGAGGACGTCTTGAGCATCGTGGACCAGGGAACGGGCGCGGGCGAGATCGGCGTCTCGGGCGGCGACGTCACCTTCGGTGGCACCACGATCGGCACCGTTGCGGGCGGATCGGCCGGCGCGGCGCTGGTAGTGACCTTCAACGTCAATGCCACACCTGCCGCCGTGCAAGCGCTGGTGCGCAACGTGGTCTATTCCAATACCGGCGGCGACAATCCGACCGACGGCGACCGCACGGTGACCTGGACGCTGGTCGACGGCGACGGCAGCGCCGGCGGCGGGCAGGACACGCTGACCGTGACCAGCACGGTCGATGTCGATCCGGTCGACGATGCCCCTGTGGCGCAGCCCGACGCCGTCGACACCGACGAGGATACCGTCCTCGCCGGCGGCGCGGGCGCGCTGTTCGCGAACAACGGTTCGGGAGTGGACGTCGACGTCGACGGCCCGGCGCTGTCGATCAGCGAGGTCAACGGTTCGAGTGCCAACGTCGACACCCAGATCCAGCTCGCCTCGGGCGCGCTGCTGACGGTGAATGCCGACGGCAGCTACAGCTACGATCCGAACGGACAGTTCGTCACGCTGACCGACAACACGTCTGGCGCGGTCAACACCTCGGATACCGACAGCTTCACCTACACCCTCGACGGCGGCAACACCGTGACGGTGACGGTGACGGTCAACGGCGTCGCCGGACCGGGCGACTGGCTGCGCGGCGACGGCGGCGACAACACCATCACCGGCACCGCCTCGGGCGACCTGTTCATGCTCCACGACGGCGGCGAGGACACCGCCACCGGCCTCGGCGGCAACGACGGGTTCTACTTCGGCGCGGCGATGACGGCGGCGGACAGCGTCGACGGCGGCGACGGCACGCTCGATCAGGTCGGCCTGCAGGGCGACTATTCGGGCGGGCTGACGTTCGGCGCGAACAGCCTCGTCAACGTCGAGATGCTGGTGCTGCTGCCGGGCGACGACACCCGTTTCGGCGACACCGCGGGCAACTCCTACAGCTACGACATCACCACCGTCGACGAGAACGTCGGCGCGGGGCAGACCTTCCGGGTTTCGTTCAACAACCTGCGCGTCGGCGAGAACGTCACCTTCGACGGATCGGCCGAGACCGACGGCGACTTCCTGACCTTCGGCGGGTTCGGCAACGACGACCTGACCGGCGGCGCCGGCGACGACGGGTTCTTCTTCGGCACCGGCCGGTTCGGGACGGGCGACGTTCTCGACGGCGGCGCGGGCACGATGGACCAGCTCGGGCTGCAGGGCGATTACTCGGGCGGCAATGCGGTCGTGTTCGGCGCCGGCCAGCTTTCAGGAGTCGAGATGATCGTCTGCCTGACCGCGGACGACGCGCGCTTCAACGGCAACGGCGCGGCGCTCTACAGCTACGACCTGACCATGGACGACGGCAACCTCGCCAACGGCGAGCTGCTGATGGTCAGCGCCACCACACTGATCGCCGGCGAGAGCCTGACCTTCGACGGTTCGGCCGAGAGTGACGGCGGGCGCTACACCGTGTGGTCGGGGGCGGGCGACGACACCCTGACCGGCGGCGCAGGCAACGACAAGCTCTACGGCGCGGCCGGCGCGGACACGCTGACCGGCGGCGATGGCGACGACGTGTTCGCCTACATCAACGCGGCGCATTCGACCGCGGCGAGCCAGGACCACATCCTCGACTTCACGCTCGGTGACACGATCGATCTCGCCGAGATCGATGCGATTGCCGGCGGCGGGAACGACGCCTTCAGCTTCATCGGCGCGGGTGCGTTCAGCAACACCGCCGGCCAGCTGCGCGCCGAGCTGCAGAGCGGCGCCGACTGGCTGGTCGAAGGCGACACCAACGGCGACGGCATCGCCGACTTCTCGCTCCTCGTCACCGTCACCGGAGGCCACGCAATCGTCGCTACCGACTTCGTGCTGTAGGGCCGCAGCGCAAGCCACGCCGGAGCGCCGG
>Ga0307505_10000753_pt1 | contig 32076 bp, 29 predicted proteins | sample 23_S_MG_FD_202183 | JGI IMG/M metagenome (GOLD analysis project Ga0307505, IMG submission 202183) | Soil microbial communities from Populus trichocarpa stands in riparian zone in the Pacific Northwest, United States - 23_S | ecosystem: Environmental > Terrestrial > Soil > Riparian zone > Trees... | reverse complement strand
GCCTGCCACGGTGCAGGCGGCTCATGACCGTGCCGATGGGGGTTTTCATGATGTCCGCGATCTCCTGGTAGGCGAATCCCTCGACGTCGGCGAGGTACACGGCCAGCCGGAAGTCCTCCGGGATGGACTGCAGGGCATCCTTGACGACGGATGCCGGCATGTGGTCGATCGCTTCGGCCTCGGCCGAGCGCGTGCTCGTCGCGGTCGTCGACTCGGCGCCCCCGAGCTGCCAGTCCTCCAGCTCGTCGATCGTGCCCTGATAGGGCTCGCGCTGCTTCTTGCGATACGTGTTGATATAGGTGTTGGTGAGGATGCGGTAGAGCCACGCCTTGAGGTTCGTGCCCTGCGTGAACGTCCGCCAGGACGCGAACGCCTTGACGAAGGTCTCCTGCACGAGGTCTGCCGCATCGGCGGGGTTGCGTGTCATGCGCATGGCCGCGGCGTACAGCTGGTCCATGAAGGGCAGCGCCTGCTCTTCGAACTGCGTCCGCGCATCCTGCGCCTGGTCGGCCTCTACGGGGCCCGTCGACTCGGTCATCACGCGCAAGTCTACGGCGAGGTCCTCCGCGACTCCGAGGTGCGACTGCTCATCCGCATACGTGCGTTCGAGGGTGGCGATCATCGGGCTCCGCTTCGCTGGTCTGCGACCCGCGTGTCTCGACAGGACGAGGTTGTCGAAACGGGTCAGTAGGGTAGAACCCGATGACAGCCGACGGGTATTCCCCCGCAGCCGCGCCGGTCCCGCGCGGCGCCTGGCGCGCGCCGATCGCGCCGGGTCCGCTCCACGCCCGCGTCACCGTGCCGGGCTCGAAGTCACTGACCAACCGCGAGCTCGTGCTCGCGTCGCTGGCCGACGGACCGAGCCGGCTGACGGGGCCCCTGCACTCCGACGATTCGGCCCGTATGGTCGAGGCGCTCCGCGCTCTCGGCGTCGGCATCGAGTACGCGACCGGGTCGGGTGCGTACGGCGACGACCTCGTCGTGACGCCGGCCTGGCCGCTGCGCGGCAGGTCTGTGGTCGACTGCGGTCAGGCGGGGACCGTCATGAGATTCGTCGCAGCGCTCGGCGGATTCGCCGACGGCGATGTCACCCTCACCGCGCACGAGAGCGCGCTGCACCGGCCGATGGGCGCCATGATCACCGCGCTGCGCGATGTCGGCGTCGACATCGACGACGGCGCGAAGTGGGCGCTTCCCTTCATCGTGCGCGGCCACGGGCACGTGCGCGGCGGGGAGGTGACGATCGACGCGAGCGCGTCGAGCCAGTTCGTGTCGGGCCTCCTGCTCGCCGCTCCCCGCTTCGACGTCGGCCTGCATCTGGTCCACGTCGGCGCGCGCCTGCCGAGCATCCCCCACATCGACATGACGGTCGAGGCGCTGGGCCACCGCGGCGTGCACGTCGAGCGGCCCGCGGCCGGCGAGTGGATCGTGCCGGCGGGACCGATCCGAGGCAAGGACGTCGCGATCGAGCCCGACCTCTCCAACGCCGCGCCCTTCCTCGCCGCAGCCATGATCGCCGGCGGGTCGGTGTCGGTCACCGGGTGGCCCCCGCACTCGACGCAGCCCGGCGCCATGCTCACCGACATCCTGACCCTCATGGGCGCGAAGGTCGTGCGGCGCGGCGGCGCGCTCACCGTGACCGCCGGCACCGGCATCCAGGGCGTCGACCTCGACCTCTCCGCGGCGGGCGAGCTCACTCCGACCATCTTCGGACTCGCGGCGTTCGCCGATGCGCCCACCACCCTCTACGGCATCGGCCACATCCGCGGTCACGAGACCGACCGGATCGCCGCGCTGGTGGGCGAGCTGCGCGCCCTCGGCGGCGAGGCGCACGAGCTCGAGGACGGCATCCGCATCGTGCCCCGCGCGCTTCACGGCGGACGCTGGCGTGCGCACCACGACCATCGGATGGCAACGACGGGCGCACTCATCGGCCTCGGCGTGCCGGATGTCGAGATCGACGACATCGGCACGACCGCCAAGACGATGCCACAGTTCGCCGAGCTGTGGCAGAGGATGATCGAGGACGACGGTGCCTCCGGCACCCTGCAGCCGGAGGCCATGCAGGCCTCGTGAAGCGGCTCGGGAGAACCCTCGTGAAACAGCCCAGGAGCACGCAGTGAGCTGGCTCGAGGACTTCGACGACGAGGACGAACCCGAGTTCGACGAAGCCGACGTGCGCGTCCGCCCCAACCCCAAGGCGAACCGCCCGCGCACCAAGCGCCGCCCCGCGCACGCCGACGCCGCGATCGCGCGCGTGCTCGGCGTCGACCGCGGCCGCTACACCGTGCTCGTCGACGAGGACGGACCCGACGAGCGCACGATCCTGGCGGTGCGCGCCCGAGAGCTGCGCAAGACGCCGATCGTGACGGGCGACCGTGCGCACGTCGTCGGCAACCGCACGGGCGACGAGGGGACCCTGTCACGCATCGTCGGCATCGAGGAGCGCACGTCGCTCCTCCGGCGTAGCGCCGACGACACCGATCAGGTCGAGCGCATCATCGTCGCCAACGCCGACCAGATGCTCGTCGTCGTGGCGGCGGCCGATCCGGAGCCGCGCGAGCGGCTGGTCGACCGATATCTCGTCGCGGCGCTGGATGCCGGCATCCGTCCCCTCCTCGTCGTGACGAAGACCGACCTCGCCGATCCGGCGGAGTTCCTGGACCACTTCGACGGGCTCGACCTCGAGGTGTTCACCAGCGCGCAGGACGAGATGCCCGTCGAACGGGTCGGCGCCGCCCTGGTCGGCCACTCGACCGTCTTCGTGGGGCACTCCGGCGTCGGCAAGTCGACCCTCGTGAACGCGCTCGTGCCGGAGGCCAAGCGCGCGACCGGCCACGTCAATGTGGTCACCGGCCGCGGCCGGCACACCTCGAGTTCGACGGTGTCGTATCGCTTTCGCGGGCCGGAAGGCTCGGGGTGGGTCATCGACACGCCGGGGGTCCGCTCGTTCGGCCTCGGCCACGTGGACACGGCGAACATCCTCAAGGCCTTCACCGACCTCGACGAGATCGCGCAGGAGTGCCCGCGCGGCTGCACCCACCTGCCGGATGCCCCCGACTGCGCGATCGTCGAGGCCGTCGCGCAGGGCCGCCTGGGCCCGCGGGGCGCTGCCCGGCTGGACTCGCTGCAGCGGCTGCTCGAGACCTTCGGCGACAAGCCGGGGCAAGAGGCGACGCGTAGAGTCGAACGATGACCACGGCACGCCTCGAACCCGGTTCCCCCGCCCCCGACTTCACCCTGCGCGACCAGGACGAGCGACCGATCGCACTGGGCGATCTGCGCGGTGGCGGGGTCATCCTCTTCTTCTACCCCGAGGCGATGACACCCGGGTGCACCACCGAGGCCTGCGACTTCCGCGACAGCCTCGCCCCCCTACAAGCCGCCGGCTACACGATCCTCGGCATCTCGCGCGACGAGCCCGAGAAGCTGCGCCGTTTCCGCGAGCGCGACGGCCTCACCTACGACCTCCTGAGTGACCCCGACCACGCGGTGCACGACGCGTACGGCGTGTGGGGCGAGAAGGTGAACTACGGCAAGACCTTCCTGGGCGTGATCCGCTCGACGTTCGTGATCGACGCAGACGGCCTGATCGAGCACGCCCTCTACAACGTGAAGGCGACCGGGCACGTCGCCCGGGTGCGGTCGCTGCTCGACGTCGCGTAGGCGCCGCGCCGCGGCATCCGTCGCCCGCTTCGCAGGATCGGGCTGCGCCGCGGCATCCGTCCTCTTCTCACGAGGATCAGACGGATGCCTGGTCCCGGCCCTCCCGACCGGCCGCCCGCACCGCGAGCACCAGCAGCACGAGTCCGGCGACCGCCGGTGCCGCCAGCAGGGCGCCGGTCGCGGGATGGGCGTAGGCGCCGGTCACCGCGCCGAGGGCGACCGCCAGGATGAGCAGCTGGGTCACGATGCCGCCGGACCGTCCCCACGAGCGGCCGCGCCAGACGGCGACCGCGAAGGCCAGCACCGCGGCTGCGCCGACAGCGGTCAGCACCAGGAGCGCGAGCGCACTGTCGAGCGAGCCGGTGTCGCCGGAGGTCATCGCGAGGACCTGCCAGACGACGAGGGCGACCAGTCCGACACCCTCGAGACCGACGATGACCGCGGCGGCGCGTCCGACGGTGCTTGTGTGCATTCGCGAGAATCCTTCTGCCCGAGTTGCGGTCGTTTGTGCGAACCCTCCAGCCTGTAGAGGCGATACACAGCAAGCTCTACAGAAACGCGCTGATCAACCCTTGATTCAGGTAAACCGCTATGGGACCATTGGTGAAGCCGTGTGCTCCCACAGCGACGTGGGGCGAGCAGAGCTCGCACATCCCACAGGGTACCGGACCCGAATCCGGGCCTGAGCAACCGACCACCCCCGTCTTCAAGGAGCACCACCATGGACTGGCGCGACAAAGCCGCCTGCCTGACCGTCGACCCCGAGCTGTTCTTCCCCGTGGGGAACACCGGCCCGGCGGTCGATCAGATCGAGAAGGCGAAGTCCGTCTGCGCCCGGTGCACCGTCACCGAGATCTGCCTGCAGTACGCCCTCGAGACCGGTCAGGACTCGGGCGTCTGGGGCGGCCTGTCCGAAGACGAGCGCCGGGCCCTCAAGCGCCGCGCTGCGCGCGCCCGCCGCGCGAGCTGACGCGAGGCGCGTCCGCCCTTCGTCACGCCTTGGCGCGGTCGATGTAGCGCAGCGGGATGTCGATGGTCACCTCGGTGCCGCTGCCCATGATGGTGTGCCAGTCGATCATGCCGCCGAGCTCGCCCTGGATGAGCGTGCGGACGATCTGCGTGCCGAGTCCGCGACCGACTTGGCCCTCGGGAAGCCCTGAGCCGGTGTCGCGCACGCGGACCTCGAGACGCTCGTCGGAGCGCTCGGCGATGATCTCGACGTCGCCCTCCTGACCGGCGAGGCCGTGCTCGACGGCGTTCGTGACGAGCTCGGTCAGGGCGAGCGCGAGCGGGGTCGCGTACTCGCTCGGCAGGGTGCCGAACCGGCCCCGCGAGTGCGTCCGCGCCCGCGTGTTGGGCGCCGCGGCGACCTCGGCGACGAGCTTGAGGACCCGGTCGAAGACCTCGTCGAAGTCGACGTTCTGCGCGAGCCCCTCCGACAGCGTGTCGTGCACCACCGCGATCGCCGACACCCGCCGCATCGCCTGAGTGAGGGCGTCGCGCGCCTCGTCGGTGTGCGAGCGGCGCGCCTGGATGCGCAGCAGCGACGCCACCGTCTGGAGGTTGTTCTTGACCCGGTGGTGGATCTCGCGGATCGTCGCGTCCTTGGTGATCAGCTCCTGCTCCTGATGGCGGATCTCGGTGACGTCGCGGCACAGCACGATGGCTCCGATGCGGGTGCCGTGGTCGCGCAGCGGAATGGTCCGCAGCGACACCGAGACGCCGCGAGCCTCGATGTCGGTGCGCCATGGTGCACGGCCGGTGACCACGAGCGGAAGCGACTCGTCGAACTGGCGCTTGGCGGGCAGGATGCCGGTGGTGACCTCGATGAGGGACTCGCCCTCGAGCTCGTCGTCGAAGCCCATGCGGTTGAACGCCGACAGCGCGTTCGGGCTCGCGAAGGTGGTGACACCGTCGACGTCGAGACGGATGAGGCCGTCCGAGGCGCGCGGCGCGCCGCGGCGCGGAGCCGTGGGCGCGGAGAGGTCGGGGAAGTCGGCCGACGCGACCATCCCGAACAGCTCGTCGGCGCAGTCGTTGAACGTGATCTGCTGACGGGAGGGGGTGCGGGTCTCGCCGAGGTTCGTGTGGCGCGTGAGCACGCCGATCGTGCGCGGTGACTCGCCGTTGCTCGAGCGCACGATCGGCACGGCGCGCACGCGCGTCGGGGTCTCCTCGAACCAGTCCGGGGATGCCGAGTCGACGATCTGTCCCGTCTGGAACGCATCGCGCACCTGCGTGCGCCACTGCGGACGGACGCGGTCGCCGACGATGTCGCGGTAGAACAGCGTCGCCGCGCCGCTCGGACGGGTGTGGGCCACGGCGATGAACGAGTCGTCGGCTGTCGGCACCCAGATCACGATGTCCGCGAACGCCAGATCGGCGAGGAGCTGGCCGTCGCCGGCGAGACGATGGAGCCACTCGACGTCGCTCTCGCTCGACCGGCCCTGCGCGTACACGAGATCGCTGAGGGTAGTCACCGGTCCAGCCTAGGGAACGGGCGAAGGCGGGTGGTTCAGGCCGCGCCGCGCCGGACGCCGCGTGCCCGCGCGGCCGGGGCGGGAGCGGCGGCGACCGCCTCGCCCACGAACCGCCGCACCGCGAGCGTCAGCGGCGACTTCGGGGCGATCTCCGCGATCGGGCGTGCCGCGAGCAGCGCCGCATCGGCCGAACGCGGGTCCTGCGGCACGAACCACACGTCGCCGATCCCGCCGAACCGGTCGAGGGTGCGCCGCACCTGGCCTCGGGCGTCGATCCCCAGCGCGCCCGGCCGCAGCCGATTCGCGATGACCGCGATCGGAACCGCGCCGATCGTCGCGCGCAGCTCGGTGTGCGCACGCAGAAAGCGGGCCACACCGACGGGATCGGCGCCGGCGACCGCCACCACGAGGTCGGCGCTGCGCAGCGCGGCCAGCGTCGCGGCGTTTCGTCGCGGGCCGTCGAGATCGCTCATGATCTCCTCGTCGCGCTCGAGCGAGGCGCCGACGTCGACGATCGTGTAGTCCGCCCACTCGCGGCACACGCCCAGCGCCGCCGCCACCCGCGCCTCGGTGAGCTCCGGCCATCGGGAGGGGCGGTTGAGGCCGGTCAGGACGTCCACGCCGGATCGCCCGAGCGGCACGCTCACCCGGGAGAGCTCTCGCGCGTCGAGGGCGCCGAAATCCGCCTGCCGGCAGGCCGCCGCGAAGCCGGGGCCCTCGTCGGCGAGACCGAGCGACAGCGCGATGGAGGGCGCATGGGTGTCGGCGTCCACCAGCCCGACGTGGCGGCCGCCACGCGCCAGCTCCACGGCGAGCTCGATCGCGATCGTGGAGCGTCCCGGCGCGCCGGCCGGTCCCCACACGACGATGACGCGTGGATCGGCACGCGCCTCCGGAGCGCGCGCGGACGCCGGAGCCGCGGTGATCGCCGCCGCGATCCGCCACGGCTCGGCATCCCGGCGGTGCGGCTGCTCGAGCCCGAAGGCCGCCGCGAGCCGCTCCTCGGCAAGCCCGTCGCACAGCGGCACGATCCGTGTGCCCGCGCGGTCGCAGAGGGCCACCACGGCGGCGGTCACGGTCTCACGATTCACTTCGAGCACGACGGCATCCGCATCGGCGATCGTGCGCAGCATCCGTCCCGCGTCCGCTCCCGGCATCCCATCCTTCGCGACGAGGGCGAGGGCGGATGCCGCAACCGACGCGAGCACGTCGTGACCCTCCCCCACCAGCCCTGCGGCGAGTTCGGCCCCGGCGTCGACGGCGACGACGATCCTCATCGCGCCGCCGTCACGGTGGGCACGATCGACAGCGCGGAGTCGTCGGCCATCGCGGCGAGGGTCGATGCCACCTCGGCGCGCGGGATCACCAGTTCGAGCGCGGCGGATCCGCCGCCGATCATGGAGTCGTCGCGCGTGACGGCGACCACGATGGCATCGGCGACGAGGATGCGCGGGACGTCGTACACGCCACGCTCGAGCAGCGGCGACGACCACACCTCGACGACGCTGCCGGCCCCAATCGATGCGGGGACGTCCACGGCGCTGCGCACCACGACGTTCGTCGTGCGCACGTGCTCCGCCGGGCCGACCGCCGTTCCGGGAACGAGCTCGCCCTCCGCGATGGTGCGGGTGGCCACGAGTCCGTCCGCGAGCGTGTCAGGCGTCACGTACGCGTCGCCGAGCTGACCGAGTGCGACGTCGACGACGCGCAGGTCACCGGCGGCCACGACTTCGCCGGGCACGATCGTGCGCGTGGCGGCGTACACCGGCGCGGTCTGACGGGCGGCGGCGACCACGAACCACACACCGGCCACCGAGGCGACGATCAGAAGGATGCCGAGGAAGAAGCGTGCATCGCCCCACGGGGCGCGACGCGCAGGGCGGGAGGTCTCGACAGCGGTCATGCCCTCCATCGTCGCTCAATCCGCGAGAATCCCCTCCGCGTTATCCACAGGCCGGACACGCTCCGGCCCCTCGTGCGGGGGCGGAGCCATAATGGGGGCATGTCCGAGAAGCCGACGTCCGACGTGCGTATGCTCGCGGTCGGCCAGGTGGGCGAGATCCTCGGCATCTCCGTGGACGAGGTGATGGATCTCGTCACCGAGGGCAGCCTGCGCGGCATGCGGGTGGGCTCCCCCGCCCGCTGGCGAGTCGAGGAGTCGAGCGTCGCGGACTACCTCGACGACCAGGCCGAAGAGGCCAGGCGAATGGCGCTGTGGCGCCAGTCGAGCACGGCGAGCTTCCCGGAGCTGTGGGGCACCGGGATCGTCCGCAACCCGGACTGACGCCCTCGCGAGGGACGGGTCGGCGGCGCTCCTCGCGTGTGCCCTCAGGCGCGGCGATCGACGCGGATCCACGCCACCGCGGCGAACGGCACGATCCGGTGCCCGACCACCGCGTCGGCGCGACGCGCGGACCCCGGTTCGTGAAGCGCCAGGTCGAAGTGGTCGACGCCCGCGCGATCGATCGTCCCCGAGAGCGTGCGGCCAGATGCCAGCTGCACGCCGACGGCCTCCCGGCGTCGCACCAGGTCCCGCAGCACGAAGCCCAGCGTGAGTCGGTCCGACAGGGCGGATCGGGGCGGCGAGGGGCGAGCGCTGCGCAGAAGGTCGGGATGCGGCATCCCGATGCACGCCAGCGCGCCGAACGGCGCGATCAGGGCGCCCGCACGGCCGTCCGCGGCCTCGAGCCCCGCCCAGTCGGCGCCGACGGCGGTCACCTCGGCCGACAGGACCGTCCCGTCGGCGAACTCGAACGACGGCGCCGGCGCCGTCCGGTCTCGGTCGACGAGCAGCGCCAGCCGGTCGCGCAGCGCGACCCGGGACAGTCGCAGGCGCTCGGCCTCGGTGTCGAGCGCGGCACGCTCCGCCTCCCATTCGGAGGCCAGTTGATCCTCGAGATCGTCGAAGAAGCGGTCCCAGCGCACCCAGCGAGGCTAGAGCAAACGACGGTGGCGGTGGCGGAGTTATCCACAGGTTGCCCGCTCGATTCTTCCTGAGAGTTCACCGTGTGTTCTACTGTCCGCAAGACATCCCCCCTGTCGAGGTAGGTACCTATGGCGATGATGCCCGCGGTCTCACGCGGATACCAAGCGTCCGACGGCGCGATGGAGCTCTCCGAGTTCTTCGCACCCCAGCGGACGCCCACCACCGCGCTCCCCGATCCGGAGCCGTTCCTGCGCAATCTCACGCGCGGAGTGCTGGAGGTGCTCGCGGGTGTCCGCGAGGTCGATCAGCTCGCTCGCTGGCTGACCGAGGACCCCTACCGCAAGCTCGTGACGCGCGCGAACCTCGCCGCCCGCGCTCGCAGCGCACGCGGTATGCCGGCGAAGCGGCCGGTGCACAGCATCCTCTCGGCCCGTCACTCCGCCCCCGTCGATGGCGTCGTGGAAGCCGTCGTTGTCGTGCAGGGACCCGCGCGCACCCGCGCCGTGGCCCTGCGTCTCGAGGGAATGGACGGCCGCTGGCGCGCGACCTCGCTCGCGCTGCTGTAGCGACCCGGTCACCGCTGCGCAGCAGCGTTGACCAACCCCCACAGCACAGACCGGCGAGAGGGCCGACCCCAGCGTCGTGGCCGGCCCGCTCGTCCCGCCTGCGCCCCTACTGCTTGTACGAGGCGAGGAAGTTGCCGAGGCGCTCGATTGCCTCGGAGAGCACGCGCGCCTCGGGGAGCGTCACGATCCGCAGGTGGTCGGGCGTCGGCCAGTTGAAGCCGGTGCCGGGAACGAGCAGCACGTGCTCCGCCAGGAGGAAGTCGTAGACGAGCTTCGCATCGTCACGGATCTCGTGCACGTCGGGGTCCAGTCGCGGGAACGCGTACAGCGCCGCCTCCGGCTTGTGGCACGACACACCGGGGATCGCCTCGAGCGCCTCCCAGGCGGTGTCCCGCTGCTCGTGCAGCCGCCCGGCGGGCGCGATCAGCGCGTCGATCGACTGCACGCCCGAGAGCGCCGCCTGCACGGCGTACTGGGCGGGCACGTTGGGGCACAGCCGCGTCGAGGCGAGCAGCTGGATGCCCTCGAGGAAGCCCGCCGCGTGCTTCTTGGGTCCGGTGATGACGAGCCAGCCCGACCGGTATCCCGCAACGCGGTAGGTCTTGGACAGCCCGTTGAACGTGAGACACAGCAGGTCTGGCGCGAGTGTCGCGAGCGAGACGTGCTCCGCGTCGTCGAAGAGGATGCGGTCGTAGATCTCGTCGGCGAGCAGGAGCAGCGAGTGCTCGCGCGCGATCTCGATGATCCCCTCGAGCACGGCGCGCGAGTACACGGCCCCCGTCGGGTTGTTCGGGTTGATGACGACGATCGCCTTCGTGCGCGGCGTGATCTTCGCGCGGATGTCGTCGAGGTCGGGCTGCCACCCGGCCTCCTCGTCGCACGTGTAGTGCACGGGCGTGCCGTCGGACAGGCTGACCATCGCCGTCCACAGCGGATAGTCCGGGGCGGGGATGAGCACTTCGTCGCCCTCGTCGAGCAGGGCCTGCATCGTCATCGTGATGAGCTCGGACACGCCGTTTCCGAGGTACACGTCGTCGGGGTCGAACGACGGGAAGCCGGGAACCTCCTCGTAGCGTGAGACGACGGCGCGCCGGGCCGGCATGATGCCGCGGCTGTCGCTGTAGCCGTGGGCGTGCGGCACCGCCTCGATCATGTCGCGCACGATCTGGAAAGGGGCCTCGAAGCCGAAGATCGAGGGGTTTCCGGTGTTGAGCTTGAGGATCGTGTGGCCGTCGGCCTCGAGCCGGTCAGCTGCGACGAGTGCCTGTCCGCGGATCTCGTACAGGACGTTCTTCAGCTTGCTCGACTGATCGAGGGTGCGCAGCGGACTCATCGGATCAGGATAGCGAGCGGATGCCGATGCCAATCGACGACGAGTGGACGGATGCCGCTCACCCCAGAACGAAGAACAGTCCCGCGCAGAGGATCGCCACGACCATCGTCCAGGCGATCACGTCGACGTTGAGTTTCGGCGGCGGGGTGTCGCAGACCGTGCCGTCGGGATTCAGCGAGGACCGGCGATCGTCGTCGTCGAGCAGGTCGATGCGGCGGCGGATCGTGCGGGCGATCACGGCTGACGGTGAGCGTTCGCCCTCGGAGTCCATGCGGAGGCGGTCCACTCGCAGCAGCGGGACCGGGCCTGCGCCGTAGGTGTTGGCCTGGCGGACCGCTCCCATCAGGAAGGCTCCGTTGCCGGGAACCGCGGCCGGGATGTACGTGCGGCGGCCATGGGTGCGGATCGTGAGGCGTTTGCCGCTGGTCACCTCCGCCACCGCGGCGAGCGGGATCGTGACCGAGTGCAGCGAGTTGCGCACCTGGATCTCGGATCGCGTGACGCGCAGCAGCGGCAGGCTCCACAGCACCATCGCGAGCCATGCTCCCAGGACGACGACCGGGATCGCCGGCGCGAGTTCGCGCGACGGCACCAGTGCGGCGAGCACGGTCATCACGGCGACCGCGATCACCCCGACGACGACCACCGCGCGTGCGGAGGGAAGTCGGTACTCCACGACGTCCGACTCTGCCATCCCCCTAGGCTACGGGCGGCGTGGCGCTGCGCACAGGGCGAGCTACTTGCGCTTCTCTGCCGCCCGGCGCTGTGCACGGTTCTGCGGTGCCGCCTGGGGGGCGGGTGCCGCGGCATCCGTCCGCTGCCCGAACGCGCCGCGAGGCGCCTCGGCCGGCGGAGCCTGAGGTGCGGCAGCGCCTGTGGCCGCCGCAGCGGCAGCGGCCTCGCGCAGGCGGCTCGTCGCCGCCTGCTGCACCTGGCCGCGCTCGTTGCGCACCTCGACCTCGCCGGCGTCGTTCGCCGCGGAGTACTGCAGGCGCTGGCCCTCCACGGGGGCGGCCCCGAGACCCTTGGCCTCGACCTGGGCGACCTCGGCCCCCTCGCCCTCGGCGCGGCGCACCTCGACCTCGAGGTTGTAGAGGTAGCCGACCGACTCCTCCTTGATCTGCCCCATCATCGTCTGGAACATCTCGTAGCCCTCCTTCTGATACTCGATCAGAGGGTCGCGCTGGGCCATCGCACGCAGGCCGATGCCGTCCTTGAGGTAGTCCATCTCGTAGAGGTGGTCGCGCCAGCGGCGGTCGAGCACCTGCAGCACGACGCGGCGCTCCAGCTCGCGGGTCGCGGGGGTGCCCAGCGTGTCCTCGCGCGTGCCGTACGCGATCATCGCGTCGGAGAGGATCTCGCGCTTGAGGCCCTCGGAGGTGATGCCGCCCTTGCGCCCCGCGCCCTCGGCGACCACCTCGTCGATCGTGACGCTGACCGGGTAGAGCGTCTTCAGCTCGGTCCAGAGCGCGTCGAAGTCCCAGCTCTCGTTGTGCCCGCTGCCGGTGTGATCGTCGATGACCGCGTTGATCGCGTCCTCGATGAAGTGCTGCACGCGGTCGGCGATGTCGTCGCCCTGCAGGATGTGCCGGCGGTCGGAGTAGATCGCCTCGCGCTGCCGGTTGAGCACGTCGTCGTACTTCAGGACGTTCTTGCGGATCTCGGCGTTGCGCGCCTCCACCTGCGACTGCGCGCTCTTGATCGCGCGGCTCACCATGGTGGATTCGATCGCGACGTCGTCGGGGAAGTTCGTGCGTGCGAGGATCGCCTCGGCCGCGCCGGACTGGAACAGGCGCATCAGGTCGTCGCGCAGCGACAGGTAGAAGCGGCTCTCACCCGGGTCGCCCTGACGGCCCGAGCGACCGCGCAGCTGGTTGTCGATACGGCGCGACTCGTGACGCTCGGTTCCGAGCACGTAGAGGCCGCCGGCCTCGACCACCTGGGAGGACTCCTCCGCGATCCGGTCGCGGCTGGCCTGGTAGACGGCATCCCACTCGGCCTCGTACTCCTCCGGCGTCTCGACCGGGTCGAGACCCTTCGCCTTCATCTCCTGCACGGCGAGGAACTCGGCGTTGCCGCCGAGCATGATGTCGGTGCCGCGGCCGGCCATGTTCGTGGCGACCGTCACGGCGCCCAGACGCCCGGCGCGGGCGACGATCTCGGCCTCGCGCGCGTGGTTCTTGGCGTTGAGGACCTCGTGCTTGATGCCCTTCTTGGCGAGCAGGCGCGACAGGTACTCGCTCTTCTCGACGCTCACCGTGCCGACCAGGACCGGCTGACCGGTCTCGTGCCGGCGGACGATGTCCTCGACCACCTGGGCGAACTTCGCCTCCTCGTTCTTGTACACGAGGTCGGACTGGTCCTTGCGGACCATCGGCCGGTTGGTCGGGATCGGGACCACGCCGAGCTTGTAGGTCGACATGAACTCGGCGGCCTCGGTCTCGGCGGTGCCGGTCATGCCGGCGAGCTTCTCGTAGAGGCGGAAGTAGTTCTGCAGGGTCACGGTGGCAAGGGTCTGGTTCTCGGCCTTGACCGGCACGGCCTCCTTGGCCTCGATCGCCTGGTGGATTCCCTCGTTGTAGCGGCGCCCGACCAAGATGCGGCCGGTGTGCTCGTCGACGATCATGACCTCGTCGTTCATCACGACGTAGTCGCTGTCGCGCTTGAACAGCGCGAGCGCCTTGATCGAGTTGTTGAGGAACGAGATGAGCGGGGTGTTCGCCGACTCGTAGAGGTTGTCGATGCCGAGGTAGTCCTCGACCTTCTCGATGCCGGGCTCGAGCACGCCGATCGTGCGCTTCTTCTCATCGACCTCGTAGTCCACGCCCGCCTGGAGGGTCTTCGCGATCTTCGCGAACTCGACGAACCAGCGGTTCGCCTCGCCCGACGACGGACCCGAGATGATGAGCGGCGTGCGCGCCTCGTCGATGAGGATCGAGTCGACCTCGTCGACGATGGCGAAGAAGTGGCCGCGCTGGACGAGGTCCTCCTTGCGCCACGCCATGTTGTCACGCAGGTAGTCGAAGCCGAACTCGTTGTTCGTGCCGTAGGTGATGTCGGCCTCGTACTGCTGCCGCCGCACGTCCGGCGTCTGACCCGCGACGATCGTGCCGTTGGTCATGCCGAGGGCGCGGTAGATGCGCCCCATGAGCTCGGACTGGTACGACGCGAGGTAGTCGTTCACGGTGATGACGTGGACGCCCTTGCCGGCGATCGCATTCAGGTAGACCGGGAACGTCGCGGTGAGCGTCTTGCCCTCACCGGTCTTCATCTCGGCGATGTTGCCGAGGTGCAGGGCCGCACCGCCCATGACCTGGACGTCGTAGGGGCGCTGGCCGAGCGTGCGCTTGGCGGCCTCGCGCACCGCGGCGAACGCCTCGGGCATGAGCCGGTCGAGGGTCTCGCCCTTCTCGTAGCGCTCGCGCAGCTCGGCGGTCTCGTTGCGCAGCTCGTCGTCGGTGAGGTGCGCGTAGTCCTCTTCGAGGGCGTTCACTGCCTTCACGACCTGCTGCAGCCGCCGGAGGATTCGACCCTCACCGGCGCGGAGCAGTTTCTCGAGAGCGTTGGCCACGGAAGATTCTCCATCTGTCGGGTGCGGCGCCAGTCGGCGCCGGTGCCGCCGGGCGCGAGGTGCCCAGGCATACCCGCCTATGTTACCCGCCTGTGATCTTGGAATGGGCTGGATGCCGCGGCGTCGCGCCGCCGCGCCGGCCACCGGTGTTTCGAGACCCGAGCCGACACGCCGGCCGCGGCATCCGTCTTGGTGTTTCCCAGTATGTATATACTCGGCAACTACATACCCGGTATGCACAGAGGGAGACACGGATGTCGGTGCGACAGAGCCTGCTGGCGATTCTCGATCAGGGGCCGTGCTACGGCTATCAGCTGCGGGCGGAGTTCGATCGCCGCACCGGGTCGACGTGGCCGCTCAACGTCGGGCAGATCTACAACACGCTCGACCGGCTCGAGCGCGACGGGCTCGTCGTCAAGGGCGAGGTCGACGAGCACGGGCACGTGTACTGGGAGATCACGGATGCGGGATCCGCCGAGGTCGCCTCGTGGCTGGGTTCGCCCGTGGAGCGCGGGCAGGGGACCCGCGACGAGCTCGCGATCAAGCTCGCGGTCGCCGCGACGCTGCCGGGCATCGACGTCTCCGCGGTGATCCAGACCCAGCGCCGCGCCTCGCTCGCGCAGCTGCAGACCCTCAACCGCGCGAAGTACGCGGGGTTGTCGCCCGATGGTCCGGAGGAGCTGGCCTGGTCGCTCGTCGTGGACTCGATGATCTTCGCCGCGGAAGCCGAGGTGCGCTGGCTCGACCACACCGAGCAGCGGCTGGCGATGCATCCGCAGCACGCGCTCGCGCTGGAACTCGCGACCGAGCGGCCCAAGCGGGGGCGGCCGACGACCCTTCGACAAGCTCAGGGACCGGACCCGACCGGCGGCGGCCCGGTCGCCGCCACCCCGGTCGCTGAGCTTGTCGAAGCGTCGTCCCGCGGCGAGGTCTCGAAGTGACCGACACGATCCTGCGCCTCATCGGCGTCACGCAGCAGTATGGAGTCGGCGCGACCGCGGTCTCCGCGCTCGCGGGCGTCGACCTCGAGGTCGCGCGGGGCGAGCTGGTCGCGGTGATGGGGGCGTCCGGTTCCGGCAAGTCGACTCTGCTGTCGATCGCGGGGGGCCTCGCCACGCCGACCACCGGCGAAGTCCTCATCGAGGGCGCGTACCTGAGCGAGCAGTCGCCGCGACAGCTCGCGGCTCTCCGGCGCCGGTCGCTGGGCTTCGTGTTCCAGGACTTCAACCTGATCCCCACGCTCACGGCGCTCGAGAACGTGACGCTGCCGCTGGAGCTCGACGGCTTCCGCACGAGGGTGGCGCGCCGGGCGGGGCGGGACGCGCTCGACTCCGTCGGACTCTCCGACAAGCACGGTTCGTACCCCGACGACCTGTCCGGCGGCCAGCAGCAGCGCGTCGCGATCGCGCGCGCGGTCGTCGGCGGGCGGCGGCTCATCCTCGCGGACGAGCCCACCGGCGCCCTTGATTCGGTCACGGGCGAGCTGATCCTGAAGATGCTGCGCGCGCGGGTGGATGCCGGCGCCGCCGCCATCCTGGTCACCCACGAGGCCCGCCACGCCGCGTGGGCCGACCGCATCGTCTTCCTCCGCGACGGGCGCATCGTCGACGAGACCCGCCGCGACGGCGCCGAGGCTCTCCTGGTCGGGGGCGTGCGGTGAGCCGGCGGTCTGCCCGGCGAGGCGTACCGTTCTCAGGATCGACTTGCGGTGTCGGCGCGCTGAGCCGCGGAAACACGGCACTGCGCAGTCGCGAACGCAAAGCCGATCCTGAGAACGGTACGGCGCGGGGCGGCAAGAACCGGATGGGTGTGCGGTGACCGGGGTGCTGGAGGCGCCGCCGGCGGCGCCCGCTCCGGAAGAGCAGGTGGCGGATGCCGTGACCAGGCACGGAGGCGCGGCTCGCGTCCGCGTCGAGCTGCGCCTCGCGCGCCGCCAGGCCGTGCGGGCGTGGACGTCGAGCCTGCTCGTGGTGAGTCTCGTGGCGCTGCCGATGGCGCTGCTGAGCGGCGCGGCGATCTTCGGGTTCAGCCGCATGGCGACTCCCGAGCAGCGGATCACCGCGGAGCTCGGCCAGGCCGACGCGTGGCTGCAGATCGTGGGCGGACCGGATCCGTCGCTTCGGCAGGAGCCGTCCGACCCGTGGTGGTTCACCGTGGCCCGCGACGACGAGAACGTGCCGATCAACCCCGCGCTCCCGCCCATCGACGACCCGATCGCCCTCCTTCCGCCGGGGACGCGGACCATCGAGATCGCCGAGCGTTCGGGCGCCGCGGAGACGCCGGGCGGCCTGGGCACGTTCACGGTCACCGTCGGCGAGGCGTGGGATCCCGCGCTCGCCGGCCGGTTCGAGTTCCTCGACGGGCGCGTGCCTGCGAACGACCGGGAGGCGATGGTGTCGCCCGGTGCTCTCGAGCGGCTGGATGCCGAGCTCGGCGACACGCTGACGCTGGCCGATCCGCGCGCGACATTCACCATCGTCGGCGTGCTGAAGGCGGCGAACCAGGCGGACTCGACGCAGACGCTCTTCCTCCCCCGCGCCCCGGGCGGGGCCGCCGAGGAATTCCGCACGTGGTTCACGCCGGACTGGCAGCCGACGGCCGACGAGCTGCCCGCGCTCAATCGTGAGGGCGTGGTCGCCTACCCGCGCGACCTCGTGCAGAATCCGCGGGAATTCGGCGTCGACCCCGGAACCGCATGGGTCTTCGCCGCGGTGGCGGCGATCGTCGCGACGTTCTGCGCCTACCTCGTCATCCTGCTCGCCGGCGCCGCGTTCGCGGTGAGCGCGCGGCGGCAGCAGCGCGCACTCGCGGTGGCGGCGAGCGTCGGCGCGCCGCGGCCGTCGGTGTTCCGCATCGTGCTGCTGCAGGGCACAGTGCTCGGCGTCGTGGGCGGGGTGGCCGGCGTCGCCGCCGGATTCGGGCTCGCCGCGATCGTCCTCCCGGTCGTGGACGACGGCAACGTAGCCAGCTACTGGGGGTTCAACATCCCCTGGCCGCTCGTGGTCGGTGTCGTGGTCTTCGCGGTCGCGGTGGGAACGGCATCCGCTGTTCTTCCCGCGCGTGCCGCGACCCGCGGCGACGTGCTCGGCGCCCTGCGCGGCGCCCGGCGCCCGGTCTCGGTCCGAGCGAACCGACCGCTGTGGGGATCGCTTCTCGTCGCCCTCGGCCTCGCGCTCACGGTCGCGTCCGGTCTCACCCTCGGCGCCCTCAACACGGCCGAGGTCATCGACTACGGCAACCCGCTCCGCCAGCTCGCGGTCGTCGGGATCATCGCCGGCCCGATCCTGTTCCAGGTCGGTGTCGTGCTCGCCGGCCACTGGATCCTGTCGCTGCTCGCACGCGGGGGCGCACGCGTCGGGCTGGCGCCGCGCATCGCAACGAGGGATGCCGCGGCAAACCCCTCGCGCGTCGTGCCCGCCTTCGGCGCGATCGCCGCGTGCGTGTTCATCGCGTCGTTCGCCCTCACTGCCGTGTCGATCTGGTCGGTCTCCGCAGCCCGCGACTGGTGGTACGCGTCGCCGCTCGACACCGTGCACGTGGACGTGTGGAGCACCTACGACAGCGCCGACGAGATGGAGGAGGCTGCGCTCGCCGCGCTGCGCGTGACCGACCCCGACCGGATCGCGATCGTGCGCGGGCAGTCGCAGATGTACCAGACCGACGAGAACGGACTCCCCGTCGGGCCGGAGGCGACCATGCTCTTCGTCCCGGAGCTGCAGGAGTACATCGACTGCGACGATGATCCCGGTGCCGCTCGATGCTCGACGCGCGCCGGGGCGCTGCTGGCCGTCGGTTACGTCCACGTTGTCGATGGGGCAGATCTCGACACCGCCCTGGGCACGACGATTCCGGATGCCGCGCGCCGCGCCTTCGACGCGGGCGCTGCCCTCGTCACCGACCCCGACTTCGTCGAGGACGGCGCGGTGACGATCAACCAGTGGGACCGCGCGTTCGCCGACGGGTTCTGGCAGAACTACGACCCGAACCACCCGCTGGATCCGCTCGACACGTGGCAGCTCGATGCCGCCGTGATCGAGCTGCCGCACCGGCTGCCGGTGAAGGTCATCGTCTCGCCGGACACCGCGCGCGAGCTGGGCATGGCGACCGTCCCCCTCACCATCATCGGAGCCTACGACGCGGCTCCGTCGCAGCAGTCGCTCGACAAACTCGCGCTCACGGTGAGCCAGCCGTGGACCGAGGTGGGCGGGCTCTCGTACGGATTCGAAACGGGTCCGCCCGACACGGCGCCGTGGCTCTGGCTCATCCTCGGCGCGGCCGGCGTGCTCGTGCTCGGCGCCGGAGCGGTCACGCTCGGACTCGCCCGCGTCGAACGGCGCCCCGACGACGCGACCCTCACCGCGATCGGCGCCCCTCGGCTCCTCCGCCGCGGGATCGCGTTCTGGCAGGGTGTCGTCATCGTCGGGGTCGGCGCGGTCACCGGCACGCTGGCCGGAATCATCCCGATGTGGGGCATCACGTTGAGCGTCGAATCGCTGAGCATCGGCGACACGCCCTGGCCGTGGCTCGCCGGGCTCGCTCTCGGGCTGCCACTCGCGATCGCTGTCGCGAACTGGCTCGTGCCGCCACGGCATCCGGATCTCACCCGCCGTACCGCGATCACGTGAGACGAATCGGCTGTTGCCGGACATCTACAGAGTGAGCCGTCAGAGAGGACGCACCATGACCCCCATCGACATCGACCCCGCCGCGGTCAGCCTGCCGCCCACGCAGCCGATCGACATCACTGAACTCGCTGCGCTGAGCACCCGCCCCCGCTGACCGCGGCATCCGCCCTCTCGCGCTGCCCGAACCGCCAAACGCTGCCGAACGAAACGGGCGCGAACGGCGGCTACGACCGCGCGACCGCGGTGACCCATGGCGACGCTGCGCTCCCGCTATCGAAGCCGCCAGTCGCGCTCGGAACCGCCACTCGCGCCCGAAGTCAGCGACGACCGCGGGCTCGCGCTAGCCGAACCGCCAGACGCTATCGAACCAAACGGGCGCGAGTGGCGGTTTCGACCGCGCGACCGCACGACCCAGTCCGAGCGGCCCGCGGGTAGCTCCCGATGCGCGCGGACGCGCCGCCCGCATCAGTCCGGTATGCCTCGATGAGGTCAGCCAGCCGTCCAGGGGTCGAGCACGCGAACGCCGAGGGGCACGAAGTCCTTCGCATTGCGCGTGACTACCGTGAGGTTGTGGTGCAGTGCGGTTGCGGCGATCCACGCGTCGTACTCGGGCCGCGGATCCGGGGCATGCAGTCCCGCCGCGATGATGGCGATCTCCTGGTCGATCGCGAGGATGCGGTCGGCGTACTCGACCTCCAGGAGGTGGTCGAGCCATCGCCGCAAGCGCGCGCCCTGCACCGGATCGGACCGCTCCTTGCGCCGAACCCCGCGCTCGAGCTCGAAAACGGCGGCAGCGCTGAGGTAGGTGGTGAAGGGCGGCTGTCGCTCGGCCCACGCCAGCACACGGGGATGCGGTGCGACCTTGCGGAGCTCACTCGCCACATTCGTGTCGATGAGCCAGTTCATGCGTCGTCGAAGTCGAACGGGCGCGGCAGGGCGCGCGACGGCTCGGGATCGAACTCGATCTCGATGTCGATGTCGTCGTGCATGCGGAAGACGTCGGCGACCGACCGCCACTCCCCGCGCTCGATCCGGAGCCTGCGGAACTCGTCGTATGTCAACAGCACGTACGCCGGCTCCCCGCGGTCCGTGATGACGACAGGCTCAACCTGCGCGGCGCGCTTGGCCGCGCCGACGTCGTGGTTGAACTGTCGCGAGGTGATGGATGCCACGGGTTGCCCTCTTCGCTTGTAACTACGTAACACCATACCTCCGACAACTTGCGTTGGTCGAGGCATCCTGTCGCCTCACAGGCGCTGCGCACTACCCTGAACTGTGTCCACATCCGATGACCAGGTCCAGGCCGAGGCTTCCGCTGAGCCCGCCGTGATCACCTTCCGCGATCTCGGATTGGGCGAGCCGGTGCTCAAAGCGCTGAGCGACGTCGGGTACGAGACCCCGTCCGCCATCCAGGCGGCCACGATCCCGACCCTCCTCGGAGGACGCGACGTCGTCGGCCTCGCGCAGACCGGCACGGGGAAGACCGCGGCGTTCGCGCTGCCGATCCTCGACCGGCTCGACGTGTCGCAGAAGACCCCGCAGGCGCTCGTCCTCGCCCCGACGCGCGAGCTCGCGCTGCAGGTGTGCGAGGCGTTCGAGAAGTACGCGTCGCACGTGCGGGGCGTCCACGTCCTGCCCGTCTACGGCGGTCAGGGGTACGGCGTGCAGCTGTCGGCGCTGCGGCGCGGCGTGCACATCATCGTCGGCACGCCCGGACGCATCATGGACCACCTCGACAAGGGCACGCTCGACTTGTCGGAATTGAAGTACCTCGTGCTCGACGAGGCCGACGAGATGCTCAAGATGGGGTTCGCCGAGGACGTCGAGACGATCCTTGCCGACACCCCCGACACGAAGCAGGTCGCGCTGTTCTCGGCCACGATGCCGGCCGCGATCCGCCGGATGTCGCAGCAGTACCTGCACGATCCCCAGGAGATCACGGTCAAGTCCAAGACCACGACCTCGTCGAAGACCACCCAGCGCTACCTCGTGGTGCAGTGGCAGCAGAAGATCGACGCGCTCACCCGCATCCTCGAGGTCGAGAATTTCGAGGGCATGATCGTCTTCGCCCGCACCAAGAGCGCGACCGAGGAGGTCGCGGAGAAGCTCCGCGCGCGCGGCTACTCCGCGGCCGCCATCAACGGCGACATCGCGCAGGTGCAGCGCGAACGCACCGTCAATCAGCTGAAGTCGGGCAAGCTCGACATCCTCGTGGCGACGGATGTCGCCGCCAGGGGTCTGGACGTCGAGCGCATCTCGCACGTGGTCAACTTCGACATCCCCACCGACACCGAGTCGTACGTGCACCGCATCGGTCGCACCGGCCGCGCCGGGCGCACCGGCGACGCGATCAGCTTCGTCACCCCGCGCGAGCGCGGGCTGGTGAGGGCCATCGAGCGGGCGACGCGCCAGGAGCTCACCGAGATGCAGCTGCCGAGCGTCGATGAGGTCAACGTCACCCGGCTGGCCCGCTTCGACGACCGCATCACGGCGGCGCTCGGCGAGTCCGCCCGCATCGCGCGCTTCCGCGACATCGTCGCCCACTACGTCCGCAACCACGACGTGCCCGAGGTCGACGTGGCGGCCGCCCTCGCCGTGGTCGCGCAGGGCGAGTCGCCGCTGTTGCTCGATCCGGAGCCCGAGCGTCCCGCACGCGCCCCGCGTGAAGCCGGCGAACGCCCCGCCCGGTTCGATCGCGACGACCGCGACGGCGGCGGGGAGCGCGGGGAGCGTCGCCCCCGCGCCCCGCGCGCGGGCATGGCCACCTACCGCATCGCCGTCGGCAAGCGCCACCGCGTCGAGCCGCGCCAGATCGTCGGAGCGCTCGCGAACGAGGGCGGACTACGCCGCGACGACTTCGGCGCAATCCAGATCCGGCCGGACTTCTCGCTCGTGGAGCTGCCCGCAGACCTCCCCCGCGGCACCCTCGAACGGCTCGCCGACACCCGCATCTCGGGCAAGCTCATCGAGCTGCGGCCCGACACCGGCGGCCCGGGACGCCGCTCCTACGACGACCGCCCGCCCCGCAAACGCTACTGACTCTGCCGCAGCCGCGGGGCGAACGGGCGGTTCGCCTGTCGCGTTCTGCGGGCCCGGCCGGAGTGTTGTGACAGGCGAGCGGGTTCGGGCGCGGTATCCACACCCCTCAGCCGCCTCCCGGACGCCGACCTTAGGATCGAGGCATGGCGGGTTTCTGGGGCAAGCGCAAGCGAGACGAGCAGCAGGCGCTCCAGGCCCAGGATGAGGACCTCGCCCGCCGGGCACGCAGTGCCCTGGTCGCGGCCGATGAGCGCATCCGGGTGACGACCGACGAGCTGTCGTTCGCCGAGGCCGAGCTCGGAGCCGATGCCACCAAGGAGCTCCGCGCCGCCCTCGACGCGGTCAGGACCCACCTGGGCGAGGCGTTCCACCTCCACCAGCTCAACCACGACGAGATCCCCGACACCCCCGAAGAGCTGCGCACGCGCAACGCCCGGATCGCCCAGCTGTGCGAGTGGGCAGAGGACCTGCTCGACGATCGCACGGCAGCGCTCGCCGACCGGATCGCACTCGCCCGCCGCGCCCCCGAGATCATCGCGGGAGTGCGCAGGGATGCCGCGTACCTGCGCACCCGCATCCCGCACGCGCGCGAGACCGTGGCCCGCCTCGCCGCACGCTACTCCGCCGACGCGCTCGCGCAGGTCGACGCGAACCCGGCCGAGGCGGAGCAGCTGCTCGGGTTCGCCGAGCACGGCGCGGGTGTCGCCGAACGCCGTCGCGAGGCCGGCCAGCGCGAGCAGGCGAACCTGGCCCTCGAGGCGTCGACCGAAGCGGTCCGCCGTGCCACGACGCTCATCGATGCGGTCGAGACCTTCGAGGTCGAAGCGCTGCGGGCGGAGTCGACGCTGTCCGCGATCGTCGAGGACTCGCGCGAGGATCTCGTCGTCGCGCGGTCCCTGCCCCAGGTGCCGGCTGTCGCCGTCGCCGTCGCCGACCTGGAGACCGCACTGCGCGCGCTGCCTGCGGCGGGCGTCAACACCGACCCGTTCACCCAGCTCTCTCGCCTGCGTGAGGCCAACTCCGCGCTGGATGCCGCGATCGAGGCCGCCCGCGAGCGCGCGGCGCGTCCGCTCCCCCCGGTCGAGCATGTCCGTCACGCGATCGACGACGCCGACCGTCAGCTCGCCGTCGCGCGGGACGTGATCGCCGGCCATCGCGGCTGGATCGGAGCCGATGCGCGCACCCGCTTCGCCGAGGCCGAGCGCATCCGCGTCGACCTCGACCGCTACCTCGGCACGTCGGCTTCCGCCGCGATCACGATCGACGAGGACCATCGTGAGCAGGCGTTCGCGATGGCCCGCCGTGCCGCGTTCCTCGCCGGCGAGGCGCTGCGGCTCGCGCAGCGCGACATCGACGCCTCCCGCCCCCAGGGCGGCCCCGATCAGTGGGGCGGCGGCTGGGGCGGAGGCCGTCGCGAGGGCGGCTCGGGCGTCATGGGCGGCATCCTGGGCGGCCTCGTCATCGGCAGCCTCCTGGACGGCATGTTCGACTGACGGCGCCGGGCCGGCGCGCGTCACGCGCTGCCCGAACCGCCACTCGCGCCCGAACGCTTCGACCGCGAATGGCGCTCTCGTCCGCGCGAGGGCACCGCGCGTCGTCTCGCTTCGCTCGCTCAGCGATCGCACCGGGCCAGCGGCGCAGCGGGAGAAGAAGAAGAGAAGAACGGATGCCGGCAGCACCGGCATCCGTCCCTCTTGTCGCCTATGAAGCGAGCGCCTCGGGAGGCGCGGCGGCGGTCAGCGAGATGACCCCGTAGTCCCAGCCCTTGCGGCGGTAGACGACGCTGGGGTGGTCGGTGCGGGCGTCGATGAACAGGAAGAAGTCGTGTCCGACGAGTTCCATGCGGTCTACGGCATCCTCGACGCTCATCCACTCCGCGTCGAATTCCTTCGTGCGGATGACCACGGGCGTGTAGTCGGCTTCTTCCTCGTTCCCGGTGATGATGGGGATCTCGCCGGTGCGCACGGCGTGCATCACATCGGCGGATGCCGGCTGCACGTCGACTCCCTGGATGGAGCCGCTCTCCTTGTCGAGCTTCGCGCCGCGAGGGTGCTTGCGCGAGTCGATGCGCTTGTCCTTCGCGCGACGCAGCTGCTCGCACAGCTTGTCGACGGCCATGTCCAGCGCGGCGAACTTGTCGCCGTCGGTGGCCTCGGCCCGGACGATCGGGCCCTTCCCGGTGAGGGTCAGCTCGACCGTCTCGTCTTCGACATGCCCGTTGTGGTACGCGCGGTGAGTCACCTTGATGTCGACCCGCTGTGCGCGGGGAGCGAGGTGTTCGATGCGGGCGGCCTTGTCCTCGACAACCGAGCGGAAGCGATCTGTGATCCCCACTCCTACGCCGACGATGCTGGTTTCCATCCCTGACCTCCTTGTTCCGGTCCTCCCGGTCAAGGGCGGACCTTCAGTCGCCTTGTCCCCCCACGGTAGCCCCGCACCCGCACTCTGTCACCTGTGAGTTTCGAATGCGTCGCCGGACGCGACACCTGCCGCCGCCAGGTAGCGCGGAGTGGCGGCGATCGCGAGGCAGCCGACCACATCCGCGCCGCCGGCGCGGAGCGCCCGCACGGCTTCGGCGAGGGTTGCACCCGTGGTGACGATGTCGTCGAGCACGAGCACCCGGCGCCCGTCGGCGCCCCGCGCGACCATGCTCCCCGCGACGTTGTCGTGGCGGGCGGCACGGTCCAGACCCCGCTGATCGGCGGTGCGACGGGTCTGCGTCACGAGTCGGGTCACCTGCAGTCCCGCACGTGCGGCCACGAGCTCGGCGACCCGGTACCCGCGCCGGCGGTAGGCGGCGCGCGACGTCGGCACGGGCACGATGATCGCGCCGGCCGCGGCCACCCCCGCCTCAGCCGCCGCCAGCGCGGGCGCCAGGGCGCGGGCGAGTCCGGTGCGTCCATCCTCCTTCAGCGCCCGCAGGACGCGGGCAGGCACGGCTTCGAACCGCAGGCCGCTCCACACCCGGATGCCGGGAACGCCGGGGAGGGGACGGGATGCCGCTGCCGGCCGCAGCGCCGCGATGCAGTCGCCGCAGAGCGTGACGTCGGGCGCATCGCATCCGGCGCAGGCGACGGGCAGGACGAGTGCGAGCGCGTCGGCGAGCGCGGCACGGACGGTCGAACGGACCCAGGAAGACATGAGACGACCCTGCGCCACGCGGCGCCGCCGCGTACACCGTGACCGCGCATCGGTGGACGATCCGGCCGCGCGCCGCGCTGCGCCCGACCTGGGGAGGAGCGGTCTACTGCGGCATGCCCTGCTGCGTCGCGAGGACCTCGATCCCCGATGCCGCCTGCTGCCACGTCGTCCCGCGCCGCACGTACAGCGATCCGTCCGCGGCACGCAGGCGCACCGTCGAGACGGTGCTGGCGCCGGCGATCGAGGTGACCTCGCCCGGAGCGACGTTGGCCGAGGCGGGTCCTCCCACGAGCTGCTCCATGACGATCGACGCCTCGCCCTCATGCGAGACCACGCCGACGGTCGTGTCGTCGAGCCACGCGAGGGCGGCGCCCTCACCGGCGACGGCGCCGATCATCACCGGCGCTCCGAGTCGCTGCGGGATCCCGTCGGCGCGCACCACGCCTGCCACCCACACCTCCGAGCGCGCGCCGACGGTGACGATCGCAGCCATGCGAGTGCCGTCGCGCGAGATCGACATCGCGGTGATCTGCGTCGCACCGGACCAGGCGTCGGCGATGTCCACCTGACGGCCGTCGAGCAGGAATGCGTCCAGGTCGCCGGGCTGGCCCTGCGGCACGCTCCAGATGACGCCGAACGGGTCGATCGTGGGATCGATGAGTCCGAGCCGGGAGTCGAGGAGATCGGACGAGAGGTCTGCGCCCTGGCGCGTCACGGAGCCGTCGACCAGGCGCGTGGCCACCCACTCGCGATCCGGGGTCATCTGGATCGACACCGGCTCCACGGTCTCGAGGACGTCGCTGAGCCCGGGAACGCGCTCCAGCTCGTCACCGGCGAGGTACCCGAACCCGAGCTCGTTCACGACCAGCGACGGCCCGGTCACTCGCGTGGAGCGCACCGGAACCGGCTCCGCCGCGAGGGGCGCCGAGCCGACCGACAGGTCGACCTCGGTGACGCCGAGGCTGCTGAGGCTCTCGCTCAGCTGCGTCGCCATGCGGTCGAGGGTCTGCGGGGCGACCGCGAGCGCGGACTCGCTGAGCTCGACCTCGGCGACGCCGGCGTCGACCTGCACCGACGGTGACGCGGTGACGCTCTCGGGGAACGCCGTCACGACGGCATCCGCGAGCCATTCGCTCGGCTGCCCGTTGACGAGCGCAGTGGTGATGCGGCTCGCCGCGTTCCGGGTCGGGAACCACCGCACGTCCGGGACGAGGAACTGCCACGTCGTGTCGAAGTACATCAGCGGGTAGCGGTGGTACACATTGGGGAACGCGTCGACATCGAGGACGATGCCGTCGGGCGCCTGCGTGATGCGCCACTCCCCGTCCTCCTGCTGCGCCACCGCGAACTCCATGGGCGGGATCGGTCCCGCCTCCGCGCGTTCGTAGGCGCCGGTGGCGTCCACGGTCGCGACCGCGACGAGCGACAGCGTCACGATCCCGTCCTCGATGTCGGAGTAGGCGCGGTCGCCCGGGATGTCGATCGTCACCCCCGCGTTCGGCCGCCACGTGCTGCGGATCGACGGCGCGAGGAACTCCCGCGCACGCTCCCACTGTTCGAGGGGACCCGGTCCCGAACCGGCGCGGATGAACCCCTCGACGATCTGCTCGGGCGTCGCCCCGGGCTGGGGGCGGTCGGGGAGGAACGAGAAGTCTGGCGCGCGCACGTCCGTGTCCGGGTCGAGCCCGGGCTGCACCGGCCCGCTCGTCGGCAGCCCCGCGCACGCGGAGAGCACCAGCGCCGCCAGGAGCGCGGAGACGGTGGACAGGATGCCGCTGGTGCGCGTGCGCGTCATGATGCACCGCCCTGGGTGGTCGCGTCCTGGGTGGTCGCGTTATGGGTCGTCGCACCCCGCGCGTCGCGCGGGTCGATGTGCACGGCATCCTCGTCGTAGAGCACGTCGATCGGCTGGGTGAGGCCGAGCGCGTCGATCGCCGCGACGGAGTCGTCGCCGGGGTCGGCGGGGATGGGCGACGGCGCGGTCAGCCGGTCGCCCTGTCGCGGGATCGTCAGCACGAAGTGCGACCCGCGGCCGAGTTCTGACCACACGGCGAGCTCGCCGCCGTGCAGGCGCGCGTCGCCGAGCGCGATCGAGAGGCCGAGCCCGGTGCCGCCGATCGTACGGGTGCGCGACGGGTCCGCCCGCCAGAACCGGTCGAACACGCGCTCCACGTCCTCTGGCTTCATGCCGAGTCCGTAGTCGCGCACGCCGAGCGCGACGGCCTGCTGGTCACTGTCGACGGTGACGACGATCGGCCGTCCCTCGCCGTGCTCGATCGCGTTGCCGAGGAGGTTGCGCACCACGCGGCGGACGCGCCGCGGGTCCAGTTCGACCGGCGAGTAGCCGCCGGGCGCGACCAGGCGCACGTCGGTGCCGTGCTGGTCGGCGAGCTGCTGCATCGAGGCGATGACGTCCTCCGCGAGGTGGGCGAGGCTCGTCGGCTCGCGCTCGAGCTGCACCGAGCCGGCGTCATAGCGGCTGATCTCGAGGAGGTCGGTCAGCAGCGTCTCGAACCGCTGCACCTGCGCGTTCAGCAGCTCGGCGGCGCGCGCGGTGGCGGGGTCGAACTCGTCGCGCTGGTCATTGATCATGTCGGCCGCGAGGCGGATGGTCGTCAGCGGCGTCCGCAGCTCGTGCGAGACGTCGGACACGAATCGCTGCTGCACGAGGGAGAGGTCGGCGAGCTCCTTGATCTGCGACTCGATGCTGTCGGCCATCGCGTTGAACGAGCGGCCGAGGGTCGCCAGCTCGTCCTCGCCGCGCACCGGGAGCCGCACGCCCAGCTCCCCCGCGGCGAGCTGCGCGCTCGTGTCGGCGGCCTCGCCGATCGGGATCGTCACCGACCGCAGCACGAACCAGGCGATGCCGCCGATGAGGAGGACGAGCCCGACGCCGACGACCCAGAGCGTCCCCTGCACGAACGCCAGGGTCTGGGAGGTGTCGCCGAGGTCATAGGCGAGGTACACGCCGTACGGGCCGACGTTGGGGACTTCGAGCTGCTGGCCGACGACGACGCCGGGGACGGTCGCGCCGACGGCGTTCGCCGGGAGCGCGACCGACTGCCACCACTGCTGATCGGCGTCGACGGCGACCCGGTCGCGCAGCTCCTCGCTGATGAGCGACTCGAAGCGGAGGTCGGAGGCGACGTCCTGGGGGGCGTTGGGCACGGCAGGGCCGATGCGCAGCACCGCTGCCATGTCGCTGGCCGCCTGCTGCGGGAGCGACTGGTACGCGACGTTCAGGAGGTTCTGCACCTGCACCGCATCACCCTGGGTCGCCGCGTTGTCGAGGGTCGTCTGCGCCGCGTCCGTCGCGCGCTGGGCGTCGGTGAGCACCTGCTCGAGCCTCGATGAGGAGAGCTCGTTCTGGATGACCAGCGCCATCGACACGCAGGCGATCATGACGGCGAGCGCTGTCAGCGCGAGGGTGACGAGGATCGTCCGGAATCGAAGCGAGCGCCGCCACAACTGCGCGACATTGCCGGGCCACCCCCTCGCGTCCTGCCATCCGTTCATCGGAGGACGGGATGCCGCGACCCGCGTGCTCGCGGTGGTCACGCTCGCCTCACACGACGGCGCCGGCGCGGTAACCGACGCCGCGCACGGTGGTGACGATCCTGGGGTTGTCGGGATCCTGCTCGACCTTGGCCCGCAGCCGCTGGACATGGACGTTCACGAGCCGCGTGTCGGCCTTGTAGTGGTAGCCCCACACCTGCTCCAGCAGCATCTCGCGGGAGAACACCTGCTGCGGCTTGGAGGCGAGCGCGACGAGCAGCTCGAACTCCAGCGGCGTGAGCGCGATCGCGCCGTCGCCGCGGCGCACCTCGTGAGCGGCGACGTCGACCGTGAGGTCGCCGATGCGCAGGATGTCGTTCGCCGGCTGGCTGGCCGGACGCAGCCGCGTGCGGATGCGGGCGACCAGCTCCTTGGGATTGAAGGGCTTCACGATGTAGTCGTCGGCGCCGACCTCCAGGCCCTTGACCACGTCGGCGGTGTCGGTGCGCGCAGTGAGCATGATGATCGGCACCCCCGATTCGGCGCGCACGCGCGTGCAGATCTCGATGCCGTCCATGCCGGGGAGCATGAGATCGAGCAGGATCAGGTCGGGCCGCTCGGCGCGCCAGACGTCCACCGCCTTGGCGCCGTCACCGCAGAACACGGTGTCGAACCCCTCCGTGCGCAGCACGATTCCGATCATCTCGGCCAGGGCGGTGTCGTCGTCGACCACCAGGATGCGTGAAGTCATCTAACGCGTTCGTCCTTTGCGTAGGGCAGGATTGCGCCGGTGCGCCGTCCCCTGCGCTCCCCACAGAGTAATGGACGCGGCCTGGGCGCAGGCCGAACGCGGCCGTGGCCGTGGCGCACGGGCACCGCCGACCTGCCGATATGACACGATAGTCACTCAGCCCGAGGGGCGCGCGACGCACGCGGACGACCCCTGTCGGATTCGATGCGCGAGGGGACTCCGTGACCGCCTATCCGTCCTGGACACCGGCATCCAGGCCCGGGATCATCCCGCTGCACCCTCTGTCCTTCGGTACCATCCTCGGCCGCTCGTTCGTGGCGCTGCGCCAGAACCCGCGGGTGCTGCTGGGCTTCGCGATGATCGTGCAGACGCTCGCCTACCTCGTCGTGATCGTCGTGATCGGCGCGGTCGCGTGGGCCTCGTTCTCGCGACTGGACACCCTGCGGCCCGGCACCGACGACTTCGAGGCCGTGACGGCCGGGTCGGTCGCGATCACGGCGATCGCCGGGTTCGTGCTCGGACTCGGCGCCGGCGCCCTCGCCGTCATCGTGCAGGGCATCGTGGTGAGCGAGGTGGCGCACGCCGCCCTCGCCGAGAAGCTGAACCTGGGCGCGCTCTGGCGCAAGGTCAAGCCCGTCGCCTGGCGACTCGTCGGCTACGCGTTCCTGCTCGCCCTGGCGATCATCGTGGGCTTCGGGGTCGTCGCGGTCGTCATGATCGCCATCGGCACGGTTGCCCTTCCCCTCGCGATCGGTCTCACGGTACTCCTCTTCCTCGGATCGATCCCGCTGCTGCTGTGGCTGGGCACGAAGCTCGTCCTCGCCCCCGCCGCGATCATCCTCGAGCACGCGACGATCCTCCAGGCGGTGGCCCGCTCGTGGACACTCATCCGCGGCCGGTTCTGGGTCGCACTCGGAGTGATCCTCGTGATCTCGGTCACCTTCAGCGCGATCGGGCAGGTCATCAGCATCCCGTTCACGTTCCTCTCGAGTGCACTCACGACGATCATCGCCCCGACCGGCGACCCCGATCCGGCAGCCATCATCGGCATGCTCGTCGTGCTCCTGCTCGTGCAGATGGTGACGCTGCTCATCCAGTCCGTCGCGATCGTCGTGCAGTCCACGGCGACGACCCTGCTGTACATCGACTGCCGGATGCGCCGCGAGGGGCTCGATCTCGACCTGCTCTCGTACGTCGAGCGACGGGATGCCGGTTCCGCCGCCCTCGCGGATCCGTACCGCGAGCACATCGGGCGTGAGGTCGTGCCGCGTCCCGCTCCCGGGTACGGCCCTTATCCGCAGCCGGGGTACCCGCAGGCGGGGTACCCGCAGGCGGGGTACCCGCAGGCGGGGTACCCGCAGGCGGGGTATCCGCAAGGGGCATACCCGCAGGCCGCATACCCGCAGACGGGATACCCGCAGGCCGCATACCCGCAGACGGCGCCCGCCCCGGCGGGCTATCCGACGTATCCGCAGGGCGGCTACGCGCAGCCGACGCCCGCGGCTCCGCCGTATGGCGCGACGCCCGCGGTCCCGCCGTATGGCGCGGCCGTCCCACCGGGTCAGCCCGCCTCCCCACCGCCTCCCGGCTATCAGCAGGCGTCGCCGGCGGCGCCGGCCCCCTCCCCCGCCGCGCCCGATGAGTCCGCCCCGCCGCCCACCGCAGCGGGGGCCGCACCGTCCTCGACGCAGTGGGCGGCGCCCGGTTCGGCGCCCGACGATCCCGACCCAGACGCCCATGGCACAGGCGCCCATGGCTCAGACGCCCATCGCAGAGAGAAGCCGTGGGCCTGACCGGCGCGGCGCGTGTCCTCGCGATGCGCGCATCGGATGCCGTCCCGCCGCTGACACCAGACGGCGACGAGGCGCGCGAGTGGGCGGAGCGCGAGCTCGCCGATCCGGTCTACGCGGCGGCACAGCCGACCCCGCTGGACCGGATCGCCCGCGCGATCGGCGAGTTCTTCCAGCGCCTCTTCGACATCGAGCTCCAGGACGGCTGGGGCTCGGCGTTCGCGCTCATCGCCGGGATCGTCGTGGTCGTGGTGATCGTGGCGGCGTTCCTGGTGTGGGGTGCGCCACGCGCCACGCGGCGCGCCCCGGCCGCCGTCACCGTGCTGTTCGGGGAGAACGACGAGCGCTCCGCCGCCGAATTGCGGCGGGCCGCGGCATCCCACGCCCGAAGCGGTGAATGGGACGCCGCGATCGTCCTGCGCTTCCGCGCGCTCGCGCGGGGCTGTCTCGAGCGCGGCATGGTGGAGACGCCGCCGGGAGCCACCGTGCACGCGTTCGCCCGCGCGGCGGGGCGCGCGTTCCCGGGCGAGGCGGTCGCGCTCGAGGAGGCGGCGGTCGCGTTCGACGACGTGCGGTACCTGCGGCGTCCGGGCACCGCGGCGCTGTACGAACGCGTCGCCGCGGTGGACGACCGCGTCGCGACCACGCGCCCGGCGAGCTCCGAAGCGGTGCCGGCGTGAACGGCGCAACGGG
>Ga0307505_10000752_pt1 | contig 32094 bp, 31 predicted proteins | sample 23_S_MG_FD_202183 | JGI IMG/M metagenome (GOLD analysis project Ga0307505, IMG submission 202183) | Soil microbial communities from Populus trichocarpa stands in riparian zone in the Pacific Northwest, United States - 23_S | ecosystem: Environmental > Terrestrial > Soil > Riparian zone > Trees... | reverse complement strand
CACCCGTTCGCCACTCGCCACCAGGGTTGCCCCCGTGCTGCCGTTCGACTTGCATGTGTAAGGCATGCCGCCAGCGTTCAATCTGAGCCAGGATCAAACTCTTCAGTTCGATACTGTTTGTGCTTGATTACTCTCGCTGGAATCGAAGGTAGATGTTTCCATCTTCCCTCTTTCCATTGCGTGAGCACTGATGTTTTGAGCAGCCGGAGCGGCGCTTCGGTCTCTGCGTGAGGCAGTGGCCGTTGCGTTGATCCGATCCGGTTGCGCCTGTCACCAAGCGCCCACACTTATCGGCTGTTTCGTTGTTAAAGAGCGTGCTGTCGGCAATTTTTGGCGCGCCGTAGGCGTCACCGCAAAAGCAGCAGCGAAGACAGAGATTATGGCGGTGCGGAAAAGGGGTGTCAAGTTGACCGGCGCGCCAGAGTAGAGGGGAGCGCCAAGCCCTTGTTCCGTATGGGCTACAGATGGGGGCTGAAACTCGCCGCTGCAAGCGCTTCGCAGCGGCGGCCGGCGTTACGAGTGACGAAACTGCGGCGGACGCTTGTCGACGAAGGCCGCCATGCCCTCCTTCTGGTCGTGCGTAGCGAACAGCGAGTGAAACAGCCGCCGCTCGAACAGCATTCCCTCGGCGAGCGGCACTTCGTAGGCGCGATTGACGGCTTCCTTCGCCATCATCACGACGGGCATCGAGAAGCTGGCGATGGTCGTCGCAGCACCCAGCGCTTCGTCGAGCAGCTTGTCGGCCGGCACCACGCGCGACACCAGGCCGGCGCGCTCGGCTTCGGTCGCGTCCATCATGCGCGCCGTCAGCACCAGGTCCATCGCCTTGGCCTTGCCCACCGCACGCGGCAGCCGCTGTGTGCCGCCGGCACCGGGGATCACGCCCAGCTTGATCTCGGGCTGGCCGAACTTCGCAGTATCCGCCGCGATGACGATGTCGCACATCATCGCGAGCTCGCAGCCGCCGCCCAGCGCGTAGCCGGCGACCGCCGCGATGACCGGCTTGCGGATGCGCCTGAGCGTCTCCCAGTTGCGTGTGATGTATTCGGACTTGTAGACGTCCATGTACGTCCAGTCCTTCATCGCGCCGATGTCCGCGCCGGCGGCGAAGGCCTTCTCGCTGCCCGTCACCACCATGCAGCCGATGCCGTCGTCGCCGTCGAAGGCGAGCAGCGCCGCACCCAGTTCGTCCATCAGGCGATCGTTCAGCGCGTTCAGCGCCTTCGGCCGGTCAAGCGTGATCAGGCCGACGCGGCCGCGCGTTTCCACGCGGATTGTTTCGTAGCTCATCGCGGTGTCTCCCCACCTTTCCTCGGCACGCATTTGCAGATGCGCGCCGAGTTTAGCGGCGCGATCAGGCTCGCGCAGGGAGCGCTGTCGATTCGCGCGCGAGGTAGTCGAGGATGGTCTCGGCCGACACGGCGCGCGAGTAGAAAAAGCCCTGCGCGTACTCACAGCCGATCTCGTGCATGTAGTCGACCTGCGCCTGCGACTCGATGCCTTCGGCAACGACCTTCAGGCGGAAGTGCCGCGCCATCGCCAGCATCGCGTGCACGATGGCGCGGCTGTCGGCGTCACCCGGAATGCCTTCGATGAACGACTGGTCGATCTTCAGCGCGTGGATCGGCATGCGCTTCAGGTAACCGAGCATCGAGTAACCGGTGCCGAAGTCGTCCAGCACCAGGCCTACGCCCAGCGCCGCGAGCTCGGCCAGCACGTCGTTGTTGATCTCGGTTTCCTTGACCAGCGTGCGCTCGGTGATTTCCAGCACGATGAGCCGCGGTTCGATGCCGTGTTTGACCAGCGCGCTGCGCACGAGGATCGGCAGCGTGGTCGAACCCATCTCGCGTCCCGCGACATTGATCGCCACCGGCACGTCGAAATCCGGCCGCACGGCGCGCCAGCGGTTGATCTGGCTGCACACCTCGTTCATCACCCAGCGCGTGATGCGCTCGGACAGTCCGCTGATTTCGGCCACACCGATGAAGCGGTCCGGCGTCAGCATGCCGTGCACCGGGTGGTTCCAGCGGATCAGCGCCTCCAGCCCGACGACGCGGCCGCTCGCCATCTCGATCTGCGGCTGGTATTCGCAGATGAACTGCGGGCTCTCGCTCTGCACCGCCTTCACGAGCTCGATGCCGAGCTGCACCTCGCGCGCCGCGCGCTCGTAGCGGATCGGATTGAAGAAGCTGAACTGGTTGCGGCCGTCGCGCTTGGCCTGGTACATCGCAGCGTCGGCGTTCTTCAGCAGCGTGCTCATGTCGCGGCCGTGCTCGGGGAACAGCGCCACGCCGATGGACGCCGACACCTGCGTGTCGATGTTCGGCACCAGGTCCGTGCGATGCAGCGCCTGCGCGATGCGCGCGGCGAGCAGCGCGACTTCCTGGCGGTGCACGAACTCGTTGACCAGCACGACGAACTCGTCGCCGCCCAGCCGCGCGACGGTGCCGTCGTCGCCCACGGTCTCGCGCAGCACATCGGACGCCGACTTGATCAGCGCATCGCCGACCAGGTGACCCAGCGTGTCGTTGACGTCCTTGAAGCGGTCCAGATCGATCAGCATCGCGGCCACGCGGCGCTTGCGGTTCGACGCCGTCATGATCATGTCGCGCATGGTCTCGCGCAGCAGGTTGCGGTTCGGCAGACCCGTCAGCGCGTCGTACCACGCGAGATGCTCGATGCGGGTCTCGGCCTCTTGGCGCTGCGCGGCCTCCAGCGCCAGCGCCAGCATCAGCGCGGTGGTGTTGGCGAAGCCGACGTCGTCCTCGTCCCAGTAGCGCGAGTCGCGATGCTGCAGGCACAGCACGCCGATGATCGAGCCTTCGACCAGCACCGGCACGTCCAGCAGCGAGCGCACCGGCGACCAGGCGGGATCGCTGGCGAACATCGTGGTCAGCCGCGACGTGCGCGTGTCGTTGACCACCACCGGCTGGCGGTTCATCAGCTGCGCGAAGTACGCGGCGAAGCGCGTGGCCGGGAAGTCCTTGCCCACCCAGTCGCGCAGGAAGCGGTCGGCCGTGCGGTCGAACAGCGCCTCGCAGCGCAGGTTGTCAGGGTCGCGCGACAGCCGCCAGAAGCTGGCGGTGCTGACGTCCAGCACCTCGGCCGTCGAGCGCAGCACGGTGGCCAGCGTCTGCGTGAAATCGGCCTTCGGCTGTATCGCGATTTCCAGCAGCCGCTCGCGGAAACGCAGCCGGCGCGCCTGCGCGCGCTCGGCGGGGCCGAGGTCGCGCGCGGTCAGCACCAGCCCGCGCACGTTGGCGTCGTCCAGCCGGTTCGCGAGCACGCACGACAGGCTGCGACCGTTGCCGGCCAGCGCCGCGCGCGTGCGCAGGTGCAGCGATGTGGGCTGGCGGTCGCCCGAGGGCTCGCGCAGCAGCCGGTCCACCGCACGGCGGAATTCGATGCGCGACGGCTGATCGAGGATGAACTCGAAGGGCGAGCCGATGACGTCGGCTTCATGCTCGCCGGTGATGGGTTCCAGCGCCGCGCTCGCGAAGATCACGCGCCGGTCGGCGTTCAGCACGATCGTCAGTTCGCCCTGGTGCCGTGCCAGCGCACGGGCGCGCGCATCGGCGCTGCGCAGCCGGCGCAGCGCCACACGCTCGGCGGTCGTGTCGACGATGGCCAGCGATGCGTAGTCGTCCTGGTCGAAGCGGAACAGGCGCGCGGTCAACCGCACGCTGACCCGGTTGCCGCTGCGCAGCGGCAACCGCGCCTCGCCCTCGAAGCTGCCGTCGCGCACAACGCGGGTCCACAGCCGCTGCCAGCGACGGGTAAATGCGCGATGGCTGTGGAACACCAGCACTTCGGCGACGCTGCGACCCACTGCGGTATCACCGCCAAGCAGCACGGTGGCTTCGGTGTTGATCGCCAGGATCTGACCGCTGTGGCTGACGGCGATCAGCGGCACGCCGGCCGTGTCGAAGGTCGCCTGTTTCAGCGAGCGTTCGACGGCGGATTGCCGCAGTGGAATGACAGTCGAGCTCAGCGGAACCTCGGCTTTTGCAGTGGCCCTGCGGCGAGAGAAGCGGCACGGGCCGGAGCCTGCTGCGATTCTGCCATGCATACCCGCGCGTGCACGCTTTTCGCGGGCGGCCGATCCTCGGAAAAGCGCCGCCGTCGCGGTGGATGCGAGCGTCGGGCCGCGCCCGGCGGCTGGCGTCGCTCAGGCCGCCTGCACCAGGGCCGGCGCCACGACGCGCGGCGTCGCCGCGCCCGGCTGACCGCGCAGCTGCGCAGCGATGATCGACCCCGCCGTTTCCGACGCACTGGCGACGCAGTCGCCGATCGAGGCCCCGCCGCGGTAGTTCGCGCAGAAGTGCAGGCCGGGCAGGGCCTGCTCCGCCCGCTGGACCTCGGCGATGCGCTGCAGGTGGCCGAAGCCATACTGCGGCAGGCCATCGTGCCAGCGCGTGATCGCGTCGACGGTGGGCGCGACCGACGCGCCCAGAAGGCGGGCCAGCTCCGGGCGCACGATCGCGCGCAGCTCGGCGTCCGTCGCATCCACGACCTCGGGGTCGCGGCTGCCGCCCAGGAAGGTCGTCAGCACGACGGTCGAAGGATCCGCGCGCCCTTCGAACAGGGTGCTGCAGAACAGCGTGCCCAGCAGCGGCCGCCGCTCGACCGCCGGCGCAAGGAAGCCGAAACCATCCAGCGGATGTGACACACGATCGCGTGGATACGCGGCCACGACGACGGCCAGCGGCGCATACGGGATCGCTGCCAGCGCAGCGGCGGCCGCGGGCGCCATCGTGTCCACCATGGTCGCGGCAGCGCCGGCCGGCGCCGCCATCACGACGGCACGGGCCCGCCGTCGCCCGCCGCCTTCAAGCTCCACGACGAAATCGGCCGCGGCGCGCGTGACGCGCAGCACGCGCCGGCCGCACTCGACGCCGGGCTGCGCGGCTGCCAGCGCATCGGTCAGCGTCTGCATGCCGTCGCGGAACGAGAAGCTGACCGCAGGCCGGCCGCCGCGCGCGCGCCGCCGTTCGCCGGCCGTGGCCAGAGCGCCGCGCAACAGGCTGCCATGGCGCTGCTCCAGGTCATGCAGGCGCGGCAGCGCGGCTGCCAGTGAAATCCGCTCGGGATCGCCGGCCATGATGCCCGCGACGAAAGGCTCGACCGCCACGTCGAGGATCTCGGTTCCCAGTCGACGACGGACGAAGGTGGCGATCGACTCGTCGGCGGTTCCGGCGGCGCGCGGGACGAAAGGCTCCGACAGCAGCCGCAGCTTCGCGCCGGTCGAGAACAGCGGCGTCGTGATGAAGCCGGCGGCGGAGCGCGGCAACGCGGCCAGCGCGCCCTTGCGCACGACGTACCGCTTGGCCGCCGCGGGGCGCGCGTCCACACGCTGTGCGGCGATGCCGAGTTCGTCCAGCAGATCGTGGATTGCGGGCCCGTTGTCCAGTGCGTTGTTCGGGCCGCGTTCGAAAAGCACGCCGCCGCGGCGCTCGCTGCCGATGACGCCGCCCGGGCACGCCGCAGCCTCCAGCACCTGCACCGTCAGACCTGCCCGATGAAGCCGGTATCCCGTCACCAGGCCCGAAAGCCCGCCCCCTACAACCACCACATCTGCGTCCACCGACTGCTCCTGCTGCGCGCGGCGCGAGCCATGCTGCGACCCCCGCCGCGCCAATGCCGGAAGCATTCCACGTGCCCGGATGCGCGATGTTGTCCGGCCGCAAGCCGGTCATCCCGAGCGGGTCGCGCGTAAACCCGAAGAGTCAGCGGCGGTACGATCACGCATCCGCGCCGCAACAGCGGCGCTGCCCCTCCGGAGAACCTATGACCCGCCTGACCGTGAATGGCCGTGCCGTCGACGTCGACGCCGACCCTGCCACCCCGCTGCTGTGGGCGCTGCGCGATCACCTGGGCCTGACCGGCACCAAGTTCGGCTGTGGCATCGCCGCCTGCGGCGCCTGCACCGTGCTGGTCAACGGCCAGCCGGTGCGCTCGTGCGTGACGCCGCTGTCCAGTGTCAGCGGTCCGGTGATGACGGTCGAGGCCGCCGCCGCCGACCGGGTAGGCAAGGCAGTGCAGGACGCGTGGGTGAAGCTGGACGTCGTGCAGTGCGGCTACTGCCAGTCGGGCCAGGTGATGGCGGCCACCGCGCTGCTGAAGACCAAGAAGAACCCCACGGACGCCGACATCGACAACGCGCTGTCGGGCAACCTGTGCCGCTGCGGCACGTACGTGCGCATCCGCGCCGCGGTGAAGGACGCCGCGCGTTCGCTGGCCTGAGACGGGAGACGACGATGCGCTATCTCGAGGAAATGGCCCGTGCCAGTGTGGATGTGAACCGCGATCTGCAGCGTGAAGCGGCGGCCGTACCAGTCAAGCTCACGCGCCGCGACTTCCTGAAGGCCACCGGCGCCGCCGGCGGCGGGCTGATGCTGGGCTATGCGCTGCCGTCGGCTGCGCAGGATTCCACAATGAGCGGCGCGCCGCAGCAGCAGTCGCGCATGCTGTACACGCCGTCCGCTTTCGTGCGCATCGCGCCCGACGGCACGACGACGGTCATGGTCAACCGGCTGGAGTTCGGTCAGGGTGTCGCCACATCGCTGCCGATGCTGCTGGCCGAAGAGCTGGACTGCGAGTGGAGCAAGGTGCGCTCGGAACTGGCGCCGGCCGCCGACGTCTACGCCGACCCGAACTTCGGCATCCAGATGACCGGCGGTTCGATGTCGGTGGCGTCGAGCTGGCGGCAGTACCGCGTGATCGGCGCCACCGCCCGCGCGATGCTGATCGCCACGGCCGCGCAGCGCTGGGGCGTGGACGCGGCGCGGCTGGACACGCGCAACGGCAACGTCATCGAAACCGGCGGCCAGAAGCGCACCGCGAGCTACGGCTCGCTGGCGCAGGCGGCCGCACAGCTGCCGGTACCGACGCGCGTGGCTCTGAAGGCCGACGCGCGCGACTACTTCTTCATCGGCCATCCGACGCGCCGGCTGGACGGGCGCGACAAGGTCAACGGCACGACGACCTTCGGCATCGACAAGACGCTGCCGGGCCTGCGCACCGCAGTGCTGGTGCATCCGCCGGTGTTCGGCGGCAAGGTCGCGAGCTTCGACCCGGCAAAGGCGCGCGCGGTCAAGGGCGTGGAAGCGGTGCTGCAGGTGCCGGTGGACCGCGGCGGCACCGGTGTGGCGATCGTCGCCAGCGGCTACTGGCCGGCGAAGACCGCGCGCGACGTGCTGGACATCAACTGGGAAGCCGCCACCGGCCCGACCAGCAGCGAGCTGGCGAAGCAGTATCGCGAGCTCGCCGCGACGCCCGGCCTGCCGGCGCGCGCCGATGGCGACGCCGATGCAATCGCGAAGGCCGCCACGCGCATCGAAGCGATGTACGAGTTCCCGTATCTGGCGCACGCGCCGATGGAGCCGCTGAACGCCGTCATCGATCTGAAACCCGACGCGTGCACCGTGTGGTGCGGCTCGCAGTTCCAGACGGTGGACCGGCTGACCGTCGCGCGCACGGCCGGGCTGAAGGCCGAGCAGGTGACGCTGCACACGATGATGGCCGGCGGCGGCTTCGGCCGGCGCGCCAATCCCACGTCCGACTACCTGGTCGAGGCCGTCGAGATCGCCAAGGCGATGCGCCAGGCCGGCATCGAAGCGCCGGTCAAGGTCGTGTGGTCGCGCGAGGACGACATCCGCGGCGGCTATTACCGGCCGATGTTCGTGCATCGCGTGGTTGCGGGCCTGGACGCCAACGGCGCACTGGCGGGGTGGAATCACGCGATCGTCGGACAGTCGATCCTCAAGGGCACGCCGTTCGAAAAGTACATGGTGAAAAACGGCATCGACGCGACGGCTACCGAAGGGGTAACCGACACGCCGTACCGGCTGCCCAACTTCCACGTCGGCGTGCACCATCCGGAAGTCGCAGTGCCGGTGCTGTGGTGGCGTTCGGTCGGCCACTCGCACACCGCTTTCGTCATGGAGACGATGATTGACGAGCTGGCGCGCGCCGCGAAGCAGGATCCGATCGCGTACCGGCTGGCGCTGCTGGATCCGAAGCACACGCGGGTGCGCAATGTGCTGCAGCTCGTGCGCGACAAATCGGGCTGGGCCTCGCCGCCGCCCAAGGGCCGTGCGCGCGGCGTCGCGGTGCACGAGTCGTTCAAGAGCGTGGTCGCACAGGTAGCCGAGGTGTCGGTGGGCAAGGACGGCATCCGCGTACACAAGGTGACGGCCGCCATCGATTGCGGACTGGCGGTAAATCCGCTGTCAGTGGAGGCGCAGGTGCAATCGGGCATCGCCTTCGGGCTGTCGGCCGCGCTGAACGGCGAGATCACCCTGAAGGACGGCGTCGTGCAGCAGTCGAACTTCTCCGACTACCCGGTGCTGCGGCTGAACGAGATGCCCGAGGTGGCCGTGCACATCGTGCCCAGTACGGCTGATCCGACCGGCGTCGGCGAGCCGGGCACACCGCCGATCGCGCCTGCGGTGGCCAACGCGGTCGCTGTGCTGACCGGCAAGCGGCTGCGCAAGCTGCCGTTCAACCTCGATCAGGCGTAGCGCAGCGCAGGGCCGCCCCAAGCAAGCTGCGCCGCAGGGCGGAGCCCGGAGGCTTAACCCCCTGTGAACCGCACCGTCGCCACAAGTTCCTTGCTGCACATGCCGGAATCCGGCGACGTGTGCGCCCCACGGGGCGCTCCACTTTGGGCAGAATGCGTCCCTTCCCTCCCCTGACTGCAGGAGTCCACATGACGTTGAGCACCCTCGTTCGGCCGGCGGCGCTGGCCGCCGTTGGCGCGCTTTCCATCGCCTTCGCGGGGGAAGCCTCCGCCCTCAGCCGCGCAGATTGTGAACGCGACTACAAGCCGCAGGTTGGACAGTCGGGAAAGGATGTCGTGTGGGTGCCCACGCCCGACGAACTGGTGCAGCGCATGCTGAGGATGGCCAAGGTCACGCCGCAGGACACCGTCTACGACCTGGGCGCCGGCGACGGCAAGATCGCGATCGCGGCCGGCAAGCTGGGCGCCACCTCGTTCGGCATCGAATTCAACCCGGACATGGCGAAGCTCGCCAACTGCATGGTCGGCGCGGAAGGTGTCGGCAACAAGACCAAGGTCATCCAGGGCGATATCTTCAAGGAGGACTTCAGCAAGGCCACCGTCGTCACGATGTACCTGCTGCCGGAACTGAACCTGTGCGTGCGTCACCGGCTGCTGGCGATGAAGCCCGGCACGCGCGTGACCTCGCACCAGTTCACCATGGGCGACTGGGAGGCCGACGAAACCTCCGAGGTCGAGTACCGCACCGCCTATCTGTGGTTGGTGCCGGCGCGCGTCGAGGGCACGTGGGTGCTGCGTGACGCCGGCGGCGCCAGCACGACGGTCGAACTGAAGCAGACCTTCCAGAAACTGACCGGCGAAGTGACGGCCGGCGCGAAGCGCCAGCCGCTGGTAGGCGCCACGCTGCGCGGCGACCAGGTCAAGTTCGCGTTCAACGACGACAAGGGCGTCACGCGCACCTTCAACGGCACGGTCCGCGGCAACGAGATGAACGGCAGCTTCCGCAGCGGCAACACCGACACCAAGGTGACCGGCAGCGCACAGGGCGCACTGCGCACCGCGTCCTGGGCCGAGATGCTGCCGCAGTGCAAGCGCTTCTACGGCGGCTGAGCATCGCCGCTGTCCGCGCTTTCGCCGGTCCCGAAGCCCCGCTGCGGCGGGGCTTCGCATATTCACGCAGTGCCTCGCGAAGGATCGCTCGATGAGCGTGCCGTCCCAAACCGCACAGAACCCCGCCGCGGCCGCCGCCGATGCCGTGCCCCGTCCCGCGCTGTCGGTGTTCGACGCGGTGATGATCACTGTCGGCATCGTCATCGGCGCGGGCATCTTCAAGACGCCGTCGATGGTGGCCGGTGTCACCGGCTCGGTGGACTGGATGCTGATTGCCTGGGTGCTGGGCGGCGTGCTGTCGCTGGTGGGCGCGCTGTGCTACGCGGAACTGGCCAGCACCTTTCCCAACGCCGGTGGCGACTACCACTTCCTCACGCGCGCCTACGGCCGCGACGCGAGCTTCTTCTTCGCATGGGCGCGCGTCGCCGTCATCACCACCGGCTCCATCGCGCTGCTGGCGTTCGTGTTCGGCGACTACATGAGCCGCGTGTATTCGCTGGGCACGCATTCGTCGGCGATCTACGCGGCGCTGACCGTCGTCGTGCTGTCGGTCATCAACCTCATCGGGCTGCGCGAGTCGTCGCGCACGCAGAACGTGCTGACGCTGCTGGAGGTGAGCGGCCTGCTGCTGGTGGCGGTCGCCGGCCTGATGGCGCCGGCACCTGCAGCATCGGCGGCCGCCGCCGCGCCGGCCGGCGCCGGCGTCCCGGCGATGTTCGGCCTGGCGATGGTGTTCGTGCTGCTGACCTACGGCGGCTGGAACGAGGCAGCCTACATCTCGGCCGAGGTCAAGGGCGGCCCACGCGCGATCGTGCGCGCGCTGGTGCTGTCGCTGGTGGTGATCACCGTCGTGTACGTGATCTTCGTGCTGTGCGTGCTGAAGGGCCTGGGCTTTGCGGGCATGGCCAAGAGCAACGCGGTGGGCGCCGACGTGATGCAGGCTGCGTTCGGTGCAGGCGGCGCGCAGCTGATCGGCGTGATCGTCGGCATCGCGACGCTGACGTCGATCAACGCGACGATGATCGTCGGCGCGCGCACCAACTACGCGCTGGGCCGCGACTGGCCGGTGCTGGCGTTCATGAGCCGCTGGCACGGCGGGAAGAACGTTCCGATCGTGGCCTTCCTCGTGCAGGCGGTGATCGCGCTGGCGCTGATCGCGTTCGGCGCCGTGCAGAAGGACGGCTTCTCGGCGATGGTGGAGTTCACTGCGCCGGTGTTCTGGTTCTTCTTCCTGCTGACCGGCATCGCCCTGTTCGTGCTGCGCTTCCGCGCGCCGCACGTCGCGCGGCCGTTCAAGGTGCCGCTGTATCCGATCCTGCCGCTGGTGTTCGTGCTGACCTGCGCGTACCTGCTGTGGTCCAGCATCACCTACGCGCAGTCGCAGGACGCGGTGCATGTGGCACTCGGCGTTATGGGCGTGGGCGCGCTGGCGTGGATCGTCATGCGCTTCGCCGCCGGCCGCCGGCCGTGACCATAGTCGCGTTGCTGCTGGCCGCCGGTCGCGGCACGCGCTACGACCCCACCGGCCGTGCACTGAAGCTGCTGCAACCGGCGCGCCGCGGCCCGCACGCCGGCGCACCCCTGGCCGCGGCGGCCGCGCGCACGCTGCTGGCCGCACTACCCGAGGTCGTCGCGGTCGTGCGACACGCCGACGACGAGCCGCAGCGCCAGCTGCACACGCTGCTGCGCGGCGAGGGCTGCACACTGCTGGAGTGCGCGCGCGCCGACGAGGGGATGGGCGCGTCCATCGCGTGCGGCGTCACTGGCAACGCAGCGGCCGACGGCTGGCTGGTCGCGCTGGCGGACATGCCGGCCATCGAGCCTGAGACGGTGCGTGCGGTCGCGCAGGCACTGACCGACGGGGCGCTCACTGCCGCGCCTGCCTTCGGCGGCCGGCGCGGCCACCCGGTAGGTTTCGCGGCGGCGCTGCGCGCACCGCTTGCGGCGCTGACCAGGGACGACGGTGCGCGCAGCGTACTGAGCGCCCATCCGCCGCAGCTGATCGCGGTAGACGATCCGGGTGTGCTATACGACGTGGACGCGCCCGAGGAGGCCCCGCAATGAATCCCATGACCGATTGGTGGACGCTGGCGATGCGCTGCAGTGACATCGCGTTTCAGGCGCCGACAGTGATGCAGCAGCGCATGGCGCTGCTGTCGGCGTCGAAAGGCAAGCTCAGCGTCGCAACGCAACGCGAAACGTCGCGCATGGTGACCGAAAAGTTGCAGGCGGCCGGCGAGATGCAGTGGGTGATGTGGCAGAACGTCTTGACGATGCAGCAGCAGTGGCTGCGCGGCTGGATGTCGACCCAGTCGGCCGCCACACCGGCGGGTCGACGCTCCGCCGCGGCAATCGCGTGGCACCGCACCGCCCGCAGCGCACCCGGCATGGCTGCGCGCGCGCTGGCGCCGATGCAGCGCCGTGTGACCGCCAATGCAAAGCGGCTGGGATCGAAGAAGCGCCGGTAGCGCAGTTCAGGCATAAACCGGCGCACGAACACTCGCAAGGACCGCTCGTTTCCATGTCGCTGCTTGAACTGGCCCGTCAGGTCACGGTGGCCGACTGGCTGGCGCTCGCGTGGTTCATTGTCGGCTGGTGGGGTTATGCGCTTTTTGCACGCCGCCGCGCGCGGGATGGCGGCTCGCTGCTGGCGGTAACCAACCGCTACCGACGGTTGTGGATGATGCAGATGACGGCGCGCGACAACCGCGTCATCGACGGCGTCGTCGTGCAGAACCTGTCGACCAGCCCGTCGTTCTTCGCATCGACGGCCATACTGATCGTCGGCGGTCTGCTGGCGGCGCTGAGCGCCACCGAGGAGGCGGCGAAGATCGTCGCCGAGATCCCTTTCACCGTGCGCACGTCGGCACTGGTGTTCGACCTGAAGCTGTTCGTGCTGACGGTGGTGTTCGTGTACTCGTTCTTCCGCTTTACGTGGTCGATGCGGCAGTACACGTTCGGCGCGCTGCTGATCGCCTCGGCACCGCCGCCCGAGTCTTTTGCTTCCGGCGAGGCCTCGCGCGAGGCCTTCGCGGACCGCGCGGGCCGCGTGGTGGGGCTGGCGGCGGAGACCTTCAACGACGGGCTGCGCGCCTACTACATGGCTTTCGCCGTCGTGCTGTGGTTCATGTCGCCGCTCGCGTTCGCTGTGAGCACTGCGGCCATCATCTTCCTGCTGTACCAGCGAGAATTCCGTTCCGAAGTGCTGGACGTGCTGCATCACTGACGCAGCGTCCGCCCACGAAATCCCGATGAGTCTCCACTACGCGATACGACCGGCCGATCCCGGCGCACACCTGTTCCACGTGATCTGCCGCGTCGAGCAGCCGGATCCCGCCGGGCAGCTGTTCATGCTGCCGGCGTGGATCCCCGGCAGCTACATGATCCGCGAGTTCGCGCGAAACATCGTGCGCATCAGCGCACTGGCCGGCGGCCGCAAGGTGCCGCTGCAGAAGCTGGACAAGCACACGTGGCGCGCGGCATCGGTCAAGGGCACGCTGGAAGTGGCCTGCGAGATCTACGCGTGGGATCTGTCGGTGCGCGCCGCGCATCTGGACCAGAGCCACGGCTTCTTCAACGGCACCAGCGTGTTCCTGCTGCCGATCGGATTCGAGCACGAACGCTGCACCGTCGACATCCTGCCGCCGGCCGGCGCCGAGTACGCTGACTGGAAGCTGATCACGGGCCTCGCGCCCGCGCGCGGCACGCCGCGGCTGGGCTTCGGCACCTACGTCGCGCGCGACTACGACGAGCTGATCGACTGCCCGGTCGAGATGGGCCGCTTCGAGCGGGGCCGCTTCGACGTGCTGGGCGTGCCGCACGAGATCGCGATCACGGGACAGGTGCCGAAGCTGGACATGAAGCGGCTGACCGCCGACCTCGCGCGCGTGTGCGAGGCGCAGATCCGCCTGTTCGAGCCGCGCACGCGCAAGGCGCCGTTTACGCGCTACGTGTTCATGACGATGGCAGTGGGCGACGGCTATGGCGGACTCGAGCACCGCAACAGCACCGCGCTGATCTGCAAGCGCGACGACCTGCCCAGCATCGGCATGAAGGACACGACCGAGGGCTATCGCGGCTTCCTCGGCCTTGCGAGTCACGAGTACTTCCACAGCTGGAACGTCAAGCGCATCAAGCCGGCCGCCTTCGTGCCTTACGACCTCACGCTGGAGAACCACACACGGCTGCTGTGGGCGTTCGAGGGACTCACGTCGTACTACGACGACCTGATGCTGGCGCGCGCCGGCCTGCTGACACCCCCGCAGTACCTGGATACCGTCGCGAAAACGATGACCACCGTGCTGCAGCGCTCGAGCCGACTGAAGCAGAGCGTGGCCGACAGTTCCTTCGACGCGTGGATCAAGTACTACCGGCAGGACGAGAACGCGCCCAACAGCGTGGTCAGCTACTACCAGAAGGGCGCGCTGGTCGGCCTGGCGCTGGACCTTGCGATCCGCGCGGAAACCGCCGGCCGGCGCTCATTGGACGACGTCATGCGGCTGCTGTGGCAGCGCTGGCAGCGCGCGGGCGACGACTACATGGGTGTCGGCGAGCATGACTTCACAGCGGCCGCCGAAGAGGCGACCGGCCTTGCGCTGGCGCCGCTGATCGCCGAGTGGACCGAGGGCACGCGGGATCCGGACTTCGCGAAGCTGCTGCAGCCGTTCGGCATCGAATTTCAGGCGCGACCGGCGCTGGATTCCGCAGCCTTCGCGCTGCTGGGGCTCCGCACCGCGGGCGCCGGCGCAGACTGCCGCGTCGCGCACGTGTTCGACGGCACACCGGCGCAGGCGGCAGGCGTGTCGGGCGGGGACGTGCTGGTCGCGCTCGACGGGCTGCGCATCACGCCGTCCAACCTCGATCGACTGCTTGCCCGCTATGCGCCCGGCGACAGGGTCGAACTACTGGTGTTCAGACGCGACGAACTCCGGCGCCACGATGTGAAGCTGGCGGCGAGGCCGCCGTCGCACTGCGTGCTGACGCTGGATAGCAAGGCCGGGAAGGCGGCTCAGCGCCTGCGCCGCGGCTGGCTCGGTGCGTAGCGACCACACCACAGCGCAGGCACTGTCGACGGATCTTACAAACGGCCCCCAAAACCCTGTCTTAAGGAACTTAATCGATTGATCTGAAAGAGATTTTCGCTCCTGGCAAGGATGTTGCATCGTTAGCTGGCCACGGGGATCAACGCGGCAATACAGTATTTGGGAGTCAGCCTTGAAACGCATCAAACTTCTACTCGCCGGCCTTGCGGCCGCCACGACGATGGGCCTGGCGCCCGCGCAAGCGGCCGTCATGGGCACCATTCCGGGCGGCGGCACCAACGATTTCATCAACACCTTCCTCGGTGGCGGCGAAATCGAAGGATGGTACGGCGCCAACCTGTACCTGTCCGGCGGCGCGTTCGTCGCGGTCGAGTACTTCGGTGCCGAAGCCGGCTTCGTGAACACCTTCACGTACGACGGCAACACCTTCACTCACAACGGCGGCACGACTTTCACGAACAACGGTCCGGCCACGCTCGGTTCCGAGGATGCGATCGGCTTCGCCAACATCGGCATGCAGCCCGCCGGCCTGCTGGATTTCCTGTTCACGGTGAACAGCGGCAACCCTGGCCCGGTCAACGGAGCCAATCCGAACGACCTGACCACTTCGCTGGCGAACTTCTTCGTCACGTTCGACAACAACTACGCGCTGGACACGACGGTCAACGGCAGCACGCCGAGCTTCGGCCAGTCGGTGTTCGTGTTCCTCGATGACGGCGGCGCGGACAACGACGACAATCATGACGACATGGTGCTGCGCATCAGCATCCGCGACGGCACGATCAGCATTCCCGAGCCGGCCAGCCTGGCCATGCTGGGACTGGGCCTGATCGCGCTGGGCGCGCTGCGCCGCCGCCGTCAGGACTGATCAACCAGGATACGGCCTGCGACCGGCTACGCCGGCCTGCCATCCAAAGGGGAGCCTCGGCTCCCCTTTTTCTTTGTGTGCCGGCCCGGTGTGATCACGCCCACGGGATCTCCGCATACCCATGGGTGCGCAGAAACTGGTTCGCTGCGGAAAAGTGCCCGCTGCCGATAAATGGGGTGGCGCCGCGCCGAGCTGCCAGCGGTGACGGATGGTTGGCGCGCAGCACCAGATGCGGTGCGGTCACGGCACGCCCCAGCCGCTGCGCCTGCGCGCCCCAAAGCAGGAAGACCTTCGGGCGCGGATCGGCGGCCAGCGCGGCGACGATCGCCTCGCTGAGCGCCTCCCAGCCGGCGCCTGCATGCGAACCCGGCGCCGCCGGCTCCACAGTCAGCACCGCGTTGAGCAGCAGCACCCCCTGGCGCGCCCACTCCTCCAACGCACCGGGCGCCGGGCGGCGGCCGATGTCGCGTTCCACCTCGTTGTAGATGTTGCGCAGGCTGGGCGGCGACGGGACACCGGGCGGCACGGAGAACGCCAGGCCATTTGCCTGGCCAGGTCCGTGATAAGGATCCTGGCCGAGGACCACCGCGTGCACGTCATCAAAGGGGGTCAGCTCCAGCGCGCGCAGCGGCCGTGCGGGAATCAGCGTCGCTCCGTTGGCGCGCCGCGCCTGCAGAAAGCGCTGCAGCAGGCGGCCGGACTCCGATGCGGCGAATCGTTCGACCAGCGGTTGCCAGCCGGTCGCAAGCCGCGTCGTATCCAGTGGCGATGCCGTCGGGGCGGGCAATGCAGGGGCCTGCGGGGGATCGTGCGACAAGGTGGCGCTTTCGAATGCCTGCCAAGCATACTGGCTGCACGACGATGGACGCCGCCTGCCCCGGGAGCCACATGATGGCGATGCCGCGCGCGGCATCTGATGCGAATGCGACACGCGACCGGTGGCGGATCGGGCCGTGACTCAGGCGGCTGCCGTGCCGAAGAGTTGCGCGAGCGCGCGGCCCGGGTCCGGCGCCCGCATGAACGCTTCGCCGACCAGGAAGGCATCGACGCCGGCGGTGCGCATGCGCTGCACGTCCTGTGGCGTGGCGATGCCGCTTTCGGTGATGACCAGGCGGTCCTGGGGAATCTGCGCCAGCAGTTCCAGCGTCGTTTCCAGCCGCGTCTCGAAACTGCGCAGGTTGCGGTTGTTGATGCCCAGCAGCGGCGTGCGCAGGGCCAGCGCGCGCGCGAGTTCGGCCGCGTCGTGCACTTCCACCAGCACGGCCATGCCCAGTTCGTGCGCGGCCGCTTCCAGCGCCAGCAGGCGCGGCTGCTCCAGCGCGGCGACGATCAGCAGGATGCCGTCTGCGCCCCACGCGCGCGCCTGCGCGACCTGGTACTCGTCGACGATGAAGTCCTTGCGCAGCACCGGCAGCCCGCTGGCGGTGCGCGCCTGCGCCAGATACTCGGGCGCGCCCTGGAAGAACTGCCGGTCGGTCAGCACGCTGAGGCAGACGGCGCCGTGCTGCGCATAGCTCGCGCCGATCGCGGCGGGATCGAAGTCTTGGCGCAGCACGCCCTTGGACGGTGAGGCCTTCTTGACCTCGGCGATGACGGCTGCGCGGCCGGCCGCGATGGCCGCACGCAGTGCGCCACCGAAGTCGCGCAGGTCCGCGCGTGCCCGCGCCTGCGCCAGCAGTTCGGCCTGCGAAATCTGCGCGCGGGCCGCGGCGATCTCCTCGCGCTTGACCACCAGGATGCGCTCGAGGATGTCGCTCACCGCGCCTCCTTCAAAGGCACCGCCAGCATCCTCTCGCGCGTGACGAAGCCGAACGAGCGATACAGGTTGCCGGCCGCCGCGTTGCCCGCCGCCATCTCGATGCGCGCCTGCTGCGCGCCGCAGCGGCCACCCCAGCGCAGCGCCCGCCGCACCAGCCGCCGCGCGATGCCGCGGCCGCGCCACGCGGGCACCACGTACAGCGAGTGAACGTACAGATAGCGCCGCGTCACCGCGTGCCGGTAGTTCACGCGGCGGAAGTCTGCGCCGATCATCGCGACGATCCGGGCGTTCGCGCAGCCTACCCACCAGCGCAGCCGCGGCTGACGCAGGTCGCGCACGAAGCAGCGTCGCGAATGCCGAACGTCGAAGCGGCGCTCGCCCAGCTCCGGCGAAAAGTCGCGCTCTGCGGCCTGCGATGTGCGCATCAGGTCGACCAGCCCCGGCAGATCCGCGTAACGCGCGCGGCGCAGCACGACGACGGATGGACCGCAGGTTTCACCGCGCCCTCTCATGCACCCAGCTTCTGTGACGCAGCGACGAACTGATCGAGCTTGCGCCGCGCGGCGCCGCTGGCCACCGCTTCACGCGCCCGAGTGATGCCGTCGGCGATGGAGTCCGCAACGTCGGCCGCATACAGCGCCACGGCCGCGTTGAACACCACGATCTCTCGCGCGGTGCCCGGCACGTTATCCAGCGCCTCCAGCAGCATCGCGCGCGACTCGGCCGCGTTCGCCACCTTCAGGCTGCGGTTCGACACCATCGACAGGCCGAAGTCCTCCGGATGGATCTCGTACTCGCGCACGACGCCGTCCTTCAGCTCGCCCACCAGCGTCGCCGCGCCCAGCGACACCTCGTCCATGCCGTCCTTGCCGTGCACCACCAGCACGTGATTCGAGCCCAGCTGCTGCAGCACGCGCACCTGGATGCCGACCAGGTCCGGATGGAACACGCCCATCACCTGGTTGGGCGCGCCGGCCGGGTTGGTCAGCGGGCCCAGGATGTTGAAGATCGTGCGCACGCCCAGTTCCTTGCGCACCGGCGCCGCGTGCTTCATCGCCGCGTGATGGCTGGGCGCGAACATGAAGCCGATGCCGGTCTCGTCGATGCTCGCGGCCACTGCGGCCGGCGTGAGGCCGATCTTCGCGCCCAGCGCCTCCAGCACGTCGGCGCTGCCCGAGCCCGACGACACGCTGCGTCCGCCGTGCTTGGCAACGCGCGCGCCGCCCGCAGCCGCAACGAACATCGCTGCGGTGGAGATGTTGAAGGTGCCGGCGCTGTCGCCGCCGGTGCCGCACAAGTCCACCAGGTGCGTGCGGTCGGGCACGTGCACGGGGGTCGCGAACTCGCGCATGATCTGTGCGGCCGCCGCGATCTCGCCGATGGTTTCCTTCTTCACGCGCAGGCCCATCGTCAGTGCGGCGATCTGCACCGGCGTCAGTTCGCCGCTCATCAGCCGCCGCCACAGCGACAGCATCTCGTCCTGGAAGATCTCGCGATGCTCGATGCAGCGGACCAGGGCTTCGGTGGGCGATATCGACATGGACGTATCCATCAACGCATTGGGGTGAGGAAGTTGCGCAGCATCGCGTGGCCATGATCGGTGGCGATGGATTCGGGATGGAACTGCACGCCCTCGACCGGCAGCGTGCGGTGGCGCAGGCCCATGATCTCGCCGTCCACCGTCCACGCAGTGACTTCCAGACAGTCCGGCAGCGATCCGCGCTCCACCGCCAGCGAGTGGTAGCGCGTCGCCTCGAAAGGCGTGGGCAGGCCGGCGAACACGCCGACACCGGTGTGCGCAATGGGCGAGGTCTTGCCGTGCATCAGCGTCTGCGCGCGCACCACCTTGCCGCCGAAGGCCTGCCCCAGCGCCTGGTGGCCGAGGCACACGCCGAGGATCGGCACGCGCTGCGCGAAGCGCTCGATGACGCCCAGCGTGACGCCAGCCTCGTTGGGCGTGCACGGCCCCGGCGACAGGCAGATGCGCTGCGGCGCGAGGTCGGCGATGGCGTCCAGCGAGATCTCGTCGTTGCGGTACACGCGCACGTCCTCGCCCAGTTCGCCGAAGTACTGCACCAGGTTGTAGGTGAAGGAGTCGTAGTTGTCGATCATCAGCAGCATCGCCGTCTCCTTCAGTCCGAGTCGAAGCCGTCTTCGACCTGTTCGGCCGCGCGCAGCACGGCGCGCGCCTTGACTTCGGTCTCTTTCCACTCGCTCTCAGCGACCGAATCCGCCACGATGCCGGCGGCGGCCTGCGCGTACAGCACCTTGTCCTTGACGATGCCGGTGCGGATCGTGATCGCCAGATCCATGTCGCCGGCGAATGACAGGTAGCCGACTGCGCCGCCGTAGACGCCGCGCTTCACCGGCTCCAGCTCGTCGATGATCTCCATCGCGCGCACCTTGGGCGCACCCGACAGCGTGCCGGCTGGAAAGGTAGCGCGCAGCACGTCGAGGTTGGTCAGTCCCGGCTTCAGTTCCCCTTCGACGTGGCTCACCAGGTGCTGCACGTGGGAATACTTTTCGATCACATACTGCTCGGTCACGCGGACGCTTCCTGTGACGGCGATGCGGCCGATGTCGTTGCGCGCCAGGTCGATCAGCATCAGGTGCTCGGCGCGCTCCTTCGGATCGGCCGCGAGCTCGGCTGCCAGCACGGCGTCCTGCTCGGGGGTGTTGCCGCGTGGCCGCGTGCCGGCGATCGGGCGTATCGCGACAATGCGCTTGCCCGTGCGGTCCTCGCTGCGCACCAGGATCTCGGGCGACGCGCCTACCACGTGGAAATCGCCGAAGTTGTAGAAGTACATGTACGGCGACGGGTTCAGCGTGCGCAGCGCGCGATACAGCGACAGCGGCGCGTCCGCATAGGGCTTGCTGATGCGCTGGCCGACCTGCACCTGCATGACGTCGCCGGCCGCGATGTACTCCTTGGCGCGCGCCACCGCCTTCAGATAGTCGCTCTTCGCGAACTCGCGATGCTCCTCGCGACGCACGCTGGCACGCGCGTGCGGCGGCTCGATGGGACGTGCGAGCCGCGTCTTCAGTTCGCGCAGCCGCTGCCGTGCGCGCGCATAGGCTTCGGTCTGATGCGGGTCGGCGTAGACGACCAGGTAGATGCGCCCCGCCAGGTTGTCGATGACCGCGACCTCCTCGGCCAGCAGCAGCAGGATGTCGGGCACGCCCAGGTCGTCGGGCTTGGTGCGCGCGAGCTTCTTCTCGATGACGCGCACCGTGTCGTAGCCGAAGTAGCCGGCCAGTCCGCCCGCGAAGCGCGGCAAGCCCGCCTTGGCGGCGACCTTGAACTGCGCCGCGTAGCGCTCGATGGCTGCCAGCGGATCGCCTTCGAAAGTCTGCACGACCTTGCCGCCGTCGACGACTTCCGTCGTGCAGCCGTCGTCGCGGATCGTCGAACGCAGCGACGTGCGCGCAGCCAGCCCGATGAACGAATAGCGGCCGAAGCGCTCGCCGCCGACCACGGACTCCAGCAGGAACGTGTTGGGCTCGTTAGCCAGCTTCAGGTACAGCGACAGCGGCGTTTCGAGATCCGCGAAGCGCTCCGCGATCAGCGGAATGCGGTTGTAGCCCTGCGCGGCCAGGGCCTTGAATTCAAGTTCGGTCACGATTCACCTGTTTGCGGCGCAGGCTCCGTTCGGAGCAGGCGCGGGTCGGTCCTGCAGTCGTGCGCGAGACCTTGGAAGCTCGCGCGGCGTGGCGGATCTAGCGGCGCCAGGACCAGGCTCCCTGGGCGTGCCAGAACCGGCACCAGGCCTTGCGCCATGCCCCGAGGGAATGCGAATCGTGAGAGAGGGTGGACTTCATGACTTGTAGCGCGCCGCTCACGGCGCCAGCAGCGGCACCGCCTCGGCGAGCGAGGGGACTATAGCATCGGCCGCGAGCTCGGCGACCGGGCGCCCCTCGTTGTAGCCGCCCTCGACCAGGATCGCCGGGCAGCCCGCAGCGCGCGCCGCCAGCAGGTCGTTTTCCGAGTCGCCGATCATCACCGCGTCGGCGATGTCCACCGCCATCAGCCGGCAGGCTTCGAGCAGCGGCGCCGCGTGCGGCTTCTTGTGCGTGGCGTCGTCGCCCGACACCACCGCATCGAAAAAAGGGGTCAGGCTCGCGCGCTCCAGCAGCGCCAGCGTGAACTCGCGCGGCTTGTTGGTCACGCACGCGAGCTTCAGGCCACGCGCGCGCATCGCGTCCAACGCCACCGTGATGCCGGGGTAGACCTGCGCCGCGTCGCCGTTGACGCGCCGGTAGTGACGGTAGAACGCATCCTTCGCGCGACTGAACTGCGCATCGTCGATGCGACCGTCCAGTGCGCCGCTCAACGCCCGATGCACCAGCACGTCGGCGCCCTTGCCGACGTAGGCGGCGACGGTCTGCGCCGGCAGTTCGGTGCGGCCCAACTCGGCCAGCATCGCATTGACGGCCGCCGCCAGATCCGGAGCGGTGTCGAGCAGCGTGCCGTCCAGATCGATCAGCGCGGCGCGCGCGGGCCTGCGTAGCATTGGTGTGCAGCCCTCAGGCAGGGCGCGCGACGGCAGCCAGCTGCTCGCGCAGCTTCGCGACGATGCCGCGATAGCCGCCATCGGCATCGCGCGCACCGAAGATGGCGCTGCCGGCGACGAAGGTGTCGGCACCGGCCTCGGCGATCGCGCGGATGTTGTCGGCCTTAACGCCGCCGTCGATCTCGACGTGGATCGTGCGGCCGCTCGTCTGCTGATACGCGTCGACGCGCCGGCGCACCGCCCGCAGCTTGGTCAGCGCCTCCGGGATGAACGCCTGCCCGCCGAAGCCCGGATTCACCGACATCAGCAGGATCACGTCGACCTTGTCCATCACGTGGTCCAGCCAGTTCAGCGGTGTGGCCGGATTGAACACCAGCCCCGCCTTGCAGCCCGAATCGCGGATCAGGCCCAGCGTGCGGTCGACGTGTTCGGAGCCTTCGGGATGGAAAGTGATGATGTCGGCACCGGCCTTCGCGAAGTCCGGCACGATGCGATCCACCGGCCGCACCATCAGATGCACGTCGATCGGCACTTCGACGTGCGGCCGTATCGCCTCGCACACCAGCGGGCCGATGGTCAGGTTCGGCACGTAGTGGTTGTCCATCACGTCGAAGTGGATCCAGTCGGCGCCGGCCGCGACGACCGCGCGCACCTCCTCGCCCAGCCGTGCGAAGTCGGCCGACAGGATGCTGGGTGCGATGCGAAAGCTGGAGGACACGGACCACCTCGTGCATGATGCGCGGCGGCACCGTGAATCCGCGAGGCCTGCGGCCGCGATCGGAGCCGAAACTTCCGCTTACGCCGCTATTCTAAGGGGCTTAGCCCTCGCCACTCCGCCCATGGCCGCCTACGAATTCTCCGTCAGCGTGCGACCGCAGTACCTCGATGCGCACTCCAATCCGCAGGAGCGCCACTACGTGTTCGCCTACACCGTGACGATCCGCAACACCGGCGAACACGCGGCGCAGCTCATTTCGCGCCACTGGATCATCACCGACGCGAACAATGAGGTGGAAGAAGTAGAGGGTGATGGCGTGGTCGGCAAGCAACCGCGACTGGCGCCCGGTGAAACGTTCCAGTACACCAGCGGCTGCCCTTTGACGACGCCGATCGGTTCGATGCGCGGCAGCTACCAGTGCGTGGCCGACGACGGCACGAAGTTCGAAGCCATGATCCCGGAGTTCGTGCTCGCGATGCCGACGGCCCTGCACTGACAGCGCGGCGGCGGCACGGCACTACTTGGGCGGCGGGCGGCGGCGGCGCGGCTTCGAGAACATCGTCCACCAGACGATGAACACCAGCGCTCCCAGCGCCAGTGCCGCTTCCAGCAGAATCAGCCACATGCGTATGACCCTCTCCCTCGGGAATTCTAGACCGGCACTGTCGCTGGCGCTGGCGGCAGCGCTGCTGGCCGGCTGCGTGACACGGCCGGTGCCGCCGGCGCCCGCTCCTCCGCCGGTTCCCGCGCCCGTTCCCGTCCCACCGCCCGCCCCGTCCGTGGAAACGCGCGCGGTCTACGAGCCGGCGCTCTTCGAGATGCTGCCCACCGCGCGCGATGCCGACTGGGTGGCCGCATGGCCCGCGTTCGTGCACAGCTGCCGCGCGCGCGGCCAGCGCGATGCCTGGCGCAATGCCTGTGCGCAGGCGGCGAACGTCGACGGCGCCGACGGTCGCAAGGTCCGCGCCTTCTTTGCCACGAACTTCGATACTTGGCGCGTGCTTGCGCAGCGCTTCGACGGCGAGCGCCTCGTCGATTCGCGCGACGCCGGGCTGATGACCGGCTACTACGAGCCGCTGCTCAACGGCAGCCGCCAGCGCAGCACTACCTTCGCGACACCGCTCTATCGCGTGCCGCCGGATCTGCTGGTCATCGATCTGGCGAGCGTCGCGCCGGAGACTGCGAACCTGCGGCTGCGCGGCAAGCTGCAGGAGCGCCGCGTCGTGCCCTACCCGGCGCGCGGCGAGATCACCGCCGGCAACCTGCTGGCCGGCAACGAACTCGCCTGGGTCGACGATCCGGTCGAAGCCTTCTTCCTGCAGGTGCAGGGCTCGGGCCGGCTGCGCTTCGAGGACGGCAGCCAGGTGCGTGTGGGCTACGGCGACCAGAACGGCCACCCCTATCGCTCGATCGGCCGCTGGTTGATCGATCAGGGTGAGCTGACGCTGGACCAGGCGTCGATGGCGGGCATCAAGGCGTGGATCACGCGCAATCCGTCACGCGCGAAGGAACTGCTGGACCAGAACCCGAGCTTCGTGTTCTTCCGCGAGTTGCCGCTGGGTGACCCCGCCGCGGGACCGGTGGGCGCACTGGGCGTGCCGCTGACGCCCGGTTATTCAGTGGCCGCCGACGCGCGCTACATCCCGCTCGGCGCGCCCCTGGTCATCGCAACCACCGATCCCACCACCAATGCGCCACTGGTGCGGCCGATGCTCGCGCAGGACACCGGCGGCGCGATCCGCGGGCCGCTGCGCTTCGATTTCTTCTGGGGATTCGGCGCGGAGGCCGGACAGAACGCCGGCCGTCAGAAGCACGAAGTCAGCGCCTGGCTGCTCGTGCCCAAGGGCAGCACGCCGGAGGCGCTGCTGAAGCGTTGATGCTGCCTACTTCTTCGCGGCCGCCATCCGCTGCTCGATGGTTTCCACCGGCATCGCACCCGCGCCGCGCGTGCCGTCGGCGAAGATGATGGTCGGCGTGCCGTTGATGCCGAACTCGCGTCCCAGCGCCACGTTCTGTTCGATCGGGTTCTTGCAGTCAGCGGCCGCGGGCGCCGGAGCCTTGCTCTGCAGCATGAACTCGTCCCACGCCTGCGCGCGGTTCTTGGAACACCAGATCGCCTTGCTCTTCTCCTGGGAGTCCGGCGACAGGATCGGATACAGGAACGTGTAGATCGTCACGTTGTCGAGCGCCTGCAGGTTCTGCCACAGCTTCTTGCAGTACGGGCAGTTCGGATCCTCGAAGGTCACCAGCACGCGCGAACCGTTGCCGCGCACCGTCTTGACCGCACGATCGAAAGGCAGCGCCTTGAAGTCCACCTTCAGCGCGCTGTCGAGCCGCTTCTGCGTCAGGTCCTCGCGCGTGCGCGCGTCGAACATGCGGCCGCTGATGACGACGTTGACCGCCGCGTCGACGTAGTACAGCTCGCCGCGCACCAGCACCTCGTACAGCCCGCCGGGGCCGCGGAACACCTGGTCGGGCTTCATGCCGGAGCGTTCGGCAAAGCGCGCAGCCACCTGCGCTTCGGTGCTGCCGGCGGCGGCACCCTTGGGCGCATCGGCGGACTTGGACTGCGCCCATGCGGCCGTGCCCACGGCGAGCAGCAGCGCGGGCAACACGAGTCGGGCAAACCGGCGGATCATCGAACGTTCTCCTGGAAGCGGCGGCGCAGTGTAATGACCCTGCGACGAACATGCGGGCGCCCCTACGCCCGGCGGAAACCCTGTGACTCGCGCACGGCTGCCGAGTTCAGACGGGTGCGCGCGAGTCGAGCCTTTCTTCGGATGATCAGCCCAAAGCCTGGCGAATCAACAGACGCTTGACCGGTGCCAGCCGATCGACGGCCGCAAGGCCGGTGTTGCGCACGAAGCGCGCCAGCGGATCGTCGCTGCGGAACAGCCGCGCCAGCCCGTCGGTCGCGGCGCGCATCATCGCGACCGGTTCCGCGCGACTGCGTTCGTATCGTCGCAACAGCAGGGTGTCGCCGATATCCCGAAAAGCCTCGCGGCCACGCAGCACTTCGAGCAATGACGCCACGTCCTGCAGCCCGAGGTTGAGCCCCTGCCCCGCCAGCGGATGCACGACGTGGGCCGCGTCGCCCACCAGCGCGACGCGCGGCGCGATCAGCCGGTCGACGACGACGAGCCGCAGCGGAAACGACGCGACGATGCCCGCCGGCTGCAGTTCGCCCAGCGCGGCAGCGTTGCGCGCGGTCACGCGCTGTGCGAGCTCCACGGGTGTCAGAACCAGCAACTGCTGCGCAAGCGCCTGCGGGGCGGACCACACCAGCGACACGTGGTCGCCCGGCAGCGGCAGCAGCGCGACCACGCCCTCGTCGGTGAACCACTGCCACGCAGTGTTCAGGTGCGGCTTCGCACAGCGAAAATTGCAGACCAGCGCGGTCTGCTGGTAGTCCGTGCTGCGGTTGCTGATGCCCGCGGCGGCGCGCACCGCGGAATTCGCGCCGTCGGCGCCCACCAGCAGGTGCGCGCGCAGCGTTGCGCCCGCATCGAGCTGCAGCGTGACGGCGTCCTCATCGGCTGCCAGCCCTTCGAAAGACCCGGCGTGGCGCGTGATGGCGGGCTGGAAGTCACAGGCCGCATCCAGCACCTGCAGCAGCGCGGCCTCCTCGAGGATGGTGGCCAGCCTTTCCACGTTGGCGCCGTACGCATCGAAGGTCAAGGCGTCGCCGCGGTCGCCGAACACGCGCATCGTCTCCACCGCAGTGAGCCGCCCGGCATCGATGCGTGCCCACACCGACAGGCGCTGCAGCAGCTCGGCGCTGGCAGGCGCCAGCGCATAGATGCGCGCATCGAAGGGTTCGTCGGCCGTCGCGCGGTGCGCGGCCATGCGCGGACCCACCAGCGCGACCCGCAGGCCCTGCTGCGCGAAACCCAGCGCCGTCGCCATGCCGGCCACACCGCTGCCGACCACCGCGACGTCGGCGGCCACGTCCGCTGCGGTCGGGGTCATCGTCTGCAGCTCCGTCTTTCGCTCCTCACCATTGGCCGATGATAGGGCTTCACGACATCAGCACATTGACGATGGCGTTGCCGATGCCCATCAACGCGGAGCCCGAGATCAGCCCCGCGGAGATCGGCTCCATGCCGTCCACCCAGAAGTTGTTGCCCGGCGTGCCCTTGACCGGATGGCGCCGGCCCATGATCCAGAACACCAGCGCGCCGACGAACATGGCCAGCGTGGCCTCCGGCGGCAGCACCACGCCCAGGCCGATGGCCACCGCCGACAGGCCGAAGCGGCCGCGCGTCACGATCTTCGCGATCTCGATGGCTGCCGCGCACGCGGCCGCGACGATCATCGACACGATGGCCGAATACGGCAGCGCGCCGACGCCCTTGGCGATCAGCTCGGCCACCCCTTTCCATTGCAGGGCCGCCGGAAACGCGAACTGATCCGACACCATCGCGCCCACCGAGCGCGTGCCGTCCGCGCCCATCGGCAGGAACAGCAGGAAGAACAATGGCACGCACGCCAACGCGCCCGCGAAGATGCCGATAACGTGGCCCACCGCCTGGTGGCGCGGCTTGCCGCCCAGCATGTAGCCCGGCTTGATGTCGGACAGCAGGTTCGCGGAGTTCGACGCGATCTCGGCCGTCATGCCCGCAGGGATCAGGTTGCTGGCCGGATTCGTGCGGTCGATCGCGCCCATCGTGAACTGCGTGATCTTCGACAGCGCCCCGGTGGGCGTCCACGACGTCAGCGCCATCGAGTTCGTGCAGATCACCGACAGCACGAAGATCAGCGGCAGCGAGATCAGCGCCAGCAGCCACGGCACGCCGAAGAATTCGTGCGTGATCCAGGCGCCCAGCAGGCTGAACAGCGGCACGCCGACGAAGGACATCCACAGCGGCAGCTCGATGTGCTTCAGCACGTCCGCGCCCTTCGCGCCGTTGCCGCGCTTGAACAGGCCGCGGAACATCTCGGGTCGGCCCATCAGGCTGACCAGCGAGCCCACGACCATCATCGTCACGCCCCACCACAGCGACCACTGGTTGACGATCTCGGCACGCGAGATCGGCACCACTGCGCCGTCGGGGCCGGTGCGCGCGACGATGTCGCCGGCCTGGATCATGATCGGCGCGAGGATCGCGAAGTTGACGAAGCCGCCCAGCAGACAGCTCGTCGCCACCGCGATGCCCATCAGGCCGCCCACACCGAGCATCGCGACGTCCAGCGTCAGCCGCAACCCGAGCTGGCGGATGTCCGTGCCCATGATGGTCGGGATCCAGCCGTGCGCCTTCGCCGCCCATGCATAGTAGTAGGAGTCGAGCCGTTCGTGGAAAGTCCACGGCTCCTTCATACCGGCCCACTGGTGCATCCGCAGCAGCTTGAACTGCACGATGCGCATCCAGCCGTCACTGACCAGCGCCTGGTAAAGCCCGGCAGCGAGCGCCGTGAAGCCCAGTAACCGCGCCTTGTACATGCCTTCGGCCGCGCCGCCGGTGTACAGCGCGTCCAGCACCACGCCGCTGGCGCGCCCTTCCGGGAAAGGCAACTGCTCGTCGTTGATGAAGCGCCGCTTCATCGGGAACGCCAGCAGCACGCCGATGATCGACACCACGCACATCCATACGATCATCTGCCACCACGGGATGATGCGTCCGGTCACCAGCATGTACGCCGCGAGGCTGGAGATCATCGGCGCGACCATGTAGCCGGCGGCGGTGGCGATGGACTGCGTGCAGTTGTTCTCGAGAATCGTGAAGTCGCGTATCAGCCCCGAGCCGGCCATGATGCGGTACAGCGCGAACGCGAGAATCACCGACGTCAGCCCCACGCCGATGGTGATGCCGGTCTTCGCGCCGATGTAGAGCGCAGTCGCCGCCAGCAGGCCGCCCAGCAGGAAACCAGTGATGCCGGAGCGCAGCGTGAGCTGCGGCATGTCGCCGCGGAAGACGCGGCTGAACCACCACTCGTCCTTCTGTTCACGCGTCCAGGTGCGAATCTGCTCTTCGGTCAGCTGTATCAGGGCCATGGTGTTGCAGCGTCGGTGGATGAAGTGATCGAGTCCGGTCGGCGCAACCGCCCTGCGCCGCGTACGGTGTCAGCGCCGCGGTTGCGGCCGAGACGCTACGCTGCGACCGGCCGGCTGGCCGCTCTGCGCAACGTGCGCCATTGCGTTGGCGCAACACCCTGCCAACGCCGGAACGCACGCGTGAAGGCGCTCTGGTCGGAATACTGCAGGATCGCGGCGATCTCGCCGGTCGGCTTGTTGGTCGACGCCAGCAACTGGCATGCGGCATCCCGGTAAGCCTCCTCGCGCAGCGCCTTGAGCGTCGTGCCCGCATCAGCCAGGCGCCGGTTCAGCGTACGCAGGCTGATGCCGAGTCGCGTCGCCAGCATGCCCGCGTTCCAGCCTTCGATGTAGATCAGCCATGCGAGCAGGTGACGGACGCGGTCAGGCAGGCCGGCCGCGGCAAGCGCCTCGATCTGCTGCAGGCGTTCGAGCATCATCGTGTAGAGGAACGTATCCGTAGTCGCCAGCGGCGCCGCGAGTTCCGTGGCCGGAAAGACCAGCCCGGCGGCGTCCGCGTCGAAGCGCAGCGGCGCGTCGAAGGCTTTGCGCAGCGGCGCCACGTCGGCGGGGCGCGCAAAGGGCAACAGCACCTCGCGCGCGCGCCACGCGGGGCCGAGCATGGTGCGCATGTAATTGGTGCCCATCGCCAGCACCATCATGTAGATCTGATCCAGCGCGCTGACGCCGGGCACGACGATCTTGTAGGTCAGCGCTGCGACGCGATCGTCGACGTCCATCGCGATGATGGCGCCGCCATCGTGCGCCGGATAGTGACGCGCCAGGACCTGCAGCGCGTGTCCCACCGTCGGCGATGCCTGCATCATCAGGCCGACCGCGCCCAGCGAAGACAGCCTCGAGCGCGCGCCGATCGCCAGGCCCAGCGATTCCTGGCCGGTCGCCCGCATGCCTTCATCGAACAGCCGCCCCACCGTCGCGAGCGGGATCACGTTCTCCGGATCCGCGAATACCGGACGGCTCAATCCACTGCGCGCGAGCACGCCGTCGGTGTCGACACAGACTTCGTCCAGCACCTGCGGCCAGTGCATGAAGGGGCCGACACGCACGAGACCACGGCTGACCACGCCGCGCTCACCAGTGCCTGGCACCGTCACCCTCGCCGTCAACCGCTGCTCCCCGCCTGGCATGCGCCGTGGCGTGAAGTGTCAAAAATTCGGTCGCTGCGGTCAAGGGGAAACCCGTGCTTGAGATGACAATTTCCTGTTTACAACATCGCGGAGCCGATCGGCCTGGTCGCCGCGACTAAAGGGGGTATTCGTGCATCCCAGCAAACTAGTGCTTGCCCTGTTGCCCTTGGCAGTGGCCTCTTGCCAATCCACGCAGGAATGGATGGCGTCGATACAGCCGAAGGCGATGCAGACCGCGGAGACGCGCGGACGCTTCGAGCTGAATTGCCCTGCGGCAACGGCGTCATTGCTGAACGAGCAGGATGTCGCACCGGCCCTGCAGGCGGTCCGCTATCGCGCGCCCGACCGCGCGGTGTTCACGGTCGGCGTTGCGGGATGCGGCAAGCGCGCCACGTACGTCGTGGTGTGTCCGAACGATGGCAGCGGCAGTTGCTTCGCCGCCGACGGCCACCGCTGAACGACCGCCGATGCAAAGCAGCTTCGGACGGGCCACTGCTGTCTGCGCGCTCGCGCTGTCGATGGCAGGTAGTGCGCATGCGCAATCGAATGACGATTGGCAGTTTCGCGCGTCGCTCTACGGCTACTTCCCCGACATCGGCGGCACGACGACATTTCCGCCCACGAACCAGTCGAGCAGCGCCACCGTCGACATCCAGACGATCCTCGACAGCCTGAAGTTCACCTTCATGGGTTCCTTCGAGGCGAGCAAAGGAAGATGGGGCGGTTTCGCCGACGTGGTCTACATGGACGTCGGCAACACGCGCCAGGGCGTACGCGACTTTCGCCTGGGGCAAGTGGGACTGCCCGCGGACGTCAGCGCTTCGCTCGGACTGGACCTGAAAGGCTGGGTTGGCACGCTCGCCGGCACGTACCGGATGGTCGCCGACGAGAGCCTCACCGCCGACGCGTTGTTCGGCGCGCGCGTGCTCGACCTGCGTCTGAAACTGAACTGGAATCTCGCGGGCAACCTCGTCCCCATCGCGCTGCCCGACCACGCGGGAACGCGCGAGGTCGACGACAGCAACGTGGACGCGATCATCGGCGTCAAGGGCCGCAAGACCTTCGGTGCCGATCATCGCTGGTTCGTGCCGTACTACCTCGACATCGGCACCGGCCAGTCGCGCTTCACCTGGCAGGCGTATGCCGGCGCGGGCTACTCCTTCGACTGGGGCGACCTGCTGGCGGCCTGGCGCTACATCGACTACCGGATGAAGTCCGGCGACGCCGTCGAAGAACTGGACTTCAACGGCCCGGCCGTCGCCGTCGTGTTCCGCTGGTAGCGGGCTATCCGGTCCCCGGATCGGCGGCTGAACCGCCGCGGATCGCCGTTCACCGCGCCCTGATGGAGTCTTTCACCGCATGCTTTCCCGCACCGTCTTCACGTTGTTGGCAGCGCTGATGCTGTCGTCGGATCCGGCGCTCGCGGCGCTCACTGCGGAGGAACTGGCCAAGCGCACCATCAGCTGCAGGTGATGTTTCCCGAATAGTCTCTTACAACGCACATGTCCCGAACACCCCCATGAGGAGAAAGCCATGTCACGCCTGTCCCGACTGATGCTTGCCGCCGCCTTCGCTTCCGGCCTCTCGGCCTGCGCCGCCCCCGGCGTGCAGCCCGGCGAGATGGAGATCCGCCGCGGAACCATCGAGCAGATCACCGGTGTCGCGATACAAACCAATCATCACCAGGGCATTGGGGCGGTGGTCGGCGGGCTGGCGGGGCTGGGCATCGGCAGCCTGATCGGTGGCGGCACGGGACGCGACGTGGCGATGGTGCTGGGCACCGTCGGCGGGGCACTGGTGGGCAACGAGGTCCAGAAGAAGCACGACCAGCCGATCCCCGGCCAGCAGCTCATCGTGCGTACCACCAACGGCGTCCTGGTTTCGGTCACGCAGCCCGTCAATCCGGCGCTGCGCGTCGGACAGCGGGTCTACATCGAAGGCAACGGCGACGGCGCTCGAGTCATTCCGCAGTAGCCCGCACGACCCCATTCCACTCACTACCGACAGAACGAGGCAACGAACTCCGCGTAAATCGATGCTCGTCATGAAAAAGCCGCCCTCGATCCTCGATGGCACGTGGAAGGTGCCGGAGATCAGGCAGGGTTCCTGATCGCGCTGAACGAGCCATGCCCGGATCGCTCACGCGGTCCGGCAGGCTTGCCTCGGTGGACTACCTTTGAAGTCTGGCGGCGCAGAGCGGAGTCGGATGCGGTAAGGCGCGAACGCGAGGAACACTGCGGAAGGGCATTTCAGCAACGAGAAGAGGAGCATGCGAGACGCCTCTGGCTGCAGCCATCATCCGCACTGCCGGAAGAACCAGGCGATCAGGTACTCTTGACTTCGCCTGCAGGGAGAGACGGGCGATGCCCCCATCGCCAAGGTTCGG